>SXGQ01803344.1_pt1 | contig 18882 bp, 20 predicted proteins | sample 3178371 | NCBI WGS metagenome assembly SXGQ01 (sample SAMN11356859, study PRJNA531348) | freshwater metagenome | isolation source: freshwater sample F1-20 | place: China: Fuxian Lake, Yuxi | collected 2017-12-25 | reverse complement strand
TGTGATTGATCCCCGAAAGATCCCCAACACAGACTTGGTTTTCCGTGTCACTTCGTGGGAACACATACCCTGGGCACCCAAAAAAGTCTCCAAGGCCGAAGCCAAAAAACGCCAGATCCAGGACATCTTGGACCTGGAAGTTGAGGAACAAGACGATCCCTTGGCCGAACTCCTGGAAGAGCCTGTGTTGGATCCCAAACATGTGCGGCTGAACTTTCCGCCGTTTTATCACTATCGCTTGGCGGACAACCGACAGCCATATCTAGTAGGCAAAAGCCACTGGCGCGGAGACCTGACTCACGGCGAGTTCTGCAGAGATCACGGCGCCATGACCCGAACCTTGGCCACCATGTTTATCAAGCTGTGTGAACGCTATGCCACAAGATCAAACTGGCGTGGCTACACCTACAATGAGGAAATGCGAGGCCAGGCCCTGCTACAACTCAGCCAGATCGGCCTGCAGTTTGACGAGTCAAAAAGCCAGAATCCCTTTGCCTACTACACCGCGGCCATCACCAATTCGTTTACCAGGATCTTGAATCTTGAAAAGAAAAGCCAGAACATACGAGACGACGTGCTGGAGATGAATGGACTGAATCCGTCATGGACGCGACAGAATGCTGGACGACGAAATCCGGCCCATGCGCCCGGTGAGGTCGTGATCCTTACGGAAGAATAATGAGTCCCGACGCACTAAGGAAAATTTTAGATAAAACCTATAAAGTTTTAGATTTTGTTGATCTTAGTCAAGTTGTTGCAAAGCCAAGTCTTGGATTCAAAGCCATCAGTGATCAATACAAAGAGATTTTTGACAACAACGAGCGTATAGTGTTCTACGCCAATGGCTCGGTGAGCCAACGCACACTAGATTATCTTAAGTATGCGACCGCTGTATTTGACATCAGCAAATGTTTTATCTTGGTTTGTTGCCCTGATCATGACTGTGTCGTTGACAACAAATACGACATTGAATTTTTTACTGCAGACATTGATTCCGTTGAGTTCGACGATAAGTTAGTGATTTCTACGGACTCTCTGTGTGTGATGCCGCACTTTAGTGTGGAATTTTTTAACAATGGCTCTGTTAAAACCTGCTGTTACATCAAAGAAACCATAAAGGGCGCAGACAGTTCAGCTCCAGTAAAAGAACTGTTTTTTTCAGAAAAAATGAACAGTTTACGAAAATCATTGTTGTTGGGTGAGAAACCGCAATCCTGTCAGCAATGTTGGTCAAATGAGTCTGCCGGCCTGACAAGTCTAAGGAAATGGCGGAACAATTCTCACAAAAAAGAATTCTTGACCAAACTGCTGGACGATCCGCAGATCCGTAGTTGTAGCCTTAGAGTCAGCACCACATGTAACTTCAAATGCAGAATATGTAGCTATGGTTCTAGCAGTCTCTGGGCCGAGGAAAGCCTAAAATATGAAACTGATCCAGCAATGCTTAACAAAATAAAAAAGTCTATAGAAATTAACAAGTGGTTTGACAAGAACGATGTTGTTACCGAAGAAATCAAACAACTTTGCGAAACATTAGATTACATTGACATCTACGGTGGTGAGCCCTTGTTGATTAAACAATTCAAAACAATTTTGCAACACTGCATAGATATAGGATCTGCAAAAAAACAAACTCTGCATTTCAACACCAACGCTTCGCTGTTTCCTGTAGATACATTTAAATTGATGGATCATTTTCGAGAAATCCACATCAGTCTCAGCATAGACAACATAGGTAAACGATTTGAACTTGAACGCGGGGGGGTCTGGAGTGAGATAGAAAAAAACATAAATAAATTTTTAGATCTAGATCCGTCGCAGTATAAAGTGAATGCACTGATAGTGGTCAGCAATTTGAATCTTTTGTATCTTGATGAATTAATCAACTGGGCAGATAACAAAAAACTGATCATAGGTTTTCAAATGCTAGAACAACCATTGGTTTATAATTACAAACAAGTCACACAGTCCGTGATCGATTTGGCTGTCAGTAAATATCTCAATCATCCAAACAAGTTTCTACATTCGCTGGCGACAAATTTGAAAAAAACTGATGCCGTTGACAGCAGTGACTGGGTCAAACAAACAAAAAATTTAGACATGATTAGGAATCAATCTATCATGTACAGTCATCCAGAACTGGCACTGGCAATGGGATATAATTAATCTTTTAGGTTGCAGTTGTTACAAATCTACTTTATAATCAACTCATGGGTCTATTCAAAAAAATAGCAGTTTGCACGGACATACACTTTGGCCTCAAGTCTAACAGCCTAGTACACAATCAAGATTGCTGTGATTTCATTGATTGGTTCATAGCCACGGCTCGACAAAATGGCTGTGAAACTGGCATGTTCCTGGGTGACTGGAGCCATCAGCGTGCCGCAATCAACATGCAGACCTTGCAATACAGCCTGCGTAGCCTGGAAAAACTAAGTGCGGCCTTTGATAGATTTTATTTTATTCCCGGCAATCACGATCTGTACTACAGGGACAAGCGCGATATCTATTCAACTGAGTGGGCACGACATATACCCAACATACAGATTGTCAATGATTGGTTTGAAGATGGCGATGTGGTAATTGCACCCTGGCTGGTCGGAGATGATCATCGACGCATACCCAAACTAAAAGGCCAATACATGTTTGGTCATTTTGAACTGCCACACTTCAAAATGAACGCCATGGTAGAAATGCCCGACCATGGCGACATAAAGGTAGATCACTTTAGCAACTTTGAACGTGTGTTCAGTGGTCACTTCCATTTAAGACAGAAGAAGAAAAACATCAACTACATTGGCAACTGCTTCCCTCACAACTATGCCGATGCCGGTGATGGTGCCCGTGGCATGATGATCTTGGAATGGGGTAATGAACCTGTGTTTCATAGTTGGCCTGGGCAACCTTTGTACAAAGTGTTAAAACTAAGTCAGGTCATAGATTCGGCTCCAGACTTACTGGCCCCAAACATGCATGTGCGAGTAGAACTGGACATTGACATCAGCTATGAAGAAGCTAACTTTATAAAAGATACATTTATAAAAGACTATACTCTAAGAGAAATGGCCTTGATTCCAGTCAAAAATTCTGCTGTGGACAACGACATGGCTCCTGGTGAAGTAAAGTTTGAAAGCGTGGATCAGATTGTTACAGATCAGTTGACCAACATTGATTCAGAGTTTTATGACCCTAAATTATTGCTAAAAATATATCAAAATCTATGAACTGGCGAGAAGTACAACTAGGAACCACTCTGTGCGATCAAGACATCTTTATCAAACAACTTATCGGAAATAACAAAGTGAGGTTGCACGGAGAAGATGCTGGGTTCCAACAATTTTGTAGTATTGACCCCACTAGCCAGTTTTGCTTGATTTTTTTCCAAAACATGCGTTGGTTAAGTGAAATAAAAAGGGAATGTGCAGATTTTTTATCCCACCCAACCAGTCGAGTGTATGTAGGTATAAATCGTTATACAATAAAAGGCAACGATACATTTTATTCTTTGCATGATTCTGCGTTAACAAATGGTGCGCAAATATTGACCTGGACGTCGGACTATTTAAAAACATTAGGATTTACAACAACTCAACAAGGATGTTTTGAATTTGATTGTGGCAAATATTTCAATTTTGTGCAACCACTTACTTGGATTTATGCAGAAAAATGAGACAGACCAAAGTCACTGAACAAAATAGAACAGAATTTATCAAAAGGGCATACCCTGCTTTGAGTGAAGGGCCGCAGTCTCTTGTTGACATTAGACACGAAACTAATGACATAATTGCCATCGACTGTTGTGGATGGTATTATACGCAAGTTTTTCAGAAAAAACTGATTATGTTGGAAACATTGAATACCGCAAAAAGCTTTCAATTCAGCCGAGAACAGTTTACAAAATTAATCGATGACCGAAACGACAAATTGGTGTGGCCAAAACTGCCAAGTCTTAGAGATCCAGTTGTATTACTGGATCGATCGAACATTTTAAGATATCAAACTATGCCGGAGTTCAAATATTTGACACATGAAATCATTAAATGTTATAATCCAATAAAGGTTATTATACGTGGAAATTTGTGCTTTATAGATGATTCAAGACTAGAAGATAGATTGCATACCTGGTTTGATTTTTTCCCCATAAAAAATTATGTCTCTGCGAAATTTGTATATGATACCAATACTATGACCTACGCTGTGGATCTTAGAAGGTTATCATGATACCATTGGATTTTGTTCCAGGAACCCACGGACATTTCATGGAATATGTCTGTAACCGAGCATTTGGATTTGTAAAAACAGCATTTGATCCGTTCAATGAGCTCGGCATAAGCCACCGTCGACCAAAAAATTACAACAAGCAAAGAGAAATAATATGGGGTCATTGGTATGAAACCAATCCAAGCGTTTTGATTTCTGCTCCTCGAATCATCAGAATAATATTTGACAAACAAGATATTTTACTGGTACACAGCATAAGTCTGTTAAGAAACGGTAACCTTGGCATCGAAAGCGATCGGCTACACATCGACACTATAAAAAAACTCCGGGATCCACGGTATGTCAGCACGCTGAATGACATATATCAATCATATCCAAATATAGACCGCAAGGCAGACTTCATACCAAGACACGTGCTAAGAGAGTATTACAAGTTTGGATTTCGAGATCCTGAAATAAACGGGTACTGGAAACATTTCAAGCACATGATATCGATTAGTCACAGCAATGAATTTAAAATAGTTTTGAAAAATTTATATCAATATGATAGTTTAGTAGACACTCTCAGAAAACTATCAGATTGGTTGCAACGTCCAATGGAGATTGATTCATGGTTGCCCGAAATACATTCTAAATTTATGTCGAAGATTCCTTACCTTGACCACACACGTGTTTGTGAAAACATAATACAAGCTGTAGTTGATCAAAAAAATATTCCGATCCCTGCGTTGTCGTTGTTGCAGGAAAGTTATATAAATGGACGATTAGAAAGTATTTTTCTAAAAGAGATGCCTTTTTATCATTATGATTATTTTACAAATACCAAAGACATTCTAAATTATCTGAAATGTCAGGTGCCGACTCTTGAGATCACATGAAACTACTTATACGATAAGGTTATATGACTATTTGTATCAAAAAATTGACCGTTAAAAATTTTATGAGCGTGGGCAATGCTACACAAGGAGTAGACTTTGACCGACGTGATCTAACCTTAGTGCTGGGTGAGAATCTTGACTTAGGTGGTGACGGCAGTCGCAACGGCACAGGCAAGACAACTATTATAAATGCACTGAGTTATAGTCTGTATGGCCAAGCCCTCAGCAACATACGCAAAGACAATCTGGTCAACAAAACCAACAACAAAAACATGTTGGTCAGCTTGGATTTTAGCGTGGCCGGCAAAGAATATCGAATTGAACGTGGTCGCAAGCCCAATGTGCTGAGATTCTATGTGAACAATCAAGAACAGGCCATCACCGACGAAGCACAAGGCGATAGTAGAGAAACACAGGATGCCGTTGAGAACACCTTGGGGCTCAGCCACGACATGTTCAAACACATCCTGGCACTCAACACCTACACCGAACCGTTCTTGAGCTTGAAGGCAACGGATCAGAGAACCATCATTGAACAGTTGCTGGGCATAACCATGCTGAGTGAGCGTGCTGATACCATCAAAGAACACAACCGGCAGACCAAAGAATCTATCACGCAGGAAGAATTCCGCATACGTGCTGTGCAGGAAGCCAACAAACGCATAGAAGAACAGATCGAAGCCTTGCGGCGCAGACAAACCTTATGGACTACCAAACATGAAGAAGAGATTGCAAAACTTGAAACCGCGCTCGAAGAGCTCAAGAAGATTGACATTGAAGCCGAGATCGAGGGCCACAAGGCACACAAAGTATGGAATCAGAAGCGCAAGGACCTTAACGACCTGGCTGGACAGATCTCCCGCGCGAAGCTTGATAAGGACCGCGAGAACAAAAGCATTGAGAAGCTTGGCAAGGAGATTGCGACACTTGAAAATCACACATGTCACACTTGCGGGCAGGCTTTCCACGACCATAAGCACCAACAGGTCCTGGCGGGTAAACAGGCTGATCTGGAGCGAGCGAGAGAAGCGTGCTCGGAGCATACACAGCTCTTATCAGAACTTGAGACTGCCCACACAGCCCTGGGCTCGTTAGGTAAGCCACCCAAGATGTTCTACGATGCGGAAGAGGATGCCATTGATCATAGGAGCAGTATGTCTGCTCTAGAAAAACAACTGACAGACAAGACAGCAGAGACAGATCCCTACGGTGAACAGATTGCGGACATGCTGGGACAGGCCTTGCAGGTGGTCACATATGACACACTGAACGAACTCACTAGGCTACAAGAACATCAAGACTTCTTGCTCAAACTCTTGACCAGCAAGGACAGTTTCATACGCAAGAAGATCATTGAACAGAATTTGAGTTACTTGAATGCTAGACTTACTTACTACTTGGATCGCATCGGCTTGCCACATACCGTGGTATTCCAAAATGATCTCACAGTCAGCATCGAAGAGCTGGGTCGTGAATTAGACTTTGACAATTTGAGTCGCGGTGAACGCAACAGGTTGATTCTCAGCATGAGTTGGGCCTTCCGTGATGTGTTTGAAAGCCTATATCAGCCGATCAATGTGCTGTTCATAGATGAAATGATCGATTCGGGCCTGGACACACAAGGCGTGGAAAATGCCTTGGCCTTGCTCAAGCACATGAGTCGTGAACGCCACAAGAGCATATGGCTGGTCAGCCACAGAGATGAACTGGCAGGGCGTGTGGGAAATATCTTACGGGTCGTCAAAGAAGGCGGCTTTACTTCATACAACACGGACATCGACAGTGCATGAATAATCACTATAAAATTAAAACCAGTGTTCCATGGAAACCTTGTCAAGGTATATGGCAGTCACAAAATTACAATAAGGAGTTGCCTCAACAAAAAAAAATTATAGATTTTATTCATTCCCATAACATCGTCGACGTAGCTTATGTCACAAACGCAGACAATCTTGTACAACATGATATGCATGTTTTGACCATCAATGATACATTTTGCTCTTTAGACCGACTATCAAAATTGGTGAAATGCGTGACTGAGCACAGTAGCAAATATGTTTGGATATCTATTAACAAATTTTTTATACACAGTATACAATCCAATAGATTGTATTTAGACAGTCCAGACTGGGATGTTAGATTGTTGAATTTTGTTGCAGACCAGATACCCGGGTGGACACCCATGCAAAAAATTTTTCGAAACGATGATTTTGGCCAACTTGGAAATTTTAAATATCCGGTCACAGCGTTGGTTGCAAAAAAAACATGAACAAACGGACTATAAGACACCTGAAATCACACTACCTTGATAGGTGGGCTGTGATGAAACATAATATTCGCAACCAAGACAAAATTCTATTGCCCGAAGACGCCTACATCATACGTTTACTTGTTCCAGGCAGAACGTTAATGCTAAACTGTCTTGGTCAAATTTTCAACGGACTTGTAAATGAACTAACTGTTGATCAACCCACTGGTCTATATCACAACATAGTAATGATTAATAATATTGAATTTAAATACCTTGATACTAACCAGTTATACGCCAAGATTGAAACTGTTGCGGCACAGCACCTGGCGGCCGGCGGCCAAATGTTCTGTACACTGAATCATAGATATCTAAAATATGACCGTGTAAATCTACCCATAGAGTCAGCATTTGATCATTGGCAACAAAAAAAACTCAAGCCAAAAAAAATAATGTTTTTTGAAAAATCAAGATTGTCCTTTGGAAATATTTGGTTATGGCTTACATATGACTAAAGCAATAATATTTCATTGGCAACCCGGCAGCGGCGGTGATACTGTTCAACATTTACTAAATTTACATTCTAAATTTTACACCGTAGTTCAAAACTTTACTGTTGATGAACATGGAAAAACCACAGGAAAAATAATCCCGTGGTTTGAACACAATTTCCAACACGATATAAATTGTTGGTATTGGCGAAACTGGTCGTATAAGGACCTAGATAAAATTTTCAGTTGTCCGTATTTGTCACCGGAACAAACTTTAATTATACCCACACATCGACAAGATCAGGCTCGTTGGCTTAAAAAAAATATCAGTGGCAGTATCACCATGGGTATTTGTTATTCCAAGAACATGTATCTGTTTGTGCTTAGTCGATGGTGCAACAAAGTTGCAGAAAATAACTCGACTTTGCGGCATCATTATCAAGACAAATTGTCTCAAACTTTGCGTAAACAAAAGCTGTTTGGTGCTTACGTTTTAAAAGAGCAACTACAATTCGGATCCAACATATTGCAAGAAGTTTCATCCGAATGGGATATTAATTTACAATTAGAAAATTTATTGGTTGGGGATATTACAATTTTAAAAAACATTGGTTTAGATATTTGCCAAATTGAATCTGTGTTGCAAGCCTGGGTCGATAAACAAAAAAAATTGTATCGCGGGCAATGGAATATAAACAAAAATTTAAAATCTGCACTTGGTTGGAATGGTCAAGCACCTAAACTGACCGATTTAGATATGCCATTGGACGAATACGATCGTATTTTAATAAAACACTGGCTTCAAAGAAATGGTAGACAACTTCCAAAATACAGATTACTCACTCTGCATCAAGCCAACGAGTATTTCAAAAAAAACAAAGTTGATGGCAATGATGATAAACAATAGTCCATGTCATGGTTATTCGAAAGCAAAACTATTGAAGTGTTACCCGATGATTGTGTTGGATTTGTTTATGTAATCACAAATAACATATCCGGCAGGAAATATATTGGAAAAAAATTAGCAAAATTTAGCAAGACCACATACAAAGTAGTAAAATTAAAGAACGGCAAGAAGAAACGCAAACGAATCAGAAGCAAAATAGATTCAGACTGGCAACTATATTATGGCAGCAACGATCAACTCAACCAAGACATCGCAGAGCTAGGCTCAGACAACTTCACAAGAGAAATATTATTTTATTGCAACTCAAAGGCAGCTTGTAGTTACATAGAAGCCAGAGAACAATTCAATCATAGAGTATTAGAGTCAGACGACTACTACAACGGGCAGATAGTATGCCGTATACATGGTAGTCACATAAAAAACAAAATTTAAACTCAGACAGGCAACAACATGACTCTGCGGTAGGATAACCTACCCCCATTGAGGAACGGTGAGATACCCGGTCCAGATTCTTGGGTGTCAAAGGCAAATTGCTAACTTAAGGCAACAAATGGTTTGAGCTCTGTGAAAAAGACACAACTCATGCTCATAGGACTTGGTTCATCTCGGGTCACTAGGGTTCCGTTGACGTGTGAAGCTTGAGTAGGGGGTACCGGTCAACCGCCTCCGTGTAGGAAACTACAATCTCATCATAATGAAGTGACTGTGCTACTCGGATAATGCAGAACTTTTCACCCGGCAACGGGTGAATTGTGACCACTTAATCTGGATAATACGGAAAAGCAATCATTGATGAACGAAGTGAATCAATAGATCTCGTCAGAGATCTCGAACAGTCAGAACTGATCGGGCCAATCACGAAACAAGGCATGTTGTATATCACCTGCAACAAACTGATTGAAACTTTTGTGTTTGGTTTCTAGTTCGCCTTCAAGCGGAGCAACACGTCTGAATGCACTATCCATTTGTGCCATATCTTTAAACTCCATTAGCAACATCCACTCGGGCATATCTGCAATACTACGGAATCCCATTTTGCATCTGGTAATTCTATATGATTCCATTTTGCCTTCGTCGATGAGATGATCAAAGAAACTCTTCATTCCGTTGACCCAGTCAATGTCGCTGATGTCGCCTTCTTTGTTTGCCCAAATTGTGTATAAGTCTGCCATTATTGTGCGGGTCCTAAGATTTCAAAGCCTTCAAGGCCTTGCTTATATAAGTGCGCTTGATCCAGATATAAAAATTTATAACCTCGGTCACGATAGATCGCACACTCAGTTTTCAAACTTTCTACTCCTAATCTAGTGCGAGGATTATGGTAGGTCCAGGCAAACTGGCTGGCTAATACGTTTTCATCGTCAAGGCGTCGCATCAAACTAAAAGCCACCAGCTCACCTTGTTCTCTATAGCCAATCACGTCTGTATTAGGATCTGTAAACTGGCTGTTGAACAAGGGCATCACACTCGCAAAATGCTTGTAGATGCAGTAGGTCCTGTAGATATCTTGTAGCTGTGCTATGTTGGGCTCCAGCAGGTATTCCCAGATCACAGTGGGCCGGTATGTGGTCTGGGTTAAATTAATTCTAGCATACTGATAGGTCATCGTCTCGGATCCTGCCTGTGCTGAAATAGTTCTTGCAGGTAATCTTCGGGCCAAGTATCATAAAACCCTTTCTGCGCCATGTGTTGTGCCTTGGAGTTCAAGTCGGTCAAATTCTGCACCAGGGCCAAGGCATATGTGCCTTGATTCATTGATACGCCGTTGACTATTTCAGCACAGGCAGGATGATCTTCCAGGGCCAGCAAGTCTTGGCTCAACAAAAATTCTTGGTTGGCCGATTCTACAAAAGCGTGGAACTGCTCGTAGCTGTAGTAAGTTGATTCGTAAACAAAAATTACTACACTTTTGGCAATGCCAGTGTGTGCTACGAACTTGAGATCAAAATAGGGATTCACACCCAGCCTGACTTCAAAGTCACGATCCAGTCTGGCCCGTCTGGCATACGGACACGGAGCCCAGCCGCCCAGACTTGGATGCGGCACTTCCACGAACGTGGCCATCCAGCGTTCGATGTCGTAGGTCACTTGGTCAAGATCCAGCATTAGAAAAATGGCAATCCAGATTTTTTTGTGGTTTCAAGATGTTCCTTGATCAGTTCTGAAATCAGACCACGTTCGCTGACACTGAGTTGCAGGGCCTGATCATAAGTGATGCCACCACGCATGTACCAGGCCATCTGCAGGGCTTCTCGTCGTATGGCCACGGTTTCTGTTTCCATGTCATCGACCAACCGGCTGATCTGCTCAGGGGTAGAGACTAAGAGGCGGGAGCGAAAAAACTTGTCATGTCCAAGGTCAGGGCCTGCTCATACTGGTTTTGGCAGTTGGGGCAGGTCAGGCTCAAGGGCGGCATTTCACTGTTGGTCTTTAGTGCAATGATAGCATCGCGTATCTGATTGAATACCTGACGATCTGAGTTTTTCAAGAAGTCCTGTATGAATTCGGGTTCGGTCACCAAGGCCTGCGGAGTTTTTATGGCCGCTATGCTCTGGCTCAAGGCTGTGACTGTGATTTCTGTGATCTTTTTCAGGGCATCACTGAGTGCAGTGACCCTGTCTGAATCGGGCATGCCGTCATCGGGCATGGCCTGCAAGAGCTTTTGGCTTTCAAACTGCATCTTGTTGTTGTCGTTGATGTTTTGATAGCTCAGGGGACGGAAAAATATCTCCATGTCACTGACATGCACGGTGCGGGTGTAGTCTGCTGGCAGCATGCGATCCAGCACAGTGCGCAGATCCAGGGCCTGTTCAGTTTCAGTCTTGCAGGCCGGACAAGTGGTGGCAAAATCCATTTCATGCCCATAGGTAGCAACTCTGATGGCCACCAACAAGGTGTCCAAGTCTGTGCTGGGCACAGCCCAGGCATTGCGTATGTCGGGCACACAGCTCTGTATCACATTGACCGTGGCCTGCCCGTTGTACAGGGCATCTGGGGTCCTATAGGTGATTTCATCTATGGCCGTCATGGGAAACACAGCATATTCGCCCGTGGCCGATGCGTTCAGCGTGCCGGGCGCATAGTTTTTGCCCTGGCTGGGCAGGCGTATGTAAACAGCTGGTTGTCGGAAATACTGCTTCAGTGGGTTAGTGGCTTGCATGATCTATCCTCTATAAATATAGTTATGGCCACAGAATTCACCCCAGAAGAAATCCAACGCATCTTTGCCGAGTACAATGATGCCATAAAAACCGGCACTCCCATAACCAAGGAACTGGCTGACCGCTTCCGCGACGCCCAAAAAGGCATGAAGGGCTTCTCGGATGAAATGAGGAAAACGTCTCAGGCCCTGGGCAAGAGCGCAGTGGATTTTACCAAGGCCATGTACCAAGGTGCCCAGGGCATGACCGCCATGAACAGTGCTGTTGATGTGCTGACCACGGCACTACAAGTTGTGATTTTGTTGCTACCCGGTGCCAGACTGCTGAAATTTGCACTGACAGCATTGACTATGGGGGTAGGTGCAGCCACCAAGGCTATCAATGCGCAGACCGATGCCTTGTTCAAGTCCTATCAGGACATGGCCAAGTTTGGTGCAGGCGCTGCCGGAGGCATGCGCGACATATTTGACAACATGCAGAAGTTTGGCTATGGCATAGAAGAGCTGGACAAAATGACTGCCCTGGTCAAAGAAAACAGTGCAGCCTTGTCAACATTTGGCGGCACAGTGTTAGGTGGCACACGAGGTTTTGCCGACAGCATGAAGGAAATCCAGCGCGGTGACATAGGACGCAGATTCCAGCAGATGGGCTTTACCGTGGATGACATCAACCGTTCAGGCGCAGGATTTATACGACTACAACAGATGTTGGGACAGACACAGTCTAGCATACAGAAAAATCTCACAGCCGGCACAGTAAAATACATGACCGAGCTAGACCTGCTGGCTCGTATCACCGGCGACACCCGAGAAGCACAAGAAGCCAAGATCAAAGAAGCCATGTCTGAGGACGCATTTGCGGCCACCATGGACGAACTGCGCGAGCAAGCCGCAGCAGGAGATGCCAGTGCTGAAGCTAGGATCAACAAACTGAATCTGCTGAATCAGACACTGAGCGGAGAAATGCGGCAGGAATTTATCAAGGCCATTGGCGGTGATGTGGCAGCGGCCCAAAAACTCATGATGACCGCACCGCAGGCCTATCAGATGATGCTGGACAGTTCTAGCTCGGCCAGCGATGTTATTCGAACTTTAGTGGCCGAAGAAAAGAACTTCAGAGGAGCCTTTAGAGGACTGGCTCAGTTGGGCGCCACAGGTGATATAATGCCCAAAATAATTGAACAACAAGAACGGGCAGCCAAGTTTGGAGCAGAAAATCTAGATGATCAGATGCTCAGAGCCAAGGCAGAGCAAAAAGTCACTGACCAGGCCACCAAGGACGTGGCAGACACCCGCATCGCACAACAACAGGTTCGTGACAATCTGCAGAGTTTTGTAAATTTAGGAGTGGCACCAGCCACGGCAGCACTGAAAGGTTTGGCGCAGGCAGCAGCATTCGTATCTAGAGTGGCACCAGGCACAGCCGGCGGTGGTCAACCCATGGGCGGTGGCGGTGGTGGTGGTGGAGGTGGATTCCCTTCCCTGGGAGGTGGACCGGCAAACCTCAGCGGGCTAAGAATGAAAAGTGCCGAAGCCACAGCTGGTGGTGAAACCAGCCAGCAACTGGCCGACATGGCACGCACCATACAAAACAAACTGGGCAGCGATCTCAGATATTTCAGTGCGTTTAATGATAGTTATGAACGAAGTGGTAACAGCAAGCATGCCCAAGGACGTGCCATGGATTTTACACTAACCGATCCCAGCAAATCAGCTGCAGTGGCAGCCTTGATAGGCAGCATTCCGGGCATATCCTATGTCTTGGACGAATACAAAAACTCCAGTGCCAGTAAAACTGGTGGACACATACATGCCGAAATATCCGCGGCAGCTGGTGCCATACTCAGTGGACCCATGAGCGGGTATAGACCCAATCTCACCATGCACGGAACCGAAGCCATAGTGCCTTTGAATTCGGCATCGGGCGCACAGGCCGTGGGTGCCAGTGCCATGAATGATCAAATGCTGTCCATATTCAGTGCCAGACTGGAAGAAATGACTCGCAAGATATCCGATGTGGCCGACTACACCAGGAAATCCGCACAGTATGCCGGGGCCTAGGGCTGATATTGTATCAACCTGGCGCACACAGCGGTAAATAGTTGACCATGGCCGATGATCAAAACTCCCGTAAACCCGGATGGCGCAAGTATTTCAAGGTGGCCAACACCGGCGGCCAGCTCAGTCCGATTTCAGGACAGAATCAGTTTGGCCTGCCCAACTACCCGCGTCAAAGTGGAGCTGGCTATGCCACCGGCGGCACCGGCAACGACTTTGCGTTCCGCAACTATGCCAGCCGACTGCCCGAAGTTTATAGCGGACATCCCAATCGAATCGAACGCTACAACCAGTACGAAAACATGGACTGCGACTCAGAAGTCAATGCCTGCCTGGACATCATTGCTGAGTTCTCCACACAGGTCAACGACGACAACGAAACACCGTTTGACATTGCTTTCACTGACAAGCCCACGGATCACGAAGTGGAGATCATCAAAAAGCAACTGCAACAGTGGTCAAAGCTGAACAAGCTGGATCAACGCATATTCAAACTGTTCCGCAACACCATCAAGTACGGTGATCAGGTGTTTGTGCGTGACCCAGAAACCTTTGAAATGTACTGGGTGGACATGGTCAAAGTGGCCCGAGTCATAGTCAACGAAAGCGAAGGCAAACGTCCTGAGCAATATATTATTCGTGACATCAACCCCAACTTCCAGAACATGAGCGTGGCACAAAAGACCACACAGGACTACTATGTGAGTCGCGCCACCGGCTCAGTGGGACAAAACAACTACACCGCACCCAACGGCGGTGGCTATGGCGGCGCTGGTGGCGGTACCGGCAACAGCAGATTCACCCAGGCCATGAACGAAACCTGCATAGATGCCCGGCACGTGGTGCATTTGAGCTTGAACGAAGGTCTGGACTATTTCTGGCCCTTTGGGCAGAGCATCTTAGAAAATATTTTCAAGGTCTACAAACAAAAAGAACTCCTAGAAGATTCAGTGTTGATCTATCGTGTGCAACGTGCTCCGGAACGCAGGATATTCAAAATTGACGTGGGCAACATGCCGTCACACTTGGCCATGCAGTTTGTGGAACGTGTGAAAAATGAAATGCACCAGCGGCGTATACCCACGGTCACAGGTGGTGGCGCCAACATGATGGATGCCAGCTACAACCCACTCAGCATCAACGAAGACTATTTCTTTCCTGTCACAGCCGAAGGTCGCGGCAGCGATGTCACAACCTTGCCCGGTGGTGCCAATCTAGGCGAGATAGACGACCTAAAATACTTCAACAACAAGATGGCCCGTGGCCTGCGTGTGCCCTCCAGCTATCTGCCCACCGGACCTGACGACTCAGATCGTGCCATGAACGACGGACGTGTGGGCACAGCCTTGATCCAAGAATACCGCTTCAATCAGTACTGCATGCGCCTGCAACGTGCGATCATGCAAAAGCTGGACGACGAGTTCAAGATGTTCCTGCGCTGGCGCGGATTCAACATCGACGCCGGACTTTTCAGCATCACCTTCTGCGAACCACAGAACTTTGCCAGCTATCGTCAAGCCGAACTGGACACCAGCCGCATACAGGCCTTTACCAGCCTGGAGCCCTTGCCTTACATGAGCAAGCGTTTCATGCTCAAACGTTACCTGGGTCTCAGCGACGAAGAGATCCTGGAAAACGAACAGATGTGGCAAGAAGAGCGCGACGAGCCCGAACTTACCACCACACAAGGTCAGGACCTGCGCAGCATAGGCGTGACTCCGGCAGGCCTGGAGCAGGATCTGGCCATGGGACAAGAACTGGCCGGTGCTGAAACAGGCGCCGAAGCCGGCGCACCGCAAGGCGGTGTAGCACCAGTGCCCACAGCACAGCCTGGATCTACTGCACCTGCTCCGGGTGGCGTGCCCGGTCTTTAATAAATATAGTCATGATACTCAACGAAATGTACCAACGTGAGCCCGAGGCCTATCAGGATGTGAGCCAGGACAACAGCCAGCCCCGACTGCACAATCTGCGCAAAACACGCCTGACCCTGCGCCAGCTGAACAAACTGCGCCAGATGCAGGATGTGAGAACCTACGAGTACAAAGAAAAACTCCAGCAAGTCAAACGACAATACGCACCTCCGGCGGCACCACCCGCACTGTAATATCCTTGTAATAAAACCTCCAGTTTTTGGCCTCAAAAGTACCAATATTTGCGATAATATGTAAATATTATCACGAGCCATAACCTACGAAGGAGAAAACATGACATCGAAATTTGAACAGTTGATAGAATTTGTTATCAATGATGAAGAGGCGAAAGCCAAAGAACTTTTCCACGACATCGTGGTAGAAAAGTCACGTCAAATCTATGAAAACCTCATGGACGAAGACGCAACCGAGCTAGAAGAAGCCGAAGAGCTCGACGAAGCCGAAGAGCTCGACGAAGAAAGCACACACGACGAAGACGAAAAAGCTGAAAAAGCCGGCAAAAAAGTCACCAAAGACATCGAGTACGATGACAAAACAGACAAGAAAATGGACGAGTCCATGGACGACATGATGCACGACCAGGATCCCATTGACGCAGTCGAAGCCGAAGAAACCGGCATGGACATGGCCGAAGGCGAAGGCGACGAAGACTTAGAAGATCGCGTGGTTGACCTGGAAGACAAGCTGGATGAACTCATGGCTGAATTTGAAGCACTCATGGGCGACAACGGCGACAAAGACATGGATTCTGTGGGCGACGACATGGGCGGTGACGACCTAGAAATGGACGACACAGAAACCGCGGAATTCAGCAACGGCGACGAAGAATCCGAAGAAGAAGAAGTAGAAATGGGCATGATGGAAGCAGTGAATCTTGCCAAGGTTGCTCCTGCAAAAATGGGTGACAACGGTGCCAACGCCAAGAGCGTGGTTCCGCAGAACTCGGGCGCCAAAGGTGCCATGGCTCATCCGGTGAAAATGACCGGTGACACCGCAGAAGGTCGCCCAGCTCCCAAAGCTGGTGAGTTGATCGGCAAGGTGCAAAACAGCGTGGGTGGCGACAAAAAAATGTCTCCAGCACCCAAGCCAGTGACAGCACAGGCCGCAGGTGTCAACACAAAAACGCCGTTTCCCAAGGCGTAATCAGTAGATATGGCTCGATATCTCAGAGAACATCTAAGCTTCACTCAGGCAAGAGCAGAAATCTTGTCTGAGGAAGCCGCGGATGGTTCCGGCAAGAACCTGTACCTCAAAGGCATCTGCATCGAGGGCGGAGTTCGCAATGCCAATGAACGAGTATATCCTGTCAACGAAATAGCCAAGGCCGTGGACACCGTCAACGAACAGATCAAGACTGGTCACAGTGTGTTGGGCGAAGTAGATCATCCTGAAGACCTGAAAATCAACCTGGATCGTGTGAGTCACATGATTGAAAAAATGTGGATGGATGGTCCTGCTGGATATGGAAAATTAAAGATACTACCCACACCCATGGGTGAGCTGGTGAAAACCATGCTGACCTCGGGCGTGAAACTAGGTGTTAGCAGTCGTGGCAGCGGCAACGTCAACGACGCCAACGGACATGTCAGTGACTTTGAAATAGTCACTGTAGATGTGGTTGCTCAGCCCAGTGCTCCCAACGCATATCCCACAGCTATCTACGAAGGCCTGTTGAATCATGCCGGCGGAGCTAGACTGTTGGAAATGTTCCGGGACCCGGCTCAAAGCAACAAAGCACAGAGATACGTCAAGGGTGAAGTAATGCGCCTGATACGTGGTCTCAAAATCTAGGAGAAATAAGCATGCAAGATGCTATTAAACCGTTACTAGATAGCGAACTACTAAGCGAAGAAGCTCAGCAAGAAATCACTGAGGCTTGGGAAACCAAGTTAAATGAGGCCCGCGAACAAGTACGTGCAGAACTCCGCGAAGAGTTTGCACAACGCTATGAGCATGACAAATCAGTGATGGTGGAAGCCCTGGATCGCATGGTTACAGAAGGTCTCACCGCAGAAGTCCAAGCTGTGCAAGCTGAAAAGCAAGCACTGGCCGAAGACCGCGTCCGATTCCAAGCCCGGATCAAAGAAGATGCTACTAAGTTTAACAACTTCATGATCACCAAACTGGCCGAAGAAATTGGCGAACTGCGTCGGGATCGCAAGACACACAACGAAGGTATGGAGAAGTTAGAAAGCTTCGTGGTACATGCTCTTGCACGCGAGATTCAAGAATTTGCCCAAGACAAACAAGACGTCGTTGAGACCAAGGTTCGTCTGGTCACTGACGCTCGCGCAAAACTAGAGGAACTCAAAGGGAAATTCGTAAAAGAATCTGCCCAGAAAATGTCCTCTGCTGTGAGCCAGCATCTCAAGGCCGAACTCAGCCAACTCAAAGAAGACATCCAGGTTGCTCGCGAGAACAACTTTGGACGCAGGATCTTTGAAGCCTATGCGACCGAATTCGGCGCCACTCACCTCAATGAGAAAGCCGAAGTACGCAAGCTACAGGACATCATTGCAGCCAAGGATCAGAAGTTGTCCGAAGCTGTGGCATTCACCGAGAAAGCCAAAGTTCTCGTTGAATCAAAAGAACGCGAGATCCGCATGATCCGTGAATCCAATCAGCGCGAAGGCGCCATGGAAGAACTGCTCGCACCTCTCAACGAAGAGAAGCGCGAAATCATGAAGAACTTGCTTGAAAGTGTGCAGACAGCCCGTCTATCTGCTGCTTTCGAAAAGTATCTACCAGCTGTGTTAGCTGAAGGCACTGTGAAAGCCCGCAAGGTGATCACGGAAACCGTCAGCGTGGCCACTGGCGATAAATCTGCCCGCACCCCAGATGCTGATCAAGTTGAGCAACAAAGCAACGTGATCGATCTCAAGCGTTTGGCAGGGCTGTAATCCAAGACATAATAAAAGGAGACTTAAATGTCACAAGAATTATTAGAAGGTCGTTGGGACGAAACTAAAGAAGCACTCTTGGAAG
>SXGQ01194597.1_pt1 | contig 18882 bp, 17 predicted proteins | sample 3178371 | NCBI WGS metagenome assembly SXGQ01 (sample SAMN11356859, study PRJNA531348) | freshwater metagenome | isolation source: freshwater sample F1-20 | place: China: Fuxian Lake, Yuxi | collected 2017-12-25 | reverse complement strand
TGGAACCGTGGTAGCAGGACCTCCTTACCGTGATCCATTTACCCATGTTTTTGATCCCTTGATTGTCACTAGCCTAGATGCAGTGGGAGCAGCCATGATCAATCGACTGCACCAAGAAGAAAAGCCTGGTTTTGCGCGCTTGGATGGGTCCGTATTTTCTACTTGGTGGAATGGAGGGCTTAGAACCACCCCATACTACCACAACATGATTGGCATCCTTACGGAGATCGTAGGAGATCCTTCTCCCTATTCGATTCCCTTGGTTCCAGATCGATTGATTCCCAACAATGGCAATCCATTTCCGGTGACTACTGGTGCATGGCCTTTCCGTCGCTCCATCGATTACTCGGTGTCCATGAATTATGCAAAACTTAATCATGCGGTGCGGCATGGGGATGAGCTGCTTTACAACTACTATTTGATGGGCAAAAAATCCATCGAGAGAGGCAATATCGATACTTGGACCCGCTATCCAAAATATGCACAGGCTATTCAAAATTCCTTTGAGGCCAGTAAGGGTAAACCCGCAGGAGACGATCCTGAAGAGGCCTATTTCGGAAATAGATCAGGTATTCCTTTGGCTTTTTACGACTCGGTCTATGCAGATCCTGAAAAACGAGATCCTCGAGGATACATCTTGTCTGCCGACCAAGCAGATTTCCCTACAGCCATCAAGTTTTTGAATGCGTTGATTAAGTCTGGTATTTTGGTGCATCAGGCTACAAGCGATTTTACTTTAGGGGGTAAAAACTATCCGAAAGGTTCTTACATCGTCAAGACGGCACAGGCATTCCGTCCTCATGTGATCGATATGTTTGAGCCTCAGGATCACCCGAATGATTTCCAATATCCTGGGGGGCCTCCTGTTCGTCCCTACGATGCTGCAGGCTGGACATTAGCCTTCCAGATGGGCATTGAGGCAGATCGAATCATGGAAGGCTTTGAGGGACCGTTCGAGGCGATCACTTATGGTCAATTACTTTCTCCAGAAGGCTACACCTTGCCGGCTTCAGGCTCAGGCTATCTTCTTGATCCTCGCGTCAATGATTCCTTTACTGCAGTGAATGACTTGCTCAAAGGGAAAGTGAAGGTATACCGTACACAAGCTGCTTCTGGTACTATTCCGGCAGGAGCTTTTTATGTTCCTGTGGCAGGTAAAAAAATACTTGAACAAGCAGTTCGAAACTATGGATTAAAGCCAATTGCAGCAAAAGGAATGCCTTTAGGCACAAAAGAAATCAAACCAGCGCGCATCGGCCTATACGATTACTATGGGGGCTCCATGCCTTCAGGCTGGACAAGATGGATTATGGAACAGTTTCATTTTGATTATGCACAGGTCTTTCCTTTGGAAATCGATGGGGGGAATCTTAACCAGAAGTACGATGTATTGCTCTTTATTGGGCCAGGCATGCCCGGTGCAGGTGGTGGATATGGAGCCGGTGCACAACCAAAAAAGGACGATGTTCCAGCACAGTACCATTCCATGTTGGGTAGGCTTTCGATTGACAAGTCTATTCCTCAACTAAAGAAATTTCTTGAGGGGGGAGGGCAAATTTTAACGGCAGGAGGCGCTACCTCTTTAGCAAACCTTCTAGGGCTCCCTGTTTCAAATGCTTTAGTTGAGATTACGAATGGTCAGGAAAAGCCATTAACAGGAGACAAATACTACATTCCAGGTAGTGTATTGGAGATGGAGGTAGATACTGCTGCTCCAATCAATTTTGGGATGGGCCAGAAAGCAGCCATTATGTTTTCAAATAGCCCTGTATTCCGTCTTGCTCCACAAGCAGCAAGTTTAGGGGTAAAGCCTTTGGCTTGGTTTGGATCAACACCTCCTCTTCGAAGTGGTTGGGCTTGGGGACAAAACTACTTAAAGCATGGGGTAACTGCTTTTGAGGCGCAAGTAGGTAAGGGAAAATTGTATGCTTTTGGCCCCGAGATTACCTTCCGTGGACAGGCTCATGGTACCTTCAAAATGTTATTCAATGGATTGTATAAATAAGGTTTAAAGGAGCATCCGGTGGAAATGGGGTAAAACAAAAAAAACCTCCCGATAAGGGAGGTTTTTTTGTTGACCGACTAGGGCTCGAACCTAGACTCTTCTGAACCAAAATCAGACGTGTTGCCAGTTACACCATCAGTCAGGAAAATCGAATAACAAGTATGCTTGCTTTTGATGGTACAAAGGTAGAGTTCTCTGAAATTTTTTCCAAACCTACTACCAAACATTTTTGATAATAACCTGGGATTAGCTGCTAATTTGTTTTTTTCAAGTGGCTTCCTTTTGCAGTAGATCTTGTCTATGGAAGCTTTAAATTTTTATAGAATATGGAAGTAAATCAAGCAATGAAATCGATTGAATTTATTGAATCATTAATGTAAATTCATTTAATTTAAAATAATGAAAATAAAATCAATAATTTGTTCAGTAACTAGATATAAACCAACCAAATAATTACTGAGATGAATTCAAACAAAATGACAAAAGTACTGACTTTGGTCATCGGAAAATTGAAAAAATTAGGCCAGCCAGAATTGGCAGCATAGCTAAGCTGGTGCTGGAGTAGCTATCAAAATGATAAGAATCCTTTAGGTTTGATAGCAGAGAGTGAAGGAGCTCTTAGCTTGTTTAGAACTGCTCGGGAAAAAAAACAGCAAAGCGGTAGCCAAGAAATTGGTCGAGGATTTGGAATCGGTATTGGCATAAAAAAAAGTCCCGCAAATCCGCAGGACTTTTTATTTGGTTTCTCGAATGTTTTATTCGCCTACAACGACAAATTTAACTTGCGTTTTTACCTCTCTGTGTAGGTCGATGTCAGCAGTGAATTCGCCAGCACCTTCCACTGCAACAGTGATAGCGATTTTCTTTCTATCGATTTCAAAGCCTTTAGATGCTAAGGTATCTGAAATTTGTAGGGTAGTTACTTTTCCAAAGATTTTTCCGGAGTCACCGATTTTCGCCTTGATTTCAAGAGTAGTTTCGGCAAGTTTCGCAGCGATATTTTCAGCTTCAGTTTTGATTTTTTCGGCTTTATGTGCTGCTTGCTTGATGTTTTCAGCAAGGATTTTTTTGTTTGACCCTGTAGCAAGTACTGCAAAACCTTGGGGAATAAGGTAGTTTCTACCATATCCTGGCTTTACGCTCACCAAGTCATTTTTGTATCCAAGACCTTTGATATCTGTTTTTAGAATGATTTCCATTTGTAATGATCTTTATTGATTGAACGATACACCGTGGGCCTATTTCAAACCGTCGGCTACGAATGGCAACAAAGCCAAATGTCTTGCTTTCTTGATTGCTTGAGCAACTTTTCGCTGATACTTTGCAGAGTTACCTGAAAGTCTTCTTGGAAGGATTTTACCTTGCTCGTTTACGAATTTCAATAGAAAGTTAGGATCCTTGTAGTCGATATACTTGATACCGTGCTTCTTGAATCGGCAATATTTCTTTCTGATTTCGCCTCTGTTGATAGGTTCGTTTACTAGTGTCATTGGGCTGGCTCCTCCTTAGCTTCCGCTTTTTTGTTAAATTCTCCTTTTCTTCTTCTTTGGGCATACACGATCGCGTGTTTGTCCAATACAGTAGTCAGGAATCTCATCACTTTCTCGTCACGTCTGATTTCAATCTCAAACTTTCTGATTAGTGTTGGATCGGCCTTGAACTCTACCAAAACATAAAATCCTGTTGTCTTTTTTTCAATTGGATAAGCCATCTTCTTAAGACCCCAGTTTTCCACATTTATAACATCTGCCCCCTCTTCTTTTAACAAGTTCACAAACTTGTCGACAGTATCCTTCATCTGAATATCAGATAAAACGGGAGTTAAAATGAATACCGTCTCGTAACTTCTTTGGAACATTTTTTAATGTGTTTGTTGGAATTTAAATAAACAGACCGCAAAAGTAGTAGAAAACAGGCTACCCTCCAAATAATTATCTAGAATCTAGGGATATAAATCAAAAAAATATGCAGGATTCTACTTATTCAACCACAAATGAACTGCTCCCTAAATACTGCTTATCCACATAGAGTTTAACTTCATAGTTACCCGGACTATAGGGACTGCCTTTCTCGTAAAAAAATTCAAATGTCTGTTCCTTGCCATCAAACCAAAACTCTTGTTTTGCGGTGTAAAACTCTTCTTTTCCTATCCAAATCGCTGTTCCAGAGCCTTTCGCAAGGTCAAAAATAGGGAGTTTGTTGGGGCCTACAACCTGGAGATAGGCAGTTCGACTTCCTTTCTCAGCCACCGAGTTATCAGCGAGTTGGATCAGTACTTGAAGTCCTTTGATTTGTTTCTTTTTAAAGGTTTTACCCTTGCCATCCAAGGCCTTGCCTCTGGCATTCATTCCAGATACTCGAATTCCAGTAACTTTTAGTTTAGAGGCTTCCGCTACCTTTGTCGCTAATTCCTGTTTTTGTAAATTGATTTGCGTCACTTCTTTCTCTAGCTCAGACTGATTACTCTTGAGCACTTCATTCTCTGAGGATACCGATTGAAAGCGTTCCTGAAGTTGACGAATTTCGACATCCTTTTGAACCAATAAGTTGGAGAGATCCTTGATTCGTTGATTCAAGGCGTCAATTTCTCTTGCACTTCGCTGGGTATTGGATTTTTTTTCTTGAATCAACTGGTCTTGTAAAAAGCGAAGTTCCGTGACATTGGCGCCTAACTTTTCCAATTCTTGAATTCGCATCTTCAGTTGTTTCTCCACAGAATCTAATCGGGTACTTAGGACTTGGTTTTCTTCAGTCAATGCTGAGATTTCAGCAGTTTGTTTCGTGCTGTTCAGGTGATCTAGATACAGTTTTGTCCCACTGATTAAGACCAATAGCACCAAAAAAACCAAAACTAAGTTTTTGCCTAATTCGGGTTTTGGGGACTTTTGATCTTTACTAAACTGTTCCATATTGCAAGAGGACGGGGAAGGGGCTTTATTCACTAGTCTGGAGGTAGCTTAGTAACTCTCCTTTGAATAAACTCCTTTTCTATTCTTTATCAATATCTTTGCCAATTCTTGGTTGGTGTAGATAAAGTTTATCAAAGTGGATGAAGAAGTTACACTTTTTCAACCAATTGTTGACTTCATAAGAAGAGCTATTCACTCAATTTTATCCTATCAATTATACCCTAAAATGAGATTAGTTTTTGGCCCCGAGTAGTCGAAAAACAAAAACCCATAATCAAAAAAATCTAGGGTCAGCTTCACACGATCTTCATTTTGAACTTCCCGCCAGTAAGCATTCATCTCCTCACTTTGATGAATACCTTCGAGTGCTAGAATCCCTGTGGCTTGCATTCGTGGGATGCAAATAGAACCTATTTCGCGTAACCATGTTTGCGAACACTCAGGATGGATAACCAAAAAATCAAGGGCATCCAAGTTTTGGAGTGCTGCTGTGAACTTTGCTAGCGTTACCTCAGGGATTACTGTGGTGTTTGAATAAATGCTATTCTTAGCGTTAAAAGAATTTCCTTCAGCGAAGGTATAAAGATGTCCTTTCGTCACTTGATCTAGAAGCCGAGTGACAACTCCAGATCCCGTTCCGAGTTCGATTACCTGTTTTGCAGCAGTAGTTTGACAAAAATAGGAGCACAACAGGGCTGCTTTTTTTCGGGGTTTCCAACCGTTTATAGGGTTTGGGTTTAGGCTTGAATCCAATTTTTCAGTACCAGTTGTTCTTTTTTCAGTCGTACATGAGAAAATTGAAGCGCTAAAATCTGTAGCCTTCAAATAGAAAAATTCAGGACTTTTTAAATAGACAATTAAGTCCTGGTAGCGTGAAAAAATAAATGGGGATTGTTGGCTGTAAAGGTCCTCTTTTCGAAGCCAATGCTGAAAATAGGCAAATGCAAGGCCAACTGAATTCCGAGGCATTAATTTTGAAAGAGGGTGGAAATTAGCTGAAACTCTGGGATTACTATCTCCAAGAGCTTACCATCCATTAATTTCTCAAGGGTAAAGGACCCGCGCATTTTGCCAATTCCTGACTTTAAGTTGCATCCGGAAACATACGTATGAAACTCACCAGGCTCAAGGATCGGTTGCTGACCCACAACTCCATCTCCTTCTACAATTTTTCTACTTTCAGCAGCATCATAGATTTCCCATCGCCTCCTCAACAATTGAATGGTATGGTTGCTTTTATTTTCTATGCGTACCTTGTATGTGAATACATAATGGTGCTGATGCGGATTTGAAAAATCCGGCTGATAGGTAGTTTCAACACTTACTTGAATTCCTTTGGTAATCGCAGAGACCATTGTATCACTATTTCAAGCATTAAAGTTAGGATTTCTACTTTTCAAACCAACTATTCTCACATGGATGTTGTCCTAGAACCCACATGGAAAGCGGCCTTAGGTCCAATTTTCCAAAGCGATACCTTTTTTATGCTTACCCAATTCGTCAAGCAGGAGTACCAGCAGTACCGCGTATTTCCTCCGGGTAAGCAGATTTTTTCTGCTTTTTGGCATTGTCCACTTCCCGAAGTGAAGGTGGTAATTTTGGGGCAAGACCCCTATCACGGAGAGGGCCAAGCCAACGGACTTGCTTTTTCGGTTGCTGAAGGGGTCCCTTTTCCCCCAAGTTTGCTCAATATATTTAAAGAGTTAAAAACTGATCTGGGGATTCCTTTGCCTGCACATGGAGATCTCAGTCGCTGGGCCTCCCAAGGTGTTTTTTTAGTAAATGCTACCTTGACAGTTCGTTCAAATTTGGCTGGATCACACCAAAATCAAGGTTGGGAGGTATTTACGGATGAGGTGATTCGAACGATTAGCCGTGAGCGGGCACAGGTTGTTTTTTTATTGTGGGGGGCCTATGCACAGAAGAAGGAAGAATTAATTGATGTGGGAAAGCATTGCATCTTGAGGGCTCCCCATCCTAGCCCTCTAGCGGCTCATCGAGGTTTTTGGGGATGTAAGCATTTTTCCAAGACCAATGATTACTTGATTGCTACGGGCCAAACGCCTATTGTTTGGTAAAAAAAGAGGCCCTGTAAAAATGCAGGGCCTTTTGCTTAGGAGATTCCTTTGAAGAATCTATTCCATCGAATTTTTCCGAACATGGATTCAAACTTATCCAAGGATAGCCACAAGAACCAGGCCTTGCCCACCACATGGTCTTCAGGTACGAAGCCCCAGTAGCGCGAGTCAAGCGAATCATGCCTGTTATCACCCATCATGAAGTAATAATTCTGCTTGAAGGTATAACGGTCGACTTTTTTTCCCTCGATATACAAGGCGCCATCTTTCACCTCAACTTTTTCATGGCCCTCGTATTTTTCTATGGTAAAGGCATACTTCATTACATTGTCTGGGGTCATTTCTAGAGTCTGATTCTCACCAGGTACGAGGAGCGGGCCATAATTATCTCTATTCCAAGGTAGATTTGAGCCGTTTGGAAAAATACCAGACTCTGCTTGTCCTTTTGGCTGAAGGGATTTGGTGACCGAAGTGATTACTGGCGAAGATTTGAGCTTTTCGATGGTTTGATCTGTGGTCCAAATCAGGTAGCGGCTGCCATCTGGAGCAGCATAAAAGCTCTCTTGGTTGATACCAAAATCCTTCAAAAAATCTGCCGTCAAACTTCTATTAGTCCTTATTTCATAGGAGTACTGCATTTCCTCGGGTTTTGGAGATGCTTTTTGGTTAACAAAAAGTTCTCCCTCCCGAACTTCAATTTGATCGCCAGGAACAGCTACAGCTCGTTTGATGTAATTTGTTTTGAGGTCATTAGGATAGTTGAATTCTACGGGATAGTTGAATACGACCACATCATTGCGCTGCACGGAGGTAAATCCAGGTAGACGGAAATAGGGCAGCTGAATAAGATCTGTGTAGGAGGGAATTTCAGTGCCCCAAATTTTTTGATGCGTCAGCGGAACCTGCAAAAGTGTTTTTGGAATTCTAGTTCCATAATGCACTTTACTCACAAATAGAAAGTCCCCAACGAGAAGGGTTTTTTCCATCGAGGCAGTTGGAATGGTAAAGGGCTCTAAAAGTAGCCAGCGGATCAAGGAAGCTGCTATTACAGCGAATACTAGCGCATCAATCCACTCACGAAATGCCGATTTTTTTGGTTTAGTTTTACTCATTGGTTAGCGGTTAACTTAAAAATGATAAGTAATCATCCATCGAAAGTACTCCTTTTTTCCCCAAAATCCACTCGGCAACTTGGATTGCTCCTAGGGCAAAACCTTGCCTGTTTTGGGCCGTGTGAATGATTTCGAGGTTATCAATCTCAGAAGTATAGCGAATGTGGTGGGTACCAGGTGCAGGATCGATACGCTTTGAAGTGATTGGCAAAGAGCTTGGACTGTTGGGCGATTCACCCACCAAATTCCATGACTTTAGGTGCGAATAGTGCTTCAGAATCCCTTCAGCCAAGGTGATGGCAGTTCCGGATGGGGCGTCCTTTTTCGCTTTATGGTGAATTTCTTCTATTGCTACTTGGTAGCCACTGGTCTCATTCATGAGCTTGGCAAGGAGTTCATTTACCTTGAAGAATACGTTAACTCCAATACTAAAGTTGGAGGCATAAAAGAAAGTTCCTTGGTGTTGGTGGGTCAGGGCTTCAATCTCCGGAAGCTGAGATAACCAGCCTGTGGTTCCTGAAAGTACAGGAATTCCATTGGTAATTGCCCATCGAATATTCCCGATTGCGGCTTCTGGCTGACTGAATTCGATGGCTACATCGATCGTTTTAGGATCTAAAGATGTGCGTAATTCTTGGTTTTCCAGATCGATTTTTGCGATGATTTGGTGCCCTCTTTCTTCAGCTAACTCACTGATTAGCTTGCCCATTTTTCCGTAACCCAAAAGTGCAATGTTCATTACTTAAATTGGAGTGTAAAAGAAAAGCCCCTAGTGGAAGAGGCAGAAAGTGTGCCAATTTGCGGGGCGATCCTCAAGGTTAAATCTTCAGAGATGTCAAAACCAGACAGGTGTGCATCTACATTGGCATCCACCAAGTTGAGGGCATAGATACCGAGCATCAGGAGTAGGGTTAGGTCTCTATTTTGCCTCCAATAATCCACATTTCGAACCAATGATGCACGATTTAAGGAAGGAAATTGATTGGGCTCCCCCTTGTCTAGCGCAAAAAGTGCATCTCTGAAGCGTTCATACCGCTTGTGATTGTATTGGATAAAATAGACATCTGTAAGTATGCCTGCATATAGGATTGGTACCTTCCAGGATTTTCCATTGTAAATTTGGCCAGCTCCAGGAAGCATCGCGGACAGCAGGGTCGCTTTCTTTGGGTCCTTTGGGAGTAGGCTAGGAGACTCTGCTACTTTCTCCAATTTTTTATTTGTGATTTGTGCGCTTGAGTCTGATTGCCCATGAGCAGAGCCTGTTCCTATTCCCAATATACAAAGCGCTACTAAAATAGACCAAAGCAGCATCCTGGAGGGTAGAGTAGGAGAGGAAAAAGCAAACACAATTAAATGATTTCTAAGATTTCAAGAATTCTATTGAGATCCGAGGCAGAGGTGAAGGGAATTCTGATTTCTCCTTTGTTTTTTTGGTTAGCCTTTAAGGCTACTTTGGACCCAAAATGGGTTGCAAGCCGCTGCTGGATTTTTGATAGCTCATACTTTCGAACAGGGCTAATTTCTGACTTCGTACTTGGTTTTTCTGGATTTGCTTCATTCAATCCTTTAACCAAAGCTTCTACCTTTCTTACGCTTAGTTCTTCATCTAAAATTTTCTTAAAGAGTGCAAGCTGCTTATCTATATCCACAATATTTATCAATGCGCGAGCATGACCCATGGACAATTGCTGATCTCGAATTGCTGCTTGGATACTTGGCGGAAGCTTGAGTAAGCGGAGGTAATTATTGACAGTGGTTCTATTTTTTCCGACTCTATCGCCAAGTTCTTCTTGCTTTAAGTTGCATTCAATTAGCAATCTTTGGTAGGATTGTGCGATTTCGAGCGCATTGAGATTTTCTCGTTGAATATTCTCAATCAGGGCCATTTCCAACATTTGCTGGTCGTTGGCTTCACGGACATAAGCTGGAATTTTAGTTAGTCCCGCAAGCTTTGCTGCCTGAAATCTCCGTTCACCTGAAATAAGTTGGTATTCGTTTGTTGCCAGCTTTCGGACCGTAATGGGTTGAATTATTCCTTGCACACGAATTGACTCAGCTAATTCTTGCATGGCCTCCTTGTCGAAGTGTATTCTTGGCTGATAAGGATTGACTTGAATTTCTGTTAAAGGGATTTCAAAGATCCCAACTTTTTGAATCTCAGGCAGGATTTCTTGTGGCCTACCTTTTGCTGGACTATCTTCCAAAAGAGCGCTTAAACCTCTTCCTAATGCGTTTTTTCGTGGGGATTTTGAATCTGACATGATCAATTCTTTGATTTTTGAAGTCCATTTCGTTGTACAATCTCCCCTGCTAAATTGAGGTAGGCGATGGTTCCTCTTCCATCTGCATCGAAGGAAATTGCGGGCAGTCCAAAGCTTGGGGATTCGGAAAGTCGGACATTTCGAGGAATAATAGTTTCAAATACCATATTCTTGAAGTGAGTACGGACCTCCTCCACTACTTGGTTGGAAAGGCGAAGGCGGACATCGTACATGGTTAGTAAAATTCCTTCTATGCCAAGATCTGGATTAAGTCGCGTTTGTATAATCTTGATGGTATTTAATAATTTTCCTAAACCTTCCAATGCAAAATACTCACATTGAACTGGGATAATAACGGAGTGAGCAGCAGTTAATGCATTGATCGTGATCAAGCCAAGGGAAGGGGAGCAATCAATGATGATGAAATCGTATTGATCCTTCAAGTTAGAGATCACTTCCTTCATCTTTTCTTCTCGGTTGTCTACATTGATCATTTCTACCTCAGCACCGACCAAGTCAATATGAGAAGGAATTAGAGATAAATGTTCCAAGTTGGTGGGTAGGATAATGGATTGGATATCCACACCATCTACCATACACTCGTATATACTAGCTTCTATTGATTTGGGATTATGGCCAAGACCTGAGGTTGTGTTTGCTTGGGGGTCAGCATCAATAACTAAGGTTTTGAATTCTAAAACAGCAAGACTTGCCGCCAAATTCATTGCAGTGGTAGTTTTTCCAACCCCACCTTTTTGGCTCGCAATGGCAATAATTTTTCCCATGGTGTGTTCGTTACCGGAATTTAGAAATCAATATTAAGCAAATTCAGGTCCATTTTTGGCAGGGGTCTCCTTTTTTTGCAAGGTTTCTAACAAAAAATAAGGTGATTATCTACAAGAACTAAGTGAAATAGCATAGAGAAGGATTAAAGCAACTAGTGAATCGTGGACCTTTCTAGGGCCATCGCATTTTCTTTTAATTCACAATCCTTAGTTTTGAACAATAGCTAAGTAAAACTAGGCCTATAAATCATTCAACTAAATTTTAAACTATAGATTTGCTTCGAGAGTAGGCACTATTAAGAGATAAAAAAGGGGGCAATTGATCTGCCCCCCTTATTTTATTTTTTCTTGTTTGCATCTGCAGCTTTCATTGCATCTTCTAGCCGTTGTTGGAATTTTGACTTTTTCTTGTCCACATTCTTTACTTTATTTTCTTCTACTTTTTGACGGATTTTAGCATCATCAACAAACAGTTTAATCAATGCCTGCTGTCCAAATGTAAATATGTTGGATACCAAATAGTAGAAGCTAAGTCCTGCAGGGAAGGAGTTTAGGACAAACATAAACATAACGGGCATGATGTAGCCCAAGTTTTTCATAGGACCTGTTGCGGTAGTCAACTGGTTATTGAAATGTGCGTAAAGCACTTGAGAAATCGTCATTAGGAGGGTGAACAAACTCACATGAGCCCCATAAAAAGGGATGGTAAAGGGGAGCATGATGAATTCATCGTAAGTAGAAAGATCTTCTGCCCACCAGAAAGATTCTTGTCTTAGTTCGATGGCATTGGGGAAGAAGAAGAACATGGCAAATAGGAATGGCATCTGTAACAATAAGGGAAGGCATCCAGACAATGGACTTACCCCTAATTGAGAGAAGAGCTTCATTTGCTCCTGTTGCATTTTGGTGGCATCGTCTCCATATTTTTCTTTCAACTCATCAATCTCGGGCTTGATTACCCGCATTTTTGCCATCCCAATGTAGGATTTATAGGTTAGCGGAGATAAAGCTACTTTAATGAGAAGCACGATTAGGATGATAATAATCCCATAGCTGTCAAAGTACTTTTCAAGAAATTCGAATAGGTGGACAACGATGTATTTATTTACCCAGCTCACAAAGAAGTAGCCCATGTCTACATTTTCTTCAAATCCTAGGGTGACGGCTTTTAGGGTTTTGTATTGATCTGGGCCAAAATAATAGCTGAGGTTTGCCTGACCCTCTAAAATAGGAAGGGAAAGACTTGCACTCATCGAACGAACCAATGAGGAATCGGCAGGAGTACTTTGGCTAAGGTTTACTTCTTGGAATACAGAGTCTGCAATGATTCCGGCTGTAAAGAAACGTTGGGAGAAGGCAATCCATTTGACAGGTTCCGCCACTTTTGCTTCTTCAGGATCATCGCTAAGCCCAAGATTTTCATAGGTACCTTCAGCCAAGTAATAGTTTACTTGTGTTTTCCTTCTGGATTCAGCAAGGTCTTTTTCTTGGGATTTGATTTCATCTTTCCAGTCAATTTTGACTGCTTTTGAAGTTAGTATTTCTTGGAGCCCTTGAAATTCAAAACTCTTTTCTAAGGTGTATTCGCCTTCTTTCAGCGTGTATTTTTGAATTAATTGTCCTGATGGGCTGCTGGCAGCAAAGGTTAGCGTTTGTTGTTTTACCCCTTCGACATTGGCTGAACTTAAGGTAGGTACAAAATACAAGTCATTCAGATTTATTGGTCCCAAACGGGTATCAATGGAGTAGTTTAGGCTAGTTTGAGCACTATCCAGTAGGTAAAGAGGTTCGTTTTTCCAGCTGGTATAATTCTTCAGAAGAACCTCTGTGATACTTCCTCCTTTATTGGAAAGGGTGATTTTGACTACCTCATTCTCTAGGACTAGGAACTCTTCTTCGCCAAGGGTGAAGGGAGCAAGATCACCAAATTTACGTTGACGTTCTAGGTCAAGTAAGCTGTCCGGAACTCCTGCCGTAGGCAAGGTAGCGGCTACTTCTGTGGTGGTGGTCGAATCGGCAGTTGTGGTGATTTCTACAGGCGGAATTTCGGGGCTAGTCGCAAAAAATATCGAGTAGGTGAGAATGACCGCTGCAAAAAGGATCAAACCTGTTGCTTGATTTTTATCCATGTTAGTTGAAGAAGGCTGGGCTTAAGCTCCAGTTATTTGTTATTTTTTTTATCGAGTGCCGCTTGAATAAATTCTACAAACAAGGGTTGTGGTTTCAAAACAGTGCTTTTGTACTCGGGATGAAATTGCACGCCTACAAACCAAGGATGGTTTTTAAGTTCAATAATTTCTACCAATCCAGTTTTAGGATTTTTTCCTGTGGCCACCATGCCGTTTGATTCGATTTGTTCGAGGTATTCGTTGTTGAACTCATAGCGGTGTCTATGGCGCTCTTGAATTTTTGTTTTTCCGTAGGCCAAAGCTGCCTTGCCACCTTTTTTGAGATCACAAGCATACGAACCCAGACGCATAGTTCCTCCCATTTGGTTAATTTTCTTTTGCTCCTCCATCAGGGCAATGACCGGATGAGGGGTATTTGGTTCCATTTCGGTGGAATTGGCATTTTCGAGTTTGAGTACATTTCTTGCAAATTCAATCACCGCAACTTGCATTCCTAGGCAGATACCGAAGAAGGGGATCTGGTTTTCCCGAGCATACTTCACGGTGGCGATTTTACCTTCAAAACCTCGCTCTCCAAAGCCTGGGGCAACCACTATGCCGTCCAACAATTTTAGTTTGGCGTTGTAATTTCCATTATTAATTTCCTCAGAAGATAGTAGGACCAGATTGACCTTGCATTCAGCTGCGGCACTGGCATGTACAAATGACTCAATGATGGATTTGTAGGCATCGGGAAGCGAAACGTATTTACCTACTAGACCTATTGCCACATCTGCTGTTGGATTTTTCAATCTGCCTAAAAAGTCTTTCCAGTCTTTCAAGTCTAACTTTGACTTGGGCTTTAAATTGAGTTTGGAAAGTACTCGCTCGTCCAACTTTTCTTTTTTCATCAAAAGTGGTACGTCGTAAATGGATTCTGCATCCATGGCTTCGATGACGCTATCCAATTGTACATTGCAAAATAAGGCCAATTTCCGTTTGACATCAGCAGGTAAAGGGTACTCGGTACGGCAAACTAAAATATCAGGTTGAATACCTGCCTCCAGGAGTTGCTTCACTGAATGCTGTGTGGGTTTTGTTTTTAATTCCTTCGCTGCTTTAAGGAAGGGAATTAGCGTGAGGTGAACTACTAGAAAATTTCCAGGACCTAAATCCCATCGGGCTTGTCTTACCGCTTCAATAAAGGGTAAGGACTCAATATCTCCCACACAACCGCCAATCTCTGTGATGACGACATTGTATTTACCATCTTGGCCAAGCTTGTAAAAGTTACTTTTGATCTCATCGGTGATGTGTGGGATTACCTGAACTGTTTTCCCAAGAAATTCACCTTTACGCTCTTTGGTAATTACATTGTTGTAAATCCTACCAGTGGTGATGTTATTGCTTTGGGAGGTTTCAACGTTTAAAAATCGTTCGTAATGCCCCAGGTCAAGGTCTGTTTCTGCTCCATCCTCAGTTACATAGCATTCTCCGTGCTCGTAAGGATTCAAGGTGCCTGGATCAATGTTTAGGTAGGGATCAAATTTTTGGATGGTAACACTTAATCCTCTGGATTGTAGCAATTTGCCCAATGAAGCGGCGATTATGCCTTTTCCTAAGGAAGAAGTAACTCCTCCAGTGATAAAAATGTACTTTGTTTTTGAGGCCATAAGAAGCGGTGGAGGGATAGAAATAAGTTGAATTCTTATGGGGTATAAAGGTAGAAAAATTCATGAATAGGTCTCACTAACCTTCATGGAATTTTTCAGGAAAAGAAATTACCCAAGCTTTTAGAAAAGTTTGAAAAAAATGAACTAAAAATCAGGAAGCATTTCCTTCAAATCTAGCAGTGAACTACTTGATGGATTTTGTGTTTTTTCTACATCAATCTTGTATAATATAAATTCTTTATATCAACTTTAAGTTTTTATAAGTTAAGAATTCAAAATCCACTTCCATACAAGCCTAGTTTACAAAGCTTTTTATAAGCTGAGTCTGTTAATTAGGAGATATTCTTTTTGTATTTCAAACTGAATAAATTCAATTTCATCCCTAGTTTTATAACTTTTTTTAGTTGTGAATTGGTAAGATATAATTTGTTTGCATTCTTTGTAGAAGTATTAATTCAATTCTTGATTTAGTGCATGATTTTCATCCAAATTGTGCATTTGATTCAGCTTATCGTCTTCAATTCTATTTTTTTTCCTGAATAGAGGAGTAATTAGTCTAATTTTTAGTGACTTTTTTTTTATACATAGTTTGTGTTTAAACTTACGTTTAATCGAAATAAAAAGGCTTTTTGAAGGTATAAAAATTGATAGGATAAAAAAATTAAAACCAGCCTCTTATTTTTTGTTAAAATTTATTATAATCGTTTTGGAATACTAAATTTATAGCACTATATTTAAAGTCGTTTTTAAACTATAAAATAAACAAAAAACATGAGAGAATTAATTAAGGAATCTATCGTAGATCTAAAAAAATCCGATGGGTTTGTGTATGTGACAGCTGAAGGTAAAAAAATTGACCTTCATGAAGCTGCTTCTCGAGGAATCGCCGTGACACCAGTCAACCCTAGGGATGGCGTAATTAAGAAATTAGAAGCTGCTGGTTTGTTCCTTACTGAAAACAAATTCTTGGCAGACCTAAACGAGTTGATTGCTTCCTTAAATGGAACTTCTACAAGTAAGTCTGAAGGGAAACGTAGATCTTTTTCTGAAATTGAAAAAGGGAAAATTATGGAAGAGTGGAAAAAAGTAGAGGCTGCTGGGAAAAAGACAAAGGCAGCTTTCGCTCGTGAAGTTGGTGTAGGTTACCAAACTTTTATCAACTGGTTAAGAGGTTAATTCTCACTCAAAATTACAAAAAAGGATAGCCATCGCTGTCCTTTTTTGTTGCTAGTTGGGTGTATGTAGAGGCAATAAGTGAGTACTCGTTATTTTTTGTTTTCAATGGGATTGCGAATGATTTTTTAGGATGGTAGTCTAGATAGATAATCTGTTTATTTTTGTAGCATGCTAGACCAGGCCAACATTCTTTCTCTTTTTAAGGAGAAAGGAAAAGTTTTCATCAAAGAAGGGAGTGGAAAGATTTTTTCCTTGCGTAGAGCATCCCTTGCCGAGCAAGAGCAGGTAGAAAGAGGAATTTACCTGCTATTTGATTTGTTTCAAATCCGAACTGTTTGCGTTCCCTTTGCTGAAGTTTCTTTGGATATTGTCGAATTTGCTTCCAAGCCTACCATCTATCAAAGTCCAGCAAATCCCTTGCTTCCCAAAGGGGCAGTGGTAAATGGATTGGTTTACTTTTCCTTGATTCGAGAGCCCAACTGGAATAAACTTTTGTTTCAGATCGCCCAGCCCGTACTTTTTAGGGAAGAACCAGGAGTAGAGGCAGCGGTGCAAACTAGTCTGCTATTCCCGCTTTTCCACTTAGGAACCAAGGAGTTGTTTTTAGGCCCCGAAGGAGAAGTAAAAATAAAGAAGGGATGAACTTAAAGGATAGGCTAGATGAACATTCCATTTTTGCCCATGTAGCGAAAGTGGCAGCTGAGGAAAGAATTGAAACCTATGTGGTAGGAGGCTATGTGCGGGATTTGATTCTAGGACGTCCTAACAAGGATATTGATTTTACTTGTGTGGGTTCTGGAATACAATTGGCACAAGCAGTTGCAAAGACCTTTGAAGTACATGTACCCTTGTCCATATTTAAAAATTTTGGGACAGCCATGCTGAAGTTAGACGACTGGGAGCTTGAGTTTGTAGGTGCTCGAAAAGAATCCTATCGGCAAGAATCGCGCAAACCAATTGTTGAAGACGGTAGCCTACAGGAAGATTTGGAGCGAAGAGATTTCACGATCAATGCGATGGCTATTTCCCTGAATTCGGATAACTATGGGGAATTGATCGATCCATTTGATGGGATAAAGGATTTAAAGTCCAAGCAGCTAAAAACTCCCTTACAACCAGGGATTACATTCTCTGATGATCCGCTACGCATGATGCGCGGGGTGCGGTTTGCTACCCAACTTAATTTTGATATCGAATCAGAGACTTTTTTTGCATTATCAACTTACGCCTCCCGACTTCAAATCATTTCGGCAGAGCGCATCATTGATGAACTCAATAAAATAATCCAAACCCCCAAGCCTTCCTATGGATTCAAACTGTTGTTTGTCTCCAAACTCTTGCATGAGTTTTTTCCTGAAATGGTCGAGCTCCAAGGGGTAGATTCTGTAGACGATAAATCGCATAAGGACAATTTTTACCATACGCTTCAAGTATTGGACAACCTCTGTCAAGTCTCAGATAACCTTTGGCTTCGCTGGGCGGCAATCCTTCACGATATCGCCAAGCCTGCTACCAAGCGATTTCATCCAAATATAGGATGGACCTTCCATGGGCATGAGGACAAGGGGGCTCGGATGACACCGGGTATTTTTAGGCGATTGAAACTTCCCATGGACGAGCGGATGAAGTATGTGCAGAAGCTAGTACGACTTCATTTAAGACCTATTGCCTTGGTAAAAGATGAGGTGACAGACTCAGCCTTGCGGAGGTTGCTTTTTGATGCGGGGGATGACATCGATGATCTGATGGCCTTGTGTAGAGCAGACATTACCTCCAAAAACGACAAGAAGGTTCAGAAGTACTTGGATAACTTTGGACGGGTAGAGCAGAAGCTTAAACAAGTCGAAGAAAAAGACCAAGTTCGTAATTTTCAGCCGCCAGTCAGTGGAGAGGAAATTATGGATACCTTTGGGATTTCTCCTTCAAAAATCATTGGAGATATAAAAGAAGAAATCAAAGAAGCTATATTGGAGGGGCGAATTAAAAATAACCCGGTGGAAGCCCGAAATTTAATGCTTGAAATTGCCCAAGAAAAAGGACTTTACCCCATTCAAAAACCTTAAATACTAGTTCAGTCATGATGAAAATCGCAGTTTTCGTTTCTCTATTTGTTCTCAGCATCGGTGCAGCCGTGGCTCAAACAGCTACCGATTCTATCCCGAGGTTTGATCCTAAAGTAAAAAATGCACTTAATATGGTGGATCAGCTGGCCTATCAGGCTGCACTCCGCTACAGCGACTTGGCGATTGCCAAACAAAAGCTTTACGATCTGTTGGCAAGAAATCCAGAAGATCTCCGCTACATGGAAGCCTTGGGCAGCTTGTATTTTGAGGCTGGGCAAAATGCTTCTGCTGCCTTGGTGGCCATGGATATTTTGAAAATCAACGATAAGAATGTAGGCGCATTGGAAATTGCTTCGTATTCCTTGGAGCAATTGGGTGCCTTTGATCGCGCTCTTCCGTATTATGAAAGCCTACACCTCTTGACGGGGGATAATTTTAGTCTGTACAAGTCGGCCTACCTTCAGTATTCCATGAAGCGGTATGCAGAAGCAATGAATTCCTTGACCATGCTCATGAAGGTGGCTAAGGTGGATGAGAAAATTGGTTTTGCGATCTCTGATTCGGAGACGCAGCAGGTTGATATGAAAGCGGCGGCGCTCAATTTGAAGGGATTAGTGTTCTTGGATCAAAACTCCAAGGTAGAAGCCAAAGCTGCATTCAATGAAGCCCTTGCAATTGAGCCAACGTTTACCCAGGCTAAGGAAAATTTGGT
>SXGQ01391745.1_pt1 | contig 18884 bp, 15 predicted proteins | sample 3178371 | NCBI WGS metagenome assembly SXGQ01 (sample SAMN11356859, study PRJNA531348) | freshwater metagenome | isolation source: freshwater sample F1-20 | place: China: Fuxian Lake, Yuxi | collected 2017-12-25 | reverse complement strand
GTATTTTGAGTATTATTTCTTCTGGAATGTGGGTTTACTATAGTGTTAAGTTGAATGATTTGCCTATGATTTTACGAAGTTCAATTGAAATTACATTATTAACATTATCATCAATTTATATTATTAGAAATAAAGCACTAACTTATAGAAATGAAAATATTGCACAAATTTTACCTAATTAAACTTTTATTTTATTACATTAATGAATTCCTAGATGATTGAACAAAATGATTTTAATTAAATGCTGGTTGTGATGGTTCTCTATATAAATTATATTGAGGATTTATAAAACAAGACTTTTTATTTTGAAATCTAAATATTATTGAATTATTACAAGTTGGTGCTTTATTTTTAAAAATAGCTGTATTTTCAGGGGTTACACTATTTACTACACTATTTACAAGATTTACATTATTCCTATTTAAACTAGCCGCATTTGTTTGAATTGTATCTACATTTAATTTAAGCATTCGTGTACTACTTGATACTGCTCCTTGTTTCGCAAATTGAGGATTATTAGGTTTATATACTGTAAGCTTACAACCAACAGGATTTGATGGACCAGCAAATGGAACTCCATAATATGGATTATTCATAAAATCAACAAATATATTTATTGCCAAACTCTTTTCAGGCTCATTCAATGAATTTAAATAATTAAATAAATTTTCAAAAGTATAATTATTTTGAGCTATAAATGCATCTATTTCAGCTTGTGAAATTCCATTATTATACAAAATTGATAATAATTTATTTATTAATGCGATTTCAGTAGCTTCATATATTTCACCATTTGGTTGACAATTAGCAAAATATGTATTATACAACGATAATGGACTGCCTGGTTTAACATTTACAGAGTTTGGAGTATTTGTTTGAAAATTAAATGCCTTTTGTTCATATGTTTGACATCTATTTTGAAGATATTGTGAATGTGTTGTATAATAATTTTTTTTCAAATTTGTACTTGCGGGTAAAACTCTTCGCAGCGCTTTTTTTTCAGCATTACAACACCAAACATTATTTTGAGTATTTGCTTCAGGATTTTCAGTTAAATAAGTTGTATTAGGGTAATAGCTTGATACTATACCTACTCCTTCGCATGTTTTACAATCATTATTTAATTTTTCTATTTCACTTATTTCATCTACTTGATTTTGTTTTATAATATATCCTCCTGGATTATCTAACATTTGATTAAGTAGACCTAGACCACCACTTCCTCCACCAAGTGATGCTCCTTTACTTGATTTGACAATTCTATTCATGTTATAATTTATTAATGATGTTTCCATATATTTTCCAGGATTATTTGGATCTTCAATTATAATAGGTGGAACAGGAATAACTCTACCTTTTCTATAGTGTTTCATAGGTCTAGGTAACCCAAAACCGGTTTGAAAAACATTACCTGGATCATTATTTGTTAATGGTCTAATATGACTAGCAGTTATTCCAACAGGGTTACTAAAAACACCAGTTCCTTTCCATGTTTTATAACCGCCTTGAGGAACATGATTATTATAAGTTTTCATTCCTAATGGATAAAAAGCTGTTGACATTATATTATTATAAAAGAAAATAAAAAGTAATATTATATTATAAATAATGTTAACTATAATAAATATTCTTATTGTTTTCTTTATTATTTTAATTATTTATCAAATATTTTTAGCACATTTTTCAAATAATGTTATAGAAGGGTTAGAAAATTATAAAGAATATGATACAAATGATCCGAATAATGTTATGATTCTTGCTCAACAAAATGCTGGTAATATTGAAGTTTTAAGAAAACAATTTGATAATATTTCTGGACTAAAACAAGAAGTACAAGATATTAGTGGAAATGTTGCTAATCTAACAACTCAAGTAGAAGATTTAGTTAAAGCACAAGAAGATTATTTAGCTGAAAAATTACCTGAGGAACCACCAGAAATTACTGGAGCTGAAGATGAAGATGAAGATGAAGAACCAGAAGCCCCTTAAATTGTAACTACTATTACGAGTTAAAAAATAAGCATTTAAAAATAATATATTTGTATAAAGTAAATATATTATGTCAAATTTATTCGAAGATGTTTTAAAAGATGCGAAAGGTGTTGAAGAAAAATTATTAGGACCATCTTATCCTTATTATAAAAATATTAAAATGCCTAGTGATATTGGTATGTCTGACAAAGGCACTATTAAAGCATTAAGTAAAGATATTGATGGATTAATACAATATGTAGAAGTTTTGGTAACTGGTAAAAGTAAAGCTTCAAAAACAGGTGGACCTTTAGGAAATAAATTTTTTTTACAAACAGGAGCTAAATGTGTTGATACAAAAACAAATGAACAAGTTACTAGATATATTTATGTTAATAATATTCCTCAAGGAAATATTCCATTTATTTCTAGTGGTCTAGGTACTAATTTTACAGATTTTAAAGGATTAATTCCTGGCGCAATGAGTAATCTGAATGTTTTAAATCCTTTTAATATTTTACAATCTTTTCTCTCTGGAGGTACTCCACCATGCCAAGAAATAACTATGCAAACAGTTGATGTTAATAATAATAAGTCGTCAGAAACTCACTATGTTACATTAGTTGATATTGGTAATACTGATCCATGTAGTTTTCCTGATAAAAAAAATCCACAAACTGGCGCAAAATGTAAAGGAGCAAAAATAGAAAAATTTGAGTTATATAATTCAAATGAAAGCAACGAATTTCCTTTTCCAAATGATATTTTTGATCAATTATATTTTGCTGGATTAGGTGGTGTTGGAATTTATATTTTATATAGATTAATGGAAAAATCAAAATAAAAATATTACAATAAAAATCAAAAGTTTAGTTTAATTTTAATTATAAAAAAATTGAAATGAAATATTATTATCATATAATAATTATAAATAAAAACAAAATGTCACAAGATACTGAAACCAACACTATTAATAATGATAGATTTTTAAAATATAATAAAGAAAAAAAATATAAAGAACTAGCTCAATTAACATTTCCATATTTAAAATCTGAAAATAAAATTATACATCATATAGCGCATAATTTTAATGTGTTATTAGTATTTGCGTTGAATCCTTCAAATAATCCAATAGTATTATTTTTGAGTGAAGCTATTGAACACGTAATTGAACATTTTACAAATCATTTAATAAAATTATTAAATAATAAAATTAATATTCAAACTGACGAAAATGACGTCAATTATTTATTTCTAGATGACATTATTAGACTTTTAAATGAACAGCTAATATTAAAAAAAAAATCAGAAGCTATCAAGGATTTCCTTTTAAAAATTTAACATATTTATTAAATTATTTAAGTTTTTATATATTCTAAAATCTGAAAAATGTTTATAAATATTATTTTTTATTTTTATTTTTTAATGTTATGAATTTATTTTTTTTATAAATCTTTTTAATAGTTTTTTTAGATTTTCCACCAATTTTTGATGTGTTATTTTTTTCTATTTTTTTTCTATTTGCTGGTGTATTTTTAATAAATCGATTTGTTAAAGGATTAAATATTTTTTCAGGTTTTTGTTGTAGTTGTTCAATCTCATCTATTTTTTTTGAAATAGAACTTTTATATGAATCAGAGCTTTCTACTAATATTAATTTTTTCCGCAATTTTAATGTTTTTTTTTTCGTAGGTTTTTCAACGACTAATTCAGGTTTATTTTGTTCTTGGGGTATCTCATGTGATTCTTCTGTATTGTCTTTTTGTGATTTTTTGTCTTCTTGTGATTTTTTGGGTTCTTCTACTTGAGATATTATTTTTTTTGAACCATTATAATAATGATATAATATATCTTCTATATATTTTTTATCTTTTTCAATATCAAAAAATGCGTAATAGTCATCAATATCTTCTGGCGGAATTGTAATTGAGTTTGCTACAAGTGGTTCATTTTTAGTCATTTTACCAGAAGCATATTGTGTAATAAGGAATATAAATTTTACTATATCTGAATTGAAAAACTTTTCAATTTGTAACCCTTCAGATTCTGTTTCTACTTTTGAATACATAGTCATATGATATGAACCTGTATTGTCTTTGTCACTCACGTATATAACTGTAAAACTATCTATGCCACCATCGTAATTCATAATAATCTTATTCATATTTATATTATCATCTTTTGATCTAGAATTTGAATATTTATATTGTGGTATACCTTTTTTATTAAATGTATATATATATCTATATTTGCCATTTGATTTATCTAAAAAAAAATCGGCCGGCTTATCTCTATATATATTAAAATCCGGTTTTTTTCCTTCTTTTGTTGTAACATTATGTAAAATATGTTGTGTTTGATTTGTAATTAAATTTGGTAAATAATTAAGTTCATAATTTAGTCGTACTCCTGTTGCCTCTTTTGTTTCTCCTAAAAAAATATTTGTTGTCTTACAATTTGTCTTGGCACCATTTTTTTGATATACATAATAATCAACCGCAGGAAAATATGGTATATATTCTTTTATTTTTTTATTTTTCTGATCGTTTGTATAAATAAATGAAAAAACACCATTATCTTTTAAAACCTGCCAAACTTGTCCTTGTCGTATTTGTTTAATTGATTGTTTTCCTGTTTTTTTGTCATATTTATAATATTCACCATTTATTATATCAAGTTTTATTGGATCAAATATTTCATCTGTAGGTTTTTTCCACCCTGGTGGATGAATAAATAATAAAAAACCACTTTCTTTTACCAAATAGAATGATTTAATAACAAATTGTTGCCATATACTATTTCCTGAAGAACCAGTTTCAGTTTTTGGTGGATTATATGGTGGATTACCAATAATAACATCAAACTCAAAATCATACATACAATTGCCATCTAAAAATGAGCCTTTGTGAATATTTAATTTATAAATATCACCACAAAATATTTTATTTAATATGTAAATACTCTTATCACTTATTTCAACCATATACAACATCTCTTCCAAAATATGTTTTCTTCTCTCTTCTTCATTTTTTATTAAAAGGCCTTTCATTAATCTTTGATAAACAATAATAGGGAAATTTCCAATACCAACTGCTGGGTCTAACCATTTAAAATTTGGTTCTGAAAATATACTTTTTCCATATTCTTTTGTGTATTCTTCATCTAATTTATCAAACATATCATTTACTAATGATAATGTAGTAAATACTTCACCATGTTCTTTTTTCTCTTTTTCTTTGGGTTTTAATTCTCCATTAATAAATTCTAATAATTTGTCTGGTTCATTAATTGTGTAATATTGTTTCTTTTGTGTCATAATTATTTTATTCATAATTTGTTTATCACCCGCATTATTCATTGAATCTAAAACATCTTCAATTACATTTTCTGGATAAGGTTCAGACGCGTTTCCGGATAGTCGTCCATTTAATATTTTCAAAAATACATCTTTTGTTTCTTCATCTTGATAAACCAAATTTTTTAGAACATCAATATCATCTATTACTGTAATTTGTGAGTTTTTTTTTAAACTATCAGTTAAAATACATTGCGCACCTTTATCGGCATAAAGTGAAAAAATATTCAATAAAGATATAAAATCACTTATTAACTCTGTAGCAGTTTCAATTAAATTAATTTCCTTTTTTTTACCTTCTTTTTTATCTTTTTTTTTAATGGGTGTCAACTTTTCTTTATTTTTTCCAGGCTCAAACATTTCATCTTCATCTTTTCCATCTATTTCATCTTTAGTCCTTTTACTTTTTTCTATATTTATTTGTTCAAATGCCTTTTTCAATGCTTCCAATCTTGTCATATCAAATGTAAATTTTCCAATAATTTTTTTTATATGATCAACATTTATATTCCATGATTCGTACAGTTTATTAAATAAATCCGAAACAAATTTATCTTTTTCTGATGCAGTATCACCGTACTTATCATATAGTACATCTTCATCAATATTTATCAAGTCTGTAATCTGTCTATATTTTTGTATATCACCATCTTCAGGGTTTTTAGTTATATTTTCACCAAATAAATTTACATTTATTAATGCTCTTTGAGGGTTCATATCAACCATAAAACCAAATTTTTTTTGATCGCAATATTCATTTTCAACACATGGAGGGGAATCAACTTCAGTCATTGAACGGAATAACATTTGAAAAATAGCATCAGCACTTGAAATAGAATTCCATAAAGTAACTATATCAACATTACGGAGAGAAATACCTAATTGTAAACGCTGCCCTGCCAAAATAATTAAATTATCTTTTTGTATTATACCATCTTTTATTTCTTTTTCAACATCTTCAATTTCTCTTTTAATCTCACGTGGATTATTTAAATAAGTTACACCATTAATTGTTCGCCCTTTTTTTGTTTTATCCTCAATATCAACTGCCACAAAAAAATGAAAATTTTTTTGAATATCTTTAAACTCATTTGAAATAGTTAATAAACTAACCAATGCTTTCATTTTATTTTTGATTTTACCATTTCCAAGTGGTAAAAACCATAATTGAGTTGTTTTATGATTTTGTTGTAGTGTTCTACATTTATTTAAACAAATGTTTCTAATACGTGGTAATATACCTCTTGTTCTATAAAATGACTGTTTGTCATAACTTTCTTTTTTATTAGGATAACCAAAATAATACCTCATCATTTCTTTAATTTGTTCTTCGTTGTCAAAATTATCACTATCACCAATTGTAGCAAATAATTTATTCATATTCCATCCAAATTCAGTATCTCCTATTTTTAATTTTTCAACATTTAAAAACTCTTTATCCCATAAAGATGTGATTAAATATGGTTTTGGATAAATAGAATATTCTGTTTTAAATTTATTTATTAAAGTTTCACCAGTTCTATCTCCATAATACTCCAATGCTTCAGTATAAATATCAGTACCAAACTGTGTTTTAATTGTATTATCATTTATAGTTTCTTTAGTTAGAGTTTGCATTATTTTTATGTCATTCATATCCCATGTCAATTTAGATTCCGAATTAATACCATATGCTTGTAATGGCTTGTTATATGTTGCTGTTACATATATTCTAACAGTATCTTCAACTATACTATTTAATACGTCAACAATTTTTTTTGCTTTTTCAGTACTCATACCAAAATGAGCTTCATCTAAAAACATAACATTTATATCAGGATTGGCACCAAATAATTTATTAATGTTTTGTTTAATATTTTTTATATCTTTTTCATTATCTTCATCTAGAGGCGCATCTTCAATTTCTAAAAGTTTTTCTGCCTTACTACCAGCCGACCACCCTAATTTTTGTTTAGAAATTATAATAACACAATGTCTATTTTTATCTCTGCAAACTTGTTTTGATTTAATATTACCTTTATGTGTAATAACATCTATTCCTAATTGTTCAAATTCAACATAATTACTAAAAATATTTTCATATTCTCCAAATGTTTCATTTGGAGCAGGTGTCATCATCAAAAATTTAAATTTTTTTTCAGGGTGTAATATCTGATTCTTTTTTACATATTCAAGTATTGTTCCAGCCATTATATAAGATTTTCCGGATCGAGGAATAGCGCCTACTAAAATGTTTTTCTCTCCATGCTCAATTAGTTTGTTTATTTTAAGTATAAATAATTCTTGATGAAAACGAGGAATAAAAATATTTTTTAGTACATTTAAATAATTACGTTGAAAATCTTCAATATTTTTTGAAGATTCTAAATAGTCATATTGTTCTAATAATTTTTTTAATTTAAAATAATATTCTTGTAAATTATTTGAATCATAAATATTCTCATATTTTCCATCTGGATTAATATATTTAATTAAAATCCCACTTGAACTATGTTGTGAATTAAATTTTTGTATTGCCTTTTCTCTATCTTTTACAAATATGTATAATTTTATTGTTCGATTTTCTTGCTCGTGTTCTCTTATTAAAGTACATAATTTTCCAATATCATATTTGCTAATTTCTTTTTCTTCTTTAAAATATTTTACAGAAATAAAATACAATTCTTCTTTTTCATCAATAAATTTATTTAAAAATGTTATATCAGAATATCCACCTGAATTTCCACTTCTAACTGGTTGTAACAAATACCCTCCTGGATTTATATTTAATTTATTTCCAACCCAGCAATTTTTTTGAAATTGTATGTCTGATTTATTCGGGTTTTCATTAATAATATGAGATGTTTGTAAATGTCCATTTATTGAAGGTAATGTTAAATTAGTTACACCAAATTTAATACATAAGTCCCATAAACGTTCGTAATAAAAACCTTGAGATGATCTATCTTCTGTTATAGAACCATCAGTTACTTCATCTGAAACATATTTTATTTTGTCTAAAATATCTTCTTTAAAATTATAACTATTTTTAATTTTAGTTTGTATAAATTCAAGTACAGTTTCTTTTCCATAATCTTTTAATTTTGTATTTTTCCAAATACTATCATTCATATAAAATAATATATTATTATTATTTTATATTTACTCGTTATATATGTTTCTTTTATATATAAAATATATAAATAAATGAGATAAGAAAAAAAAATTATATAAAAGTAAAATAAAAATAAATACTTTTTGAAAGACAATAATCTATATTATAATATTAAATATATTAATATTATAATATATTTAATACATATTAATTTATTTACGACAGTGACGTCTATGAGATCTTTTATGTATATGACATCTTTTTTTTGTTCGACCACCAACATAAGCTTGTGCTCGTGCTGTTGAACCAGAAAATGATCCAGCACTAGCAGCTAAATTAGTTGTTGATATATTATTAGAATATCCTCCACGCATTCTGTGTGATCTACGTTTTCTTCCTCCATAAACAGGAGCACTATAAGCAGGAGTAGCAGGAGCAGTAGCACTTGAAAACCAGCCGGTTGCTGAACCGGTTGCTGACTTTGCCTTTTCTGTTAAAGAATCAAACCATCCTGGTTCAGAAGAAGTAGAAGTAGAAGTAGTTCCTTCAGAACTACCAAATGGGTTTAAACTACCCATATCAAATCCACCACGCATTCGTTTACTTTTATTTTTTCTATTTCTTTTTGGCATTATTATATTATAGTATTAGAAATTATAATATAATTTATTTAAATTAATAATTTAAGCTTTTTGGATAACTCGTTTATATGCTTCAAAACCGGCTAAAGCACCTAAAATTTCAACAATAATATATGGCACTATATCTGATTTCATTAATTTACCAGAATGATAAAGCGCAAGAGTTACCGCTGGATTAAAAGATCCGCCTGAAATTGGTCCACCTAAAAATGCGCCAATTGCTAAAGCCGCACCAATTGCTAAATAATTACCAGTAGCAAAAATAATAAAGGCTAAAAACATAGTTCCTAAAAATTCTACTAAATATTTGTGAAACATTTATATATATATACTTTAGAAAAGTATATCAAAAGATATTTTATTTATATTTTGATATAAAATTTATTCAACAAAACTCTTAATATGTAGAACGAACAATTGATCCCCAACCGCAAACTTGACCATTTTTTAAACTATAATTTTCGATAGCTCCTTTCTTTTTTGGAGCAACACAACCTCCCGATCTAGCTCTTCTAAGAGAGCTTCTAGTTCCACTAGGATAATAATTTTTAGTCGAAGAAGGTGCTTCAACTGGTAATCCAACTTTATATGAACTTTTACCAACCGCATTAGCTCTCATTTTTTGTATATGGAGAGAAGAATCTGTTGGTGGAATATAATTCATATGAGTTGAAACATTATATTGTCTTTGAGATGATTTTGATGTAAATACTCCAGTAGAATTTAAAGCACGCTCTCTTTGGATTGCTAAAGATTGAGCAGACTCAGCAGTTCTAAAATATTGATGGCGAGAATTTGTGAATTGATCAGCAGCAACTGGTTCTTGAGATGGGTAAAAAAGAGGTGGTGTGGGTCGAATACCTACTAAGGTTCCATAACTATGGTATGGAATAGTTCCAGGATATTGATTAGTGCTTAATGGTCCAGTTATTCTTGAGTTTACATAATTATTATAATTCATTGAACCAATTGATGTTGAAATACCATATGGGGTGCTCATTTATTATATATTATGAAAAAAATATATATTTATATACAATACATTTTAAATTTCATTTCAAAGATTTATTACTTATTTATTTTATATCATTTTTACTAATTTATCATTTGTATAAATAAATAACCAACATCCGGATGATTTACATTTGTCAATAATTGATTCTGATAATTTATGTGGAACATTAGTAGATATATTCCAGTTTGTTCTATCTAACACTTGTTCTAAAAGATATTTATTATCTTCATTAATATTATATTTTACATAAATTTCTTGTAATAAATCAATAAATCTATCACGATTAACATTTGGTTTATTTGGTTTATTATTTGCCGAGAAATGCGATTTGTATTTAATTTGCCAATTATTCGCAACATTTTCAATTATTTCTCTTTTTTCTTTTATAAAATCTCTAATATATAAGTCTGATATTGGACTGCTTTTATTTAAATTTTTAAATAATTCTATTAGTTCACCTTCTATAGCATTAAAACGGATGTTTAATATAATATGTGATTGATACAACCATTCAGCATCATTATTATTTCCATAGTCACTTGGAGTTATTAAATCAAGACTTTTACAATTGTTTTCTTTTAATATTTTTAAGGATGTATATCTATGAATACCATCAACAACATCAAATGTTTGAGTACTATTATTAAAGCTTAAATACAACATAGTATCTAGTGGTTTTTTTGAAAGATATATGAATTTTGCTATATCGGCACATCTAATTTGGTCTGGAGGTCGATTATATTTCCAATTTGTAATATGAGAATTTAATAAATCACAAACTTTGATTTTTATTATCATGTGCCGTTCAGAATAAGAATGTAATATTTCAGCTGATGGCATAATTATCGGTAATAAAGTATTTATAATATTATTTGGAATAAAATCACATTTTTTATAAGGCTCTAATAAATCATTCAATGGATTATCTTCAATAATCAGTTTCTTTTTAACAATGAAGTTTCTTATGTCAGACATTTTAACTGTATTTGATGATAATTATAATGATATAAGTAATATGATATTATTATAATTCAATTTTTTTTGTATTCTTTAATGTAGTTTGGATTAGTACAAAAATAACAATTTTGAACTTTTACTTCTACAAAAGGAACAATACTATTATATTTTTTACATTTGCTACACTGAAATATTTGTGGCAAATTATTTAGATTTGCGTTATTAAATTTACTCAATTGTTTTAATCGAATTTGAATTCTTTGACTATTCATATATATCTACTTTTTATAATTCTTTAACTCTATTTTTCAAAAATGGACTAAAATATTTGGCTCAACCTTTCTTAGTATCTTCGAATAGCTCTAAATACAGATTGTGAACCACTCGATTCATTTCCTCCGTATGTTAAAGCATTATAATTTTTATTAATTGCTTTTTGTTTTAAATAAGTTACATAATCAGAACTATCATATACCCATTTTACATTACACGTTGAAGCGGGTATTGAAGTATCTAATTGATAAGTACTATATACAACTCCAGGCACACAAGAATTTTGATTCGCGCCAAATCTTTGTTTTAAACCAAACATTCCAGGTCTACTTTGAAATGATTGACATGATCCTCCACAAGAATAATACTCACGACTTAAAAGATCACCCGCATTATTAACAGCACGAAATGGTGTAATTATAGCTTTTTTATTTGAGCGTTTAAGTTGGCTAGGATAAGTTGTATTCCACGCTTCCTTTAGTGTAAAACGTATTTGTTCAAATTCTTTATAATCTTTGTCCGTTTTAAGAATGGTTTGAGGCATATAACCTTTAATAGCACCACCAGAACTATTTTTATCGATAACAAATATAGAAGCCATTCCTCCACTTCCACTTATTGGGTTTTGAAATCCTACAGACATATTTATATAATACAATTATAAAAATTATATATTTTATTATTATTTTGATATACTTTTAATATTTTAATGCTAAAAGTATATTTTCTAAAAGTATATATATGATACAATATTTATTAAAAGCTATAATTTTTGTTATTTTAGATGGAACATATCTAAATCTTATAAAAGGATATTTTAATAAACAAGTTAAATCAATACAAGGATCAGATATTCAAATAAATATTGTTGCTACAGGATTAACATACGTAGTGTTAATATATGGTTTAAATTATTTTATAATAAGAAAACATAAAAGTGTTCAAGAAGCCGCATTATTAGGTTTTTTTACTTATGCTGTATATGAACTAACAAATTTATCATTATTTAAAAATTGGAATATAACAACAGTTATTATAGATACAACATGGGGAACAGTATTATTTGGTTTAACAACTGCTATAGTATATAAAATTTCAAGTTTATTTTAAATAGTTTAATTATTTATGAAAATTAGTTTTCTAAATATTATTATTATTATATTATATAATAATAATATGGAATTAGAAGAAATTAAATATAAATTAACTCCAGTTCAACACGATTTTTTTTATGCGTTAAAAGAATATATTGAGCTACCTATATATTTTATAGGAAGTATATTACGTTATGATTATTTTAAAGGATACAGTGATTTAGATATTGATGTTTTTTCTCCTGATCCAGATTCAACAAAATTAAAAATTAAACATTTTTTAAATAGCGAAAAAAAAGATAGAATAATTTTTATAAATATTAATAAATATCCGATGTCTGGTTATAAATTTTATTATAATAATTCATTTAAAGATGAAAAAAGGGTAGAATTTGATTTATCAATATTTAAAGAAAGCACAAAAAAAATTTTATTAGAAACTAGATTTACATATTGTGAAATACCATTTATTGTACTTGTTTATTTTTTAATTATAAAAACATTACATTATCGTATTTGTATTATTAACAATGAGTATTATACAAAATTAAAAAAACTTATTTGGGTTTTTATAAATAAAGATTTAAATCCACAATTTATGAATTATGATGAATATACAGATATATATAAAAAAAATTATCCTAATACTAAATATATGGTCAACATTTAAGAAGTAAATTATTTCATTTTTGTTCCACTTTTCTTATTTCTAAAAAGTGGATTTTAATGTTCAGTCATAATTCTTGGAGCAATATTCATTGTGTTTAATTCTTGAAACAATAATTTACACGAATAAGGAATTTCTACATATGCGAAATCAGTTCTATTATCACACGTTTTACAATGATGAATATGAATTTCATCATTATATGCCGCTATTAATCCACATTTTTTACAAGTAAATACCGAATATTTATCAGAAGTATCATACATTCTTCCTCTTGTAAACCTAGCTGCTCCGTGTGATACCATCGCATCTTTTTCCATCTCACCAAACCTTAGTCCACCATCACGTGATCGTCCTTCTGCCGGTTGTCTCGTTAAATTAACCATTGGTCCAATCGAGCGACTATGTGCTTTATCATTAACCATATGTTTTAAACGCTGATAAAACACTGGTCCTATGAATATATTACATTCTAATTGTTCTCCTGTTAATCCATTACACATTACTTCATTCCCATTTGATTCGTAACCCAAATTAAGTAATTGCGAACAAATATCTTTTATATCAAACTGACCAAATGATGTTCCATCACCAAATAATCCTAATTCAACTAATACTTTTCCTAATAAGGTTTCTTTTAATTGACCAATTGTCATACGAGATGGAATCGCGTGCGGATTAATAATAATATCTGGCTTAACTCCAGATGAAGTAAAAGGCATATCACATTCGGGAATTATATTTCCTATCGTACCTTTTTGTCCATGTCGGCTAGAGAATTTATCACCAATTACAGGTTTTCTTACTGTTCGCAAACGAACTTTGGCAAAATTATAACCTTCACCATTTCTATCAATATAATTTTTATCAATATATGTTTCTTCAGTTGTTTTATATATTTTACTTTGATCCTCAAATTTAATGAGTTTAGTATGATCATTTCTATTTTCCTTAATAGGAGTTATTTTAGAAATAATAATATCACGGTTTTCAACCAAAGTATTTTCAGGAATAATACCTTTGCTATTAACCTTGTTATAATTTCCCATTTTCATTCCTTTAGTTTTAGCCGGATCTGGTTTACATCGAATTTCTTCATCCCCATTAATTTTTTGTTTATCTTCATCTTTTTCAGTATGATAAATAGTAGTCATAAATAATCCTCTATCTATAGAACCTTTATTGAATAATAATGAATCTTCTTGATTATATCCAGTATGCGTCATAATAGCTACAATAACATTACAACCAGATGGAATTTTATTCAATTGAATCATATTCATAATACGGGTATCTACAAGAGGACGAGCTGGATAATTCAAAACATACGCGGTTTTATCCATACGATTTTCATAATTTGTCACGTAAACACCCATTGCTTGCTTGCCTTGAGCACAGTTACTTGATAATATTCCGCCTGTTGTAATAAAACTATGATTTTCAGATTCAACCGTAATATCAGCGACTAATCTATCTGAAACTTGGGTTATTTGATAAACAACATCATATATAATTTTATTTTCTTTTAATATTGCTATATACGTGTAATGTATTTGCATATTTTTGACTTCACACCAACCATCTAGTGTCATAAATTTATGATCATCCGTAGCAATAATTTTTTTACCTTGTCTTAAACAAATTTCAAAAACAGGATTATTGTTAGGAATAATGAAATGGTTTACTACTCTTGTGTTAGATAATTCTGATGGATTTAAAGGATTAAAACTAATTACTTCATCACCTATTTTAACTTCTTTAATTGGAATTTTATTTCCATTACTTAATAAAACAGTTTCATTAATATCTAAGCATTGATACGTATTCCTTGGGGATTGGTTATGTTCAGGGAAAGGAATACACGACGCAAGCACTCCAAACATTGTACTAGGATGAATTTCACAATGTGTATAATTATACATTTTATCATTTTTTTCAAACAAATCTTTTGGACTAGTCGCAATCATAGACCAATTTTGTTCATCTGGGTCAACATACTCAATAATAGAGTCTTCAATTTTACTACTAGTTAATAAATTATCCCAGTTTAATTCAGAATCAATAATTTTTGTAATAAGAGATTTTGTAATAAGGATATTTTTATCCTTTACTCTAAGAAGTGGCCTGGTTAACCTTCCACTATCATTACAAACTCTTATTTCTTTCATTTTATAATCAAAAATTATAGACGTATATATGTTAATAATACCTTTGTATTTTTTATCTTTTAACATTAAATATAATTCTTGCGGCTCATTTGTTATGCCAACCCAAGCACCATTTATAAATACTTTTACCTTTTTATACATAAAATCAGATGTAATTAAAGGACTATCCATTGGAATAATATTAGGCATTACATATTCATACAATGGTAAAGAATCGGAATAAATAGTAATGTGAGTCATGTAAGCTAGATTTTTTACTATACCAACTGACTGCCCTTCAGGGGTATTATGTACTGACAGACCATCTTTCAGGCAGAATCTTCCGCGTTTATCGTGAAGTTGCCAACCTACGTAAGGACCAATTCCTACTTCTACCAAATTAAATTTACTAGACATAAATGATTTACTCCTTAAAAGCTGTGTTTTGTTTTCAATATGAGCCAATTTTTTGCGGGGAAGAAGTGTTGGGATTTCATAAATTTTATGTCCTGTAATTGTTAGTTCTTTATAAGTACTAAACTTTTTATCTCCACTCTTTTCATCAGTCCATTGACTTGTTCCTTCTTTTACTCCACATGAAAATCCAAGAGACATTGCTAATGTATAAGCATCCTCAATTATTCTATAATTTGCGGGGCCTTGGCAAATGCGAATTTCACGACCTTCTGCACGAACTGATCCATCTGTATCTACTAATCCGGCTAAAACTTTTAAACGTGTTTCTCTGTCATTTGTAAGATATTCATTTGGAATGTGTTTATTATTTAAAAGGTTGTATTTACGAAGATATTTTTTAAGAGGCGCTTCTTCTACTCTGTTGCATAATCCAGCAACAGCTGCTTCTTTATTTTTGTTAGAAACAATTGAGAAATCATATCTTTGACCTTTTGTAATTGTCGCTCCATTTTCTTCTGCCCAATTTTCCCAATAAGCCAAAGTCTCAAAATCTGTTTTATAATTTAATGCGAATCCGTTTCCGGCACTAAGACCATCACCAAGCCATAATCCAAGCAAATATGGGTCCATTTCTACATCTTTTTTTTGCCAATTAATGCCTTCTACTTTGAATAGAACCAAATAGTCTTTTGTCGTTTTGCTCAGTTTTAAATAATTTTCAATAGTTATATCCAAAGTATCATCATCATCAAAACTATTTACAAAGTCTTCGGCTTCTTTTAAAGAAGCAAAATATCTTTCTTGGATTTTAAGGGTGTCTCTATTAAGGAATTTTACAGAATGATTATATTTTTTACCTTTACGAGCGCAATTTAAAATATTTTTATGTTGTCTAATACGAAGAGTAAGAATATGATTGTCGGTAACTCTGTGTTTCATAAAATTATCCTTATCTGGAATAATGTCATACATATTTTTAAATCCAGAACAAGTAGTTCGAACCTTTGTTGGATTTCCAAGGTCATCAACAAGGATATCATCGATCATTATATCTCCAGCACGCTTAGAACTACCATCCCACATTAAAATCGGTGTTTCAGGATCAAAACATTCAGCAGGACAACAAAATCCGAATGACGTATTATGGAGTTTGCGAGGAGGGATAAGCTTACCACTTTTATCAGTTGGAGTAGAAATTCTTCTAGCATGACTTAAACTAGAAACATAAGTCAACCTATTCAAAACTTGGGCTACACCAACCTTATTACTATTAGTGTGTTTGAGTCCAAAATCTCCTGTAGCTAATGCTCTTTTAATTCCATTTTCAATAGTAGTAGATTTAATAATTTTATAAATATTGGTTAAATTAATAATACTTTCAAAATCATCAGTAGATTTCCAAGAACCGGTATTAATCTCTCTAATAACTTGTTTTTCCATATCTTTAACAAGCTTATTAAAATAATTCCTGAACAGGTTATTCAAAAGAGTGCCGGTTAAATCAACGCGTTTATTCATATAAGAGTCCCTATCATCTTGAGGTACCATTTCAAAAGATGCTTGTAGAATGCGATTTGTCATATAACCCAAGAAATATATTTTTTGAGTAATATTTTGACAATGTGGGAATAAATCGTTATTTAGAATTTCCATTGTAAATTCTTGCTTCTTTTTAATGCCAGTTTCTTTATCCATATTAATAGGAGTATACATGGCAAAACTAGTAATATATCTAATACACTCTTCTTGTGTTAAATGTTTATTAGAATCAATAATAGACGCTTGTAAAGCAGCTAACATATTTTTATTACTTTCTTCTTGATCATAAATATTTAATAAAATTTTATCACAAATTTCTTTATCAGAAATAACACCTAATGCTCTAAAAACTATAAATAAAGGAATTGGCTGTTTAACACGTGGTAATTGAAGACAAATAGGATTTCCAAAACCATTATTTTTAGAACTAATCATCATGCTAATTTGTTTAGGTGAAATACATTTGAAATCTGGAACTGACTTGATTTCAGCAGTCCACGTATATTTTGTATTGTTTTTAGCAACATTAAAACAATAAACATTATTTTCAGCAGCGCGTTCTTGTCCTAAAACAGTTTTTTCTGAACCATTAATAATAAAATATCCTCCAGCATCATATTTACACTCACCTGTATGTGTATTTTCAACATGTTTATATTGGTTTAATACACAAATACTTGATTTTAACATAATTGGCAGCTTTCCAATGTGAATTTTATGTAGTGTTTTATGAAATGTCTGCGTATTTTCAAGTTCTTTTCCATTTCTAATTATATATTTGATATTAATATCAATTGTCATAGCAGAAGCATATGTAAAATTTCTAAGACGTGCTTCTTGAGGAAACATTAATTTGATCGCGCCATTATTTTCATGTATTTGTGGTCTGTAAATATTAAAGTTTTCAAATGTTACAAAAATTTCTAAGCCAAATTTTTTTAATGTAGGATTAAAATCTTGTTCAGACGCAATATGAACTGGATTAAACATTTCAATCGTTTTAATAATTTGGTTACCTACAAAATTATTATACGATTCTAGTTGATGTCTTACTAATCTTTCAAGGTGTTGGCCTTTAAAATAAGATTCAATAATATGCCAAGGGGTTTCGATATATTGATCATCCTTAATATCAAATACTTCTTTATTTTCATTATGATTTTCAGAATTCATTTTAATAAATTGAGTTTGTTTTTGTATATTTGATATCATTTAGTCAGTTATTTTACATTTCAATTTTATTTTTAAATTGTTTAATAATATTATATATTTCTTTTAGATTTATTTTTTTTGTTTTTTCGTCTAGATTTATTTTTTTTTGTTTTTCGTTTCCCTCCTGCTAATTCATTAAATATTGTTAATATAAATTCTTCACCTCTTCCAGTATCAGGAAGATAATTACCTTCTTCATCATAATATGAATGTTCTGGGTCCATTCTAGAATCAAATTCTACTTTTATTTTAATGTGTGAATCATTCACATCATTTCCGTCAATGTCATCAAATTCTACGTCTTTTTTAAAATACGCATTCATACATCCGTGAGATTCGTCTGAATCTTCTATATATCCAAGTTCATAACCATTTGTCTTTAAACATTGTAATATTTTTTTAATTTCAAAATCAGGGGTTCTATTTAAATCTGCCATATCAATTATATATATCAATTATATATAATTTATTTATTCAAAAGATATAAATATAATTATGTAAT
>SXGQ01549579.1_pt1 | contig 18894 bp, 15 predicted proteins | sample 3178371 | NCBI WGS metagenome assembly SXGQ01 (sample SAMN11356859, study PRJNA531348) | freshwater metagenome | isolation source: freshwater sample F1-20 | place: China: Fuxian Lake, Yuxi | collected 2017-12-25 | reverse complement strand
GTGGCCGCGATCGTGAGCGAACTCGGTGCCGAAGTGATCGGTCTGGATCCGGCGCGTCACGACCGACTCGTGGCCGTCGTCAGCCATGTTCCGCACCTGACCGCGGCGACCCTCATGCGCTTGGCGAGTCAGCGCGCCGAAGAACACGCAGCGCTTCTGCGGTTGGCCGCGGGAGGCTTTCGCGACATGACGCGAATCGCGTCGGGTCACCCGTCGATCTGGCTCGACATCTGCGACGAAAATCGTGAGGCCATCGCCGGTGTTCTCGATTCGCTCATCGAGGGTCTGGGTGAAATGCGCGCGGTCGTCGTGGACGGTGATCGCGAGGGTCTACGACGCCGGCTGACCGAAGCGCGTGAAGCGCGCTCAAACCTCCCGGCTCGTGTGACTCGTCCCGAGGAATTGGCCGAGGTCCGCATCCCGATTCCCGACCGCACCGGAGCGGCCGCTGAAGTGTTCACGCTCGCCGCCGAACTCGGTGTGAACATCTCGAACTTCGAGGTCGTTCACTCCGTCGAAGGTGACCGTGGTATCGCCGTCATCCTCGTCGACATCGCCTCGACCGAAGTCTTCCGTGGGGGTCTTCTCGCCCGGGGCTTCCGACCCTCGGTTCAGCGACTCGCATGACCGGTCCCGTGCTGCGCCGGGCCCCCGGTCCGATCGATGTAACGGTGGAGGTCCCCGGCTCCAAGAGCGTGGCGAACCGGGCGCTCGTGTGCGCGGCCCTCGCTCGGGGTCGGAGCGAGATTCACGGTCTGTCGACGGGCGACGACACGGTTGCCATGGTCGATGGCCTCGGCCGGCTCGGAACAGGTATCGAGTTCCATGGTTCCGTTGCATCGGTGGATGGTCGGGGAACCGAGATCGCGGGTGGGGCTTCCATCGATGCTCGCTTGGCCGGCACGACGTCCCGGTTCCTGACTGCGGTGGCGGCCCTCGGTGTCGAATCCACGCGGATCGACGGTGAGACGGCACTTCGTCGTCGCCCGATGGGAGTGTTGCACGATGCACTGACCCGTCTCGGCGCCCGAGTGGAGGCCGAAGGAGAGTCGGGTCATCTCCCCGTGCGAATCGCCCGTGGCTCCATGACCGGCGGGACGATCGCACTGGCGGGCGACACGAGCAGCCAATTCGTGACCGCGCTCATGCTGATCGCGCCACTCTTGGAGAACGGGCTCACGATCGAGATCACTTCCACGCTCGTGTCGCGACCGTACGTCGAGATGACGGCGGCGGTCATGGCGTCGTTCGGCGTCGGCGGGATCGCGGTCTCCGACGGAATGATCCGGATCGAAGCGGGCGATTACACGCCGACCGACTACCACGTGGAGGCCGATGCTTCGTCGGCCTCGTATCCGTTGGCCGCAGCGGCGATCACCGCCGGTCGGGTGACGGTCGAAGGTCTCGGTGCGGAGTCGTTACAGGGTGACGCCGTGTTCCCCGATGTGCTCGCTCGGATGGGCTGTGCGGTCGAGACGGGAGACCGCCGCACGACCGTGAATGGTCGAGCGGAGTTGAGCGGCATCGAGATCGACATGGCCGACTTCTCGGACTTGGTGCCGACCCTCGCCGTGGTGGCGGCATTCGCCACCTCACCCACCACCATCGAGGGTGTCGGGTTCATCCGTCACAAAGAGAGCGATCGCCTCGCCGATCTCGCCGAGGGTCTGCGACGCATCGGATGCGGGGCTGAAGTTCTCGACGACGGGCTGCGCATCGTTCCCCAACCGCCCGACACGTATCGGGGCGCTCAGTTGAACGTCCATCACGACCATCGGTTGGCCATGGCCTGGTCGTTGCTCGCCCTGCGAATCGACGGCATTTCCATCGACGACCCCGGGGTCGTCTCCAAGAGTTGGCCCGAGTGGTGGAAAGTGCGCGAGCGATTGATCGGGAGTCGATCGTGAGTGACGAGGTACACGATTCATCCGACTCCGGCCGACGGATCGTGGCGGCCTTCGATCTCGACAAGACCCTCACGACGCGGGATTGTGTTCTGCCGTTCCTGTGGCGGGCGGGGCGCTGGGGATTCGCCGGTCGTCTCGTCGTTCGGCTGCCGGCTCTGGTCGTGGCCGGGTTGCGACGTGACCGGGACACGGTCAAGGCGATCCTGACTCGTTCGGCCCTGCGGGGTCGACGGGCCACCGACGTCGACGAGCTCGGACGGAGATTCGCCGACCACGTAGTGGCCACGTGGATGCGTCCCGACACCACGGCCCGCCTTCGGTGGCATCTCGGATCCGGTCACGACGTCGTGATCGTGTCGGCCTCGTACGAGACCTACGTTCGACACATCGCGGAGCGCATCGGCGCTCGTGCCGCGCTGGCCACCCGCGTCGGGATCGACTCCGCTGGTTTGTGCACCGGGACCCTCGAGGGCGCCAATTGCCGAGGGTCGGAGAAGGTGAGCCGGATCCGTGCTTGGTTCGCCGACGAAGGTTTCGCACCGGAAATCGTCTACGCCTACGGAGACTCCAGCGGCGATCGCCATCTCCTCGAAATGGCGTCGCATCCACATCTGGTGGGTAAGACTCTTCTGGCCGATCGTCCGGAGGCGTCGTCATGAGTACTTCCATAGGGGCTCTCGTCCGCGAAGCGCGTCCCAAGCAGTGGACCAAGAACGTCCTCGTCTTCGCAGCTCCCGGCGCGGCGGGGGTCCTCGACAACGGCTCGAGCCTGTGGCGCGCGCTCGTGGTGTTCGCGGCTTTGTCGTTGGCGGCGAGCGGCACCTACTACTGGAACGACATCGTGGACGTGGCCGGTGATCGTCAGCACCCGACCAAACGCAATCGACCCATCGCGGCCGGACTGGTGGGTCTCACGACGGCCAAGATCGCCGGCACTCTTCTGCTGCTCGGAGGTGTGGCGCTCGGATTCGTGCCCGACTGGCACAGCGGGTTCGCCGTCATCGTCTACGTGGTCGTGACCGTGTCGTACTCGTACGTTCTGAAGAAGCACGCAGTGATCGACCTCATCGCCGTGGCTTCGGGCTTCGTGATCCGTGCCATCGCCGGGGCCGAGGCGACCGGAGTGCCGATGAGTACCTGGTTCCTGTTGTGCACGAGTTGCGGATCGTTGTTCATCGTGACCGGAAAGCGTTATGCCGAATTGCGCGACATGGGCGATCAGGCGCCGTCGACCCGCTCGACGCTCTCGCAGTACACGCTCGGCTATCTGCGAATCGTTCTGTCGGTGAGTGTTGGCGCAACTCTCGTCGCATACTGCACGTGGGCCTTCGACACCAAGGAACTCTCGGGTGCTTCGTGGCCCTTCTACGAACTCTCGATCGTCCCCATGCTGGCCGCTCTCTTGCGCTATCTGCTGGTGATCGAACAGGGTCAGGGTGGCGCTCCGGAAGAAGTCTTCGCGGCCGATCGGGTCCTGCAACTCATGGGTGTCGTCTGGCTCGTTCTCTTCGGGCTGGGCGTCTACGTGGGCTGACCACTGCGCCCGACCTCGGTAGGCTCTGGCACTCATGGCCCCCGACTACCGCCGAATCTCGTTGTCGGGTTGGGGCCGCACGAGCCCGTCGGTGTCGTTGCTGGCCGAAGTTCCCGTCGAGGGTCTCGCCGAACACCTGAAGGACTCCTCGGATCGCGGTGTCGTCGTTCGTGGACTCGGCCGTAGTTACGGCGATGCGGCACAGAACGCGGGTGGGCGAGTGCTGACCATCGCCGACCGGGCCGCCGAGGCCGTGATCGATGACGTTCGGGGAACGGTCACCGTCGGGGCGGGAGTGAGTCTCGACGAATTGATGCGCCTCATCGTTCCGCGCGGATACTTCGTGCCGGTGACCCCCGGAACGCGTTACGTGACCGTTGGTGGGGCGATCGCCTCCGACATCCACGGCAAGAATCACCATGTCGAGGGAAGTTTCGGGAATCACGTCGAGCGGATGGCGATCCTGACCGCGTCCGGCGAGGTAGTGGAAGTTTCGCCGCGTGAGCACCCGGACCTCTTCTGGGCGACGATCGGCGGCATGGGGCTCACCGGAGTCGTTCTCGACGCAACCTTCCGTCTGTTGCGCGTGGAGACGAGTCGTTGCACCGTCGACACGATCCGCTGTCGTGATCTCGATGAGCTCATCACCGAGATGTCGACCGGCGACGAGAACTCCCGCTATTCGGTGTCGTGGGTCGACCTCCTGGCGACCGGGCGCAAGTTCGGGCGGAGCGTGCTGTGGCGGGGCGACCACGCCCGGCGATCCGATCTGGATCCGAAATCGGCTTCCGATCCCTTGCAGTACGCGCCGCGTCATCTGTTGACCGTGCCTCCCGTCGTGCCCGGCCCGGGACTCGTGAATGCGGCGACGTCGCGCATCTTCAACGAACTCTGGTTCCGCAAGGAACCCGACCGGCAAACCGGTCAGATCAAGTCGATCCCGGCGTTCTTCCATCCACTCGACTCGGTCGGAGCATGGAATCGTCTGTACGGGCGCAGTGGATTCGTGCAGTACCAGTTCGTGGTGCCCTTCGGACACGAAGACGTGTTCCGGCGGATCATCGAACGGATCGTGGCGTCGCGTCTGGCCAGTCCACTCGTTGTTCTGAAACGTTTCGGCGCGTCGAACGAGGCCCCACTCAGCTTCCCGATGCCCGGATGGACGCTCACGGTCGACATGCCAGCGGCCGCCCACGAAATCGCCGCGTTGTCGCACTCACTCGACGAATTGGTGTTGTCGGTGGGTGGTCGTCACTATCTGGCCAAGGACGCGCACACGTCGGCTGACGTGATCAGGGCTGGCTATCCGCGGTTGGCCGAGTGGAGGACGACGCGAGACAAGTGGGATCCGAACGGCGTCTTCGCCAGCGATCTCGCCCGACGACTGGAATTGGTGGGTTGACGTGCAGAACGCATTCGGTGAACCGCAGAACATCCTCGTTCTCGGAGGAACGAGCGACATCGGGGTGGCCATTGCCCGTCGGCTGATGGCGCCGTCCACCAAGACCGTGACCCTTGCCTGCCGTCGCCCCGAGACCGCCGGTCTGGCCGTGGCGTCCCTGACCCGCCCGGGAGTCGTGGCCGAGGCGGTCGAGTTCGAGGCGACCGATGAATCGAACCATGTCGGATTCGTGCGGGCTCTGGTGGATCGGACCGGCGATCTCGACGTCGTGATCCTCGCCTTCGGCCAACTCGGAGATCAGGAGCGTCTGGAGAACGATCCCGCGTCAGCGGCCGACCTCGTTCGGGTCAATTTCGCATCGGCGGCATCGATCGCTCTGGCCGTTGCCGCGCAGATGAGAAAGCAGGGCCACGGACGACTCGTGGTGTTGTCGAGTGTGGCCGGCGAGCGAGTGCGCAAGGCCAATTTCGTCTATGGCTCGACCAAGGCCGGACTGGACGGTTTCGCGCAGGGACTCGGCGATTCACTCGAAGGAACGGGCGCCGGGGTGTTGATCGTGCGCCCGGGCTTCGTTCATTCTTCGATGACCGCTGGTCTCGAGGCGGCACCATTCGCCACCACTCCCGATGTGGTGGCCGATGCCGTGGCGAGCGGACTACGAACCGGTCGCCGAATCGTGTGGGCGCCGGGAATCCTGCGTTGGATCTTCATGATCCTCCGACACGTGCCTGCTCCGTTATGGCGGCGGCTTCCCCTGGGCTGAATCCCTCACCATCGGGTGCCGGTCGACCGTTGCAGGTCGGCGTGCACGTGCCATCGGGTCGGGGTGGAACCGGGACGAGTACTTCCACTGCGTAATCGACCCGAGGTTGGTACGGAGGGTCGTACGGTCCGATGCCTTCCCCGCGATCGCATCGTTGATACAAGCGAAGGACATCGGCCTGATACGAACCGCGTAGACAGAAGTTGCTTTCGACGATCTGGTTGGGGAGGTCGGACCCGAAGACGATCGAATCATTGGGTTCGATCCAGCCGCTCCAGAAGCGGGTCAGGATCAGCCAGTCGGCACGAAGGACGTCGTCGGCCAAGCGCGAACCTTCCTCGTTGGCCAGGCCGGGGTCCATCTCGATGAAGTAAGTGGCGGGCTCGAGTTCGGGGAAGAGGTAGTAGAAGAACGCGTCGCTGTACGCGGTTTGGCGAAGGTCGACCGGTCCGACGAGGAGTCGCTCGCCGGGTCGGCTCCAACGATCGAGATCGGCCACGACCTCCTGTGAAGCACGCCACGGGCGATAGTCGCCGAGATTGAACGAACGACCGTGACGTTCGACGACGAGCCTCGTGTCCTCGTTCGTCACGGAACGTTTGACGAGATCGGCGTAGGTGCGAACCGTGAAATGCGGGGTGACCACCAGAACCATCGAGGCCAGGGCCATCAGCGCGAACGTCTTTCGAAGCGTGGGGTGGAGTCGTGGCGCGCGCCAGCGGAGAAGGTCGACGACGGCGACGATGGCCAGGGGCCACGAGATGCACGACACCCAGTTGAAGTGCGCCGAATCGGGTCGCTGTAACGCCTGGGGCAAGAGACCGATCCCGAAGAGCGAAGCGGCCACGAGAACCGTTCCTTTCCGCTCATCGAGGCGGGTGCTCACGCGGCGAGCGATCATCCACACCACGATGGCGACGATCGGGAGTGCGAAGAACCAGAGAAAGAGTTGCTTGGCCCCGCTCAGGCTCGGCAGACCCCACCACGGAGCGAATTTCTCACCGATCACTTGCAGTGCTCCGTCGAGATGATCCCAACTAGGAGGGCGTGGGAGTTCTCGACCTCCACGTAATTCGAAGACCGGTTCGAGGAACACACCGCGAAAGAACGCGACGGGTCCAGCTTGAACGAGGTGCCACCACACCGGGATCAGGCCGAGAACCAACCCGCCTGACCAACGGCGCTGACATCCAGCACCGAGGTGTCGGCGTTCGCGTCGGATGAACCACACGACCCCGAGCGCGAGGGCGAGGATCAGGTCGGGTCGGAACGAAAGCGCCAAACCGGCCAAGACGCCCGAGAGGATCAGTGACGTGGTGGGTGACGAGTCGGTGCGATGTCGGGCCCGGAGAGCGAAGATCACCGACCACAGTCCGAGACCCACTGCGCCCGACCAGGCGAGCGCTTGGAGCCCGATGGGAGTGAGAACGAACACGACCGAGGTGATCGCCACACCAGCCGCCGTCACCCGGCCCCATGGTCTCGTGACGACGTAGAGGCCGAAGATCACGAGGAGATGTTGGAGCAGTCCGAAGGTTCTTTCGGACGGAAGTGAGACACCGAAGATCCGGTACCACAGCGAGAGAAAGTGAAGTGAGCCCGGTCCGTAGAGGTGGAGAAAATCGACGTTGGCCACGGCGCCTTTGATCACGCGTTCGGGGAAGACGAGCATGAAGCCTTCTTCCATCGTGCTTCCGGTGGCTCGATACAACGCAGGTAGAGCGCCTCCGACGGCGGCGGCGACCGCCGCGACCGCGACCCACGAACGGATCGCCGCCCGGGTGAACGCTCGGCGAAGGCCGACTCGTCCGCCGAGTACGAACGGAGTCGACGAGCTCTCCTGCTCGTCGGATCGAGCGGCGAGAGGCCAGCGACGCCGGGCCCGATCGATGAGGGGGAGCGCGCCGACCGCAGCCAGAACGCACAGTACGGGTTCGGCCGGCACTCGGAAACGGGTGGTTCCGTAGGCGTAGGCCGCCGTGAGGGTCACGCCGATGAGGAGCGACGCAAGAGGTAGAAGACCGACTCGACGACGGCGGAGCGAACGGGCTCCGACGATCGAGAGGCCGGCGAGCGCGTAATACATGAAGAGACCGGCGCGGGCCGCGTTCTTGTTGCGTCCTTCGATCGGAGCGAAGTCGGCGTTCTGCCAGGGCCGGAAAAGCTCCCACTGACGAAGAACCCGAGCGGTCACGACCTTAGGAAGCTCCCCGGCATGTTCGCGGGCGTATTCGAGTCCGAGTCGTCGCCAGTGAAGGGATTTGGCGGCTTCGTCGCCGGTGGCGTCGAGTCCGGCTTCGCGCAATTGGTCTTGGCAGTCGTAGAGCCAGAAGCCAAGGAACTTGCCGTTGTAGGTCTCGTCGCAGTTGGCATAGACGAAGAGTTCGTTGCCATTCGTCGACAAGGGAACGAAATCGTCGAACGATCTCGCGTTGCGCACCATCCACGGTGCCAGCACGACCAAGCACGCGAGGCCGGCGGCTACCAACTGTCGCCACCGTTCACGTCGGGGCAAGGCGCGATTGGTGAGGAGCCACGGAACGATGAGAACGACGGCCAGCAGCAACCCTTCGCCACGCGTGAGAGCGGCCAGGCCGGTCATGGCGCCCATGCCCACCGCCCATCGCACGCTCGGTCGCTCGCGCCAGCGGTACGCACCGTAGACGACCACCAGGCAGCAAAGAGCCATGAGTCCCTCGGGGAACATCACTCCGTCGACGATCCAGAGGTTCGGATAGATCGCCGCGAAGCCGGCGGCCAGGAGGGACACGAGTGAGCGTCGTTCGGGAGGGGCGATTCGTGCCGCGACCAAGCCGGTCATCACCACGACCGCGGATCCGATCATCAGCGACAGGAACTTGTGATCGAAGTAAGTCGTGCCGCCGAGGCGCGACGACACGGACAGGACGAGCGGATATAGCGGGCCGTGCAAGGCGCTCGGAATCCAACGCTGGTGGGCGATGAAATTGAGCGGTTCGGGGAAGCCTCCGCCTTCGGCGAGGATGTTGGCCGTCGAGTGGTAGAAGAGCGGGTCGCCACCGTCGGTGCGCGTCGGGGCGACAGTGAGGAGTGTCAGTAATCGGATCAGCAATGCCGATGAGGTCATGAGGGCGAGCCCGACGCGATACGACGGCCACGACCAATGCCCATCGGTGGTCCGACGCAGGACGACGCGAACTCCGGTGACGAGGGGAATCGAGAGCGCGATCGCCGTGACGAGAGTCCAGATGACCGTGGTCGTGGACGGACCTTCGAGGGCGGTGACCCGGCCGTCGACGATGCGTACGTTCTCCACCGACTGGCGCGCGATCAGGTCGAAGCACGAGCGTCCGAAGATCACGAGGCCACCGGCGAGCCATGGGCCGATCGATGACTCGGAGGACGGTGACGTCAACAGACGATGCCTGGCGGGCGTGAGGAGGCGGCGCGAAGGGACGGCGAGTGCGATCAGGAGCGCGACGGCGAGAAGTGGCCCGACATCGAGTCCCGGTAGGGCACTTTCGGTGAGGGGGTGGAACAAGAGAGCACTGAGGGCGAGTGAACGAGGAGAGAGGGTCGTGTTGCCGTGCGCGAAGACGGCGACGCCGATCGCGCACCACCACGCGAGGTAGATGGAGACCGTGCCCCGTCGTCGACCGAGAATCGATCGCATTCCGAGAGCGAGCACCACGAGAACCGCACCGCGTAGAACCGGGCTGTAAGGCGTTCCAGCCGAGATGTGGAGTCCGAACCAGAACGCGTCGACCACGGCCAGCGCCAAGGGGATCCAGCGGGCGTCGAGGCGGGCGGAGGTTGCTTCCACGTTGGCCATTCGTGTCGACGACGTCCGGAACGAACGTCGGGTGGACGCCCGATACTACGACAGGGCCCTGGTATGGCCGGTGATGTTCCGTCGGCGCTGGTACGGTCGAAACGATGCGCGCGTCGTCGGGCCGCTGGCCGAAAATCAACCGACGAACCGTGGTGGCCATCACAGCCGGACTCGTGGTGCTCGGCTTCTGGTGGTGGCCGGGTCTGGTCGGTCGGGGGGCCGATGTCGACGTGTCGGTTCACGTGAATCCCGACTTCGCTCCCGGACGGGAGTCGATCGAACGCCGCTTACGCGAACAGGGATGGCGGGTCGAGTGGTCGGAACATGACGTGGATTGGTGTGATGTCGCCGATGAAGTGGAGCAGTCGGACTCCGAAGCCGACGACATCGTGCTGTGGATGCCCACGGGAGCGACGTGCGGGGCGGCGGCCGACATCGCATCGGACATCGCATCGGACATCACGGCGTCCGCCAAGGGCCGAACTCTTCACGTCGTCGACATCTCGACGGGGAGAGATCCGGTCGTGGATGCTCTCGTTGCGCTCGGCGCGCGAGTAGTAGAGGCCGGGCGATTGGTCGGCGAGCCGGGCACGATCGCTGATTGTCTGTGGTGGGAGGACTGTCCGGCCACCGGACGAATCGACACATGGTCGGGTGATCAACTTTCCCCAGCGGGGCTCGAGCGGGTCGCGCGGGCGATCGTGGCCGAAGTTCGATGAATCGGATGCGAGAAGTCCGAGATCGGGTCGTCGAGGTGACCCGACGTCATCCGTGGTGGGTGTCGTTCTTGACCGCCGTCGTGGTCTTGCTGCCGGCCATCGTGACCGTCGCATCGAATCTCTTGCGACACTGGTATCCGACCGGGGATGTCTCGCACACCGAATTGATGTTGCGCGGAATCCCGCGTCATCCACCGCTCGTCGGAGTGGCGGCGCGAGTCGGAAACGACATCAACAATCAGGGATACACCCCCGGGCCCTCCATGGCCTACGCGATGTACCCGATCTATCTCTTGTTCGGTCGTACGAGCCTCGGTGTTCTCGTCTCGACACTGACCCTTCACTTCGCGTCGATCTGGGCGTCGCTCCACCTGACTCGACGGTGGGTCGGCGATCGGGCGATGTTGGTATTGGCGACGACCCTCGCCTTGATGGTCCGGGCACTCGCGCCGCGCTTCTTCCTCGAACCGTGGAATGTCTGGATACCGGTTTTCGCTTTCCTTCTCTTCCTCGTGTTGGCGTGGGGAGTCATCGACGGGCACGTTCGGGCGCTGCCGGTCATGTGCGTCGTGGGAACCCATTGCTTGCAAACCCACATCAGTTACGTGCCGCTCGTGGCCGTTCTGGTGGTCGGCGTCGCCGCACACGTTCTGATCAAGGGACGTAGAGAGGACCGACGTTGGCTCGGCTGGTCGATCCTCCTCATGGCGATCATGTGGATACCTCCGGTGGTCGAGCAACTCCGACCGGGTGGTGGAAATCTGCGACGTTTGTGGGAGCACTTCACCGATCCACCGACGGACACGGTCGGATTCGTCGCGGCCTTCAAGGCCATGGCCGGTGAACTCAATCTCTTCGGACCGTGGTTGAGCGGACCGGGCCGTGCTCCGTACGACTCGCCGCAGTGGGTGGGCTTCGTGCTCTTCGTGGTGTTGGTGGGGATCGGAATCTTCGCGGCTCGTGGTCGTCGAAGGCTCCAGGTGGCGCACCTCGGACTCGGCACTGTGACGATCGTCGGTCTCGTCGCCGCGGCACGCATCTTCGGCAACTTCTACGACTACCTCATCCGCTGGATGTGGGTGCTGGCCGTCCTCTGGGTGGTGACATCGGTGGTGTCGATCGTCGGCTGGTCGAGGGTCGAGCGCGTGCGACGACCGATCACCATCGGTGGCGTCGTGGTTCTCGTCATGACGGCGGCCTGGGGATCGTTGTCCTCGGCGGGCGCGTACCCCCCGTATCGCCACGACTCCGATCTCGTCGCCGGGCTGGCGCCGCAACTCGACGAGGCATTACCAGCCAATCACTCGTCGCGCCTACTGCGCTGGCACGATCCGGCTGCTCTTGGCGGAACGGCGTTCGGTCTCGTCCTCGAGATGGAGAAACGAGGAGTGGATCTCGGTGTCGATCCGTGGGGTGGGGCGGCGGCCCGTCCGTACCGCGTGCTCACCGAGGATCGGGCCGACTCGGTCCTGTGGCTGGTCGTCGGACCGGAAAACATCGATCGCTTCGCGTCGCGCGCCGACGCCATCCGGATCGCGTCCTTCGATCCTCGGAGTCCGGACGAGAAGGCGGAGTCGGAGATGTTGCGCGCCGAGATCGAGTCGTCGATGCTCGCGGCCGGTCATCCGGAATGGATCGAACTCCTCGATTCCCAGTACGGGCACATGCAGATCCTCTTGTTCACGCCGATTTCGGACGAGTTGTTCACCATGGTCGCGCGCTACAGCGAGATACGGCTCCCGGCCGCCGTGTTCGCCGTTCCGACGGGAGCACCACTCTTCCCATGAGTGCATCCGAACTCTCGTCGATGGCCGCCGACCTGATCGCGCATGGCGTGCGTCGGATACACGTGCTCGCGTGGCGCGATCTCGACGACCCCGATGCCGGTGGCTCGGAGGTTCATGCCGACGAGTTCATGCGCCGGTGGGCGGCCTGTGGACTCGAGGTGACGCACCGGACGTCGGCGGCGATCGATCGTCCGGCCGTGAGCGAACGAAACGGCTACCGCGTGATTCGCCGCGGGGGGCGCCTGACCGTTTTCCCGCGGACCGTCGTCGGCGAGTTGCTTCGGAGCATGGGCCCGTACGACGCATTGGTGGAGATCTGGAACGGAGTCCCGTGGTTGTCTCCCATCTGGTGTCGTAAACCGCGGGTCCTCGTTCTGCATCACATCCACGGTCCGATGTGGAACCAGATGTTCCCGGCCCCGTTGGCAGCCGTCGGGCGAATTCTCGAGAGCCGAATTGCGCCACCCTTCTACCGAGCGACACCCACGGTCACGACGTCGGATGACACTCTCGCTGAACTCGTCGAACTCGGCTGGCGTCGAGAACGCGTCGTCACCGGTCCGGTCGGCGTCGACGATTTCTTCAGCGCCGATCCGAACGTCGGGAAAACCTCCTATCCGTCGGTGCTCGCCGTGGGGCGCCAAGCGCCGGTCAAGCGTTTCCCACTCCTACTCGAGCAGATGAAGATCGCACGTGAGCACGTGCCCGATGCGCGCTTGACCCTCGTCGGTGACGGTCCGGAACGAGCGAACCTCGAACACTGGGTCGCGGACAACGGTGCAGCTTCGTGGGTCGACTTCGCCGGACGGGTGAATCGTGAGCAACTGCGCGATCTTTATCGTCGGTCGTGGATCGTCAGCAGTGCATCACTCGCCGAGGGCTGGGGTCTCGCACTCACCGAAGCCGCGGGATGTGGCACCCCGGCCGTGGCCACCGACATCAGCGGACACCGTTGCTCGGTGATCGACGGTTCGACGGGCCTGCTCGCACCCGTGGATCGGTTGGGCGCGACCATCGCTCGGGTGCTCGAGGACCAAGAACTCCGACGGTCACTTTCCGATCGTGCGCAAGCACGAGCACGCACGCTCACCTGGGATGCTTTGGCGACCGGATTGATGCGCCCACTGCATGCGCAGGTCGTCGCTCGTTCAGCGCGGTAGAAGTTTGGTCGTTCTCTTCAGCACCGACAATGCGCCCTGGCGAGCCGAGCGCCGATGGCTCGACAGATCACCACGATCGGTCTCGGCTCGGTGGCGGAGGAACCATTCGTAACTCTGCACGAACATCTCGGTGTTCGACCACCGGGGCTGCCAACCCAGAGCCGACTGCACGTGTTCGATGTCGAACCACATCGACCTCGAGTACATCATCCAGTGATATGGGGCGAAGGGTGCGAGCTTGGCCGTGGCGGCCAAACGCATGGCCACCGACGCCGGTCGCGCCGGTAAGTGGCGAACTCGTGCGCCGGTTCCGGCATGCCGGCAGAGGTCGTCGAGGGCTTCGTGCATGGTCCCGAATCGATCGGTACCCGCGTTGAAAGTCGCCGGGCCCGACGATTGTCCGGCCAAATAGCAGACTTCGGCCAGATCCTCGGCGTGAACGAATTGATAACGGTTGTCACCACGCCCGAGAACGAAAGGGTCGGCCCCGTCGGCGATCCAGTCGAAGAGAATGCCGAAGATCCCGAGGCGACCGTGACCGAGAATGGTGCGCGGTCGCACGATCGACACGTCGAGACCCCGCTCGGCGTAGTCGAGACAGAGTCGTTCGGCCTCCCACTTGGCGTGGCCGTAGGTCTCCATGGGGCGCGGAGCGGTGGATGGGAGCACCGGGTTGCCGGCGGGCACGCCGAAGATCGCGCTCGACGATGTGTGGACGACTTTCCCGACGCCGTGCTGAAGAGCTGCATGCAGCAGATTCCGGGTGCCGTCGACGTTGACCGTGTGGAGCAGATCCTTGTCACGCGCGAGCGGAACCTGGGCCACGTTGTGGAAGATTCGGTCGATTCCTCGCGTGGCCCGATCGACGACTTCGCGATCGCGGATGTCGCCGACCACCATCTCGACTTCGGGGTGCCGATCATCAGCAACGAGGTCGAGAACGCGCACCCGATGACCGGCGGTCAGGAGACGATCGACGAGGAGCGACCCGAAGTACCCGCTGCCACCGGTGACGAGGCTGGTGGTCATAGTTCGATCCCGTTCGCCGCGCACCAGCGGATGCTCCGACGCATCCCTTCGTACAGATCCACCCGCGGTTCGTAACCGAGATCACGGGTGGTGGCCGAGATGTCGCAGGCAATCGTCTTGTTCATCTCACCGAGGACGTGAACCTGCTGGACGTATCGACGCGACTTCTGGAGGAAGCGGTCGGCCTTCTCGGCGACGTTGCCGACGAAGTCGGGAAGATTCAGCCGCGGTGGCTGCACGTCGTGGCCCTCGTCGGCGAGAGCCCGACCCACGGTGTGGACGATCTCGGCGACCGTGTAGGGCTCGCGGTCGGCGACCCACCAGCCGTGGCCGGCGGGTCCGGTCCAGTTGCGAGTGGCAAGGATTCCGTCCACCAGGTTCTCCACGAACACCATCGACCGGTGTTGATCGCCGGCGCCGAACACCGGGAAGCGACCGGACTTGACCATCGAGAAAAAGGTGGTCTGGCGAGCGGGTTGGAAGGGGCCGTAGAACCACGGAGGTCGGACGATCAAGGCGTAGAGGCCGCGCTCGACTTCGTCGAGAATCGCGAGTTCACCGAGCATCTTGGTGCGTCCGTACTCGAGGTAGGGGTGATAGGGCTCGATCTGTCGGAAACGGTCGGTCGTGATGGCGTTGACCCCGAACGGACTGTTGGACGACACGTGGACGAAGCGGACCACTCCGGTGCGCCGGGCGGCGGCCGCGAGTTTGCGGGTGCCGTCGGCGTTCACGCGCTCGAACTCGGAGAAATGCCGCGGATGAATCACACCGGCGGTGTGCACGACCTCGATCGGCCCTACGAGTCCGGAGAAGAGTTGATCGAATTCGCCGGGCTGGCCGAAGTCGGCGAACCGGATGTCGATGTTCGCCGAAGGGAAAGTTGATGCGAACTCGGTGAGCGCGCGACCTTCCAGATGATCACGTGCGACCGCGACCACTCGTACGTCGGATCGACCATCGGTCGGTGCGGCGAGGCGGGCGACGAGGGCCCGGCCCAGCCAGCCGTTGGCGCCGGTGACCACGACGTGACCTTGCTCAGACACGACTCCACCCTTCGGCCAGGAAATGGCGGGCATTGCGCAGAGCCACGGCCATCACACTTCCTTGCGGATTGACACCGGGCGCATCGGGTAGGAGCGAAGCATCGTTGACGTACAGGTTGGCGAAACCGTGCACCCGTCCGTGGCTGTCGGCGCCGCACCGATCGGAGTCTTCGCCCATGGGGACAGTGGAACAGAGATGCACCGTCATCACACTCGCTCGGGTCGCCGAGAAGGTGTCTTCGATGGTCGCGAGATCGCGACGCGACTTCACGCGCGGTGCGCCACGATAACTCGGGAAGACGTCGGTCGCGCCGGCCTCGAGCATCAGGAGGGCCAGACGCGTGAGACCCGAGCACAAGAGGGCACGGTCGCGTCGCGTGAGATGGTAGGTCACGATCGGGTCGCGCAATCCGGGGACCGCCATGACGCGTCCACGGCCCTGACTCGTGATCGCGGCGTAGTAGACCGCGATCTCGCGCCAGGCGACGACTGCGTCACGGAAATCTTCCCATTGGTCGAGGAGGGCGAGGGCGACCAGGCCGGGATGACTCGCTGATCCACCGAAGGAGAGATCGGGGGCGAACTCTTTCACCTGATGAACCGGAACGTCGTCGGGAACGTTCAGTTCGTCGGTGAAGCGCGCGGCGAGTTTGACCGTCGGATGAACCGCGAGCGTGCGACCGATGTTGCGTCGGATACCGGATCGTTGCAGGAGCGCAGGAGTTTGAATCGCCCCCGCACACACGATGACGGCTCGACACGAAATGGTGGCCCGACGTCCGTTGGTGAACTCGACGTCGGCGCCTTCCACTCGATCGGCCCCGAGCCGGAGCTTGTCCACCCGACAATCGGTCATCAGACGGGCTCCAGCCGACATGGCCCGTGGCAGGTATGTGCGGGTCATCGACTGACGTTGTCCTTGTCGGGAATCGCCGGTCGGGTAGGTCATCCAGCGAGGGCTCTCGTCATGAGTCCAGCCAAGTCGTTCGGCGCCGAGGCGCAGACGTTCGCTGGGTGCCGGCGCCGGCCCGGGCAGAGGCTGCACACTGAGCGCCGACTCGACCTCACGCGCGAGGACGTCGATGGCGTCGGGGTCGAGATCGTCAATCCGCCAATTCGTGCGCCAACGTTCGACGACCTCTTGGGGAGGGCGACGGTAGAGGCCGCTGTTGACCTCGGTGCCACCCCCGGCACATCGCCCTTCGGTGTAGGCGACGCTCGGGAGTCCGAGCGCGACCGTGACGCCTCCGGATCGGTATTGGCGATCCATTTGTTCGAGGGAGAAAGGTACGACCGAACCCTGATCGACCCACGGGCCTTCCTCGGCCACGATCACATCGAGTCCGGCCTCGGCGAGAAGGGCCGCCGTCGGTGCGCCGCCGGCGCCCGATCCGATCACCAGTACATCGCAGCGATAGTCGGTCGTGCTCATGCAGCTCGACCGTCGGGTCGGGTGTCGGGCCATGTCTCCCAGACGTAGGCGATCGACAACGAGCGGAGGAGTCGGAAGTACTCGCCGAGAAGAGGAAGCGGTCGGTTCGAGAGCGCGATCAGTCGGTTCGTTCCCGTCGTGCGGCGCCAACCGTCGACGACGAAGGCGATCACTGCCACCCCCCAACGCATGTGGACGGGGAGTGTCGACAATCGACGACACACGAAATCGACGACTTCGCACCGTCGGTACTCGTCGAGACCGGGCAGATCGTGGCCGAGTACGGCCTCGCACGTGGGGGCAACGACGGCAGATGAAGGCGCCCTCATGACTCGTCGAAGGCTACTCGTTCGCCGTCTGAGCAGGGACTAGCGTTCTCGCCGTGAGGTGGTGGGGAACGCGCCGGGTCCCGATCATCGTCGCCCTCGCGGTCTGCGCGCCGTTCGTCGTGGCTCTGGTGGCGGTTAGGACACAGGGTCGTTGGTTCCCGGCTGGCGACATGGCTCAAGCCGAACTCCACATGCGGGGATTCCTCGGTCATCCGCCCCTCGTCGGTGCGGCGGGTCGCATCGTCGGTGATACGGGGACTCAGGGTTCACACCCCGGACCGAGTCTCTGGATCGCGATGTTGCCGATCTACCTCGTCGGTGGGCGTTCCAGCGCCGCTCTCATGGCCGCGGTGGTGTCGGTACACCTCACCTCGGCCCTGGTGGCCTTGCGCCTGACCTGGCTGCGGCACGGCCCCCTCCTCACCGGCGTGGTGGCCGCGGTGCTCGTCGCCGTCGTTCGTGCGAGTGGTCCGGATTTCGTCATCGAGCCATGGAACCCGTGGTTGGCGATCGTGCCGTTCCTCGTGTTCATCCTTCTCGTGGAACGCTGTCTGGCTCACGAGCAGAATCGTTTCGCACTCCTCGGGGCCGTCGTGGTCGGGAGCCATTGCATCCAGTGTCACGCCGGTTACGCGATTCTGGTCGCGGCGGGCTTGCTGATCGCGGCTGGCTCGCAGGTGCATCGAGATGGATCTCGCGTCCTCGGTGTTCCGCTCATTGCACTCCTCACGATGTGGATCCCACCTCTGATCGATCAAGTACGACGTGAACCCGGAAACCTCACACTCTTGTGGCAACACTTCGGATCTCCATCAGAACCGCGACTTCCCTTTGCCGACGCGGTGCGCGTCGTGGCGACTCAGTTCAACCTCCTCGGACCTTGGTTGTGGGGACCGGGCGGTTCGCATCCCGCCGAATCGTGGTTCCGGTGGCCGGGGTTCGTACTGTTCATCGTCCTGTTCGCGGGGGCTCTGCTGTCGGCTCGACGACGCGGCTGGACCAACGAGTTCGGTTTTCTGCTTCTCCTCGGCTCGTTCCTCGTCGTCGCGGCTCTGTCGGTGACTCGACTCTTCGGGCCGTATTTCGAGTACACGATTCGTTGGGCGTGGATCCTCGCGGCACTGACGCTCGCCGTCGCGGGCGTCGTTCTGGGTCGGGAATTGATCGCCCGCACGTCGTCCGCGAAACACGGACGACGAATCACCTCGGCGGCGCTGATCGGACTCGTTGGCGCCACCACGTGGACTTCGGTCGTTTTGGCGTCAGATGTGCATCGACCAGGTCCGACCGATTCGGAGATCGTGGGGGGACTCGCGCCGGCATTGCGACGACTGGACGACGAGGCCACGTATCTCGTTCGGTTCTGGGATCCGTACACCTTGAACGCCACCGGATTCGGAGTCGTTCTCGAGATGGAGCGTTCGGGGTTCCGAGTCGAAGTGGAGCCGTCGTTCGCCGCGGCCGCGCTCCCGCATCGCACGGCCACCGAAAGCGAAGTGGACTCCGTTCTGTGGGTGGTGGTCGGACCCAAGAACGAGTCCCTCGTGGGCGACGAGACCCTGACGCAAGTTGCTTACTTCGATCCGCGAACAGCCGACGAACGACTCGGAGCGGCAACGCTCTTGGCTCAGATCGAAAACGGCTTGCGCGCCGCCGGTCGCGACGAATTGATTCCGAATCTGGTGTCACCCGGAGCGTCTTTGCTCTTCGCCGAGCCACCGTTACCCGATGACGTTGCCCGAGATCTGCGTGATCTGTATCTACTCGGTCAACCGGTGGGCGTGTATTCCGTCGCTCCGGGCACCGACGTGTCGTCGCTAGGGTGATCACGTGTCGGTTGTCGTCGTTCTGCCCACCTACAACGAGGCGCAGGGAAGTTCGCCGCTCCATGAACCGGCCACCATCGTGGCCGTCGCGCGAGCAGGCAGCGTAAGCGCACCGGAGCGCAAAGCCTGCACGGTGTACCGGGTCGCAT
>SXGQ01553298.1_pt1 | contig 18902 bp, 15 predicted proteins | sample 3178371 | NCBI WGS metagenome assembly SXGQ01 (sample SAMN11356859, study PRJNA531348) | freshwater metagenome | isolation source: freshwater sample F1-20 | place: China: Fuxian Lake, Yuxi | collected 2017-12-25 | reverse complement strand
GAATAAATAGCGATTACAGTCCTAAGGAAATATTCATCACTGAAAATGGTTCTGCTTGGGATGATGAAGTAGTTGATGGAGAGATTTTAGATACCAAACGCGTGAGCTATCTAGAAAGACATCTTGATGCCATGTTTGCCGCCAAATCCAAAGGAGTGCCGATAAAGGGCTACTTTGCTTGGAGTTTGATTGATAACTTTGAATGGGCCTATGGCTATGCCAAACGATTCGGACTTATCTATGTCGATTACAAAACACAAGTTAGAACAGTCAAAGCAAGTGGGCATTACTACAGAGAGAGAATCTCTAGAGGTTGAGTAGTTTAGCAATCACGGGCGTTAACCACTTTATATAAGTCTGGGTAAAGTGCCATTGATCAAAGTAAACAAATTTCTCTCCTATGACGACTGGGCATAAGTAGTCAGAACAAGCCATGTCAACTGAATCAATAAAAGTTGCTCCTAAAGATTTTGTCGCACTCTCCTCTATCTCATTGATCTTCACATTTCCAACCTGAGAACGACCAGCGCTACAAAGAGCGAGATTTACGCGAGGTTTGCTTGCACAAGCGACAGAGTCTTGTTGCATACTAGGATTATTGCTAATGACAATCAGATTCTTGGTATAAGTGCTTAACTTATTAAGCGCTTTTGGAAATTCTGACTCCCAAATACTTACCGTGTCGACATCTGATTTCGCCCCATCGACCACCGCAGGCTTCCATTGGTTCGTAACAATGAGAACATCGGGCTTGATGCCTTGGATCTTTGGTAGAACTAGTTGCTGCCAAAAAGTACATTCTGTGAATGGTCGATTCAGTTGATAACTCCATATTGTCGTTTCTACGAGTGGACAGGCTAGTTTTGCAAAAAGAAAAATCTTATATCCATTTTCTTTTGCAATCGCATCGAGGGCAGTCATCCACATCGATGCATGTGAGTCGCCATACACTACTATGATCTTTTTGCCAACAAGATCTCCAGCAATACAATTAGGCACTTTGACATCAGGGAAATTTACAGAACATTCTTGATCAAGCCAGAGACTCTTATCACTTCGAACATCTTTAAGGGCTGGCTTAAGGTTCTTCGGCAATTTTATATTCTTGAGAGAAAGTTCGATAACTTTCTGTACCGATTGTACTGATTCGAGAATCTGCCATACTTTTTTCTTACCTTTGGCATGGCAGACGAGATTACCGTTCACTAAACCTACGGTCGAACACGAATCCCCAGCCTTTACAGCGTGTACTGGTGACACAAAGCTCAAACTCATAACAAGTACAAGGGTCACACGTAAGAAACGGGTCATAACGATGTCCTCGCTACCATGAGTGCTGCAATGCTCATCAAAGTTATCCCAATTCCTAAGGCCATAGTCGTCATTGCGTTCACTTTGAGAAAACTTAAGTGTCGCAAAGGATTCTCAAAGAATCTGAAAATCAAGGCACTAAGCAGAAATAAGAGCACCAAGAGAATAGCTTTTTCAATCAGATTCATGCTAACTCCTTTATATAAGGAAGCGATCTGAATTAGGGGCCAATGAACCAGATAGAGCGTGTAGGACCGATCGCCAATCCATCTCATGATTTGCGAAGATAGCAGTTTATTTGAGTGGCTCGTAATTAACATTCCTATCGTGAATAGCGTAACAATAATTGTAAAAATACCTGGAAAGTCGGCGCTGGACGTTAAGGCAAAAGAAAGTCCGATTAGAGCGTATATTGCAAAATAGCTCAGCATTCTACTCTCTATTTGAATATGGAAAATTGCCAGCATAGCTCCAAGGCCTAACTCCCATACTCGTGTAAAAGTTGAGAGATAAGCCGTTGGCGAATTCTCTGTGTTTTGAATTATGGCGAATGAGAGTGAAGCAAACGTCACTATGACTATCAGGTACTTGCGCGCTGTGCTATTTTTCGCAAGAAAGAAAAGTAAAGGCCAACAAAGATAGAACTGCTCCTCTATTGATAGCGACCAATAGTGTTGGAGAATTGGCTGTGGTAAAGAGGATGCAAAATAGTCAATAGCTTGTAAATTGAAATGTATATTTGCCATAAAGAGTAATGCAAAGATTCCATCTAATGCGGTGTCAGAAGCCGTTATGGGACCAAGTAGGTAGTAGGTCATCACTGTAGATACAGCCATTACTAAAAGCGCAGAAGGAAGTATCCGACGAATCCTTCTGGCATAAAAGTCGACCAAAAATTTTGGCCAGCTATTTTCAGAGCTATTGAGCATAATTGAAGTGATTATGAAACCCGAGACTACGAAAAAAATATCTACTCCGATGAAACCTCCAGGGAGTTGATTGGGAAAGAAATGATGAAACAAGACAAGTAGAACTGCTAGAGCTCGAATCCCTTGAACATCCGCTCTATATTTCATGGCTGTTCAAAATACAGATTATGAGTGTAAAAGCCTTCGATATTCTCCTTATCGATTGCGCTCTTATATTCAAGTCGAGTCTCTGGCACCCAACTAATCTCAGAGTTAATCAACGCTATATTTTTTGCATTTCTGAGGGTTACTGCCGATGGCTTCTCGCGGATAAAGTCCAAAATCGGGTTTGGCCGCAGGTCTATTCGCGGTGGCCATTTTGAAATTTTATTCATGGTAATAGAAACTCGATTGAATTCAATATTCTTTAGTAATTCCTTATGGGCAGCCCAAACCAGAATGGCTGCTTCACTCACGATTCGCAAATTTGAAAATTTGATTCCATCCACTCTGCCTTCGAGTTGACGCTCTATATTTCCATGCTCGTGATTCCATTCCTTATTTGGATCATCCCATGAGAAAGCTGTTACATGAAGGGCTTCTCCTTGTCCCCACCAAGACTCGCTAAATGCTCTAGTTTCTATCACTGAATTTTCGAACACTACATTACTTATCAATCCACCCTCGCGTGCTCGAACTGCAAATCCGCGATGAGAATCTTTCACTACACAATCAGTAACTATCACATTTTCAATTACTCCAACAGATTCCGTTCCAAGAGTAATTGCTCCTGACGTACTCTTCATAAAGCACTGGGCAATATAGATATTTCGAACGGCTCCGTATTGTGAAGTACCGCAACATGATTTTAAAGAAATGCAATCATCGGCGGTGATAATTGTGCATTTTGTGATTTGTACATTCTGACATCTATCGATATCGATACCATCAGCATTGGGAACCATCAGATCTGTCAGAATCGAGATTCTGCTGATTGAGGAGTCGTTGCATCCAGTTAGTCGAAGCGCCCAGAATGCTGGATCCTTAATCGTGATGTCATGAATATCCACTGTGTCGCATCCGATGAGGAAGACAGTGAACGGGCGCTCAAGATATTGAGATTTACCTCCGACTGGACCGCGCATTGAGTGGATATATCGCCCTCGTTCAGATATAAATCCATCTGCATTGCCATCAATAATCCCTTTTCCTGTTAGCGATAGACCGTGCGCCTCAAAGGCTGAAATAAAAGATCTTTGCGGGAGAACTTCCTCTGATACTGCCCCCCGCGTGATTGTAGGAATGGAGTGCTCGGATAAGTAGTCTTCGTAACGATCAGATGCCTTGAGATGTGCACCTTCTTCTAGGTGAAACTCTATGGCGCCTTTCAGAAGAATAGATCCGGAGAGGAAAGTTCCGCCTGCTGGAACTACAACTCTTCCTCCTACTTTACTTGCAGCATCAATTGCCTGATTTATGGCTACTGAGTTATTTGTGTGGCCATCGCTGATAGCGCCATATGCAGTGATTAAGAAGTCGTTCACTTAGAGAATCTCGTTTAGAAATTTACTACTCGATTATGAGACCACAATAAATCTTCTACTTGATACTTGACATCTTTTAGAATTGATCGTTCTCCAGAGACCACAAATGTATGGCTTTCACTCGGCAATAGATAGACCATTTGTGAATCAACTTGTGTGCCTAAGCCTACGAGCTCTGGTAGCAGAGAGAGTTCATGGAGATAACTCTTAGCATGGACTTGAACGTGTAATTCTTCTCCTTTGAATTCTGATGTTACTTCCAGGTTATGTTCAGGCGCTGTGTGTGCCGGCAAGAGAGTCGAGCGTCGACCGGCACGACACTCGTCAGATGTGGCAACTATGAACCCTTCAAATTTGCCATCGCTAATCTCAGTGAAGATCTCGGTCATAGCAGTACGAGAAACTCCGTAAGCTGGAATGTTTACATTGAGAGTGTGAGTATTGGAGATCTTCCCTTCATGGGAAATTAGTTTGACATTCACTTTGCAATTCCATGGTTCAGGAAGGTCATTCAAAATAGTTATTTGAGCGCCTTGATCAACTCTGCCAACACAAATTGTGCGAGGACGATACGCAGCCTTCATCGCATGCCAAGCTAATTTTCGGAAGCCTGTGTAATCAAGGACGGCCCAACTAATGGCTGGCCACATATCGTTGAATTGCCACAAAATTGAACCTGAGCAAGTTTCATAGAGGCTTCTAAAGTGCTTGAGGCCTATCTCAACGGCACGAGCTTGATCCAACGCGGCTGCGAAGTACCAGGCTGGTCCCTCTACAGGCGGGTTGGAAAACTCTCGCTTTAACCCATTATGTATTTTTGTCATGCCGTCGAATGCTCTTTGGTGATAGGCAACTTCTGGAGTGCGCGAATCTAGAGTGGAACTTCCAATTGCTCTGGTTAACATCGACCATGAACCAGGTCCATTGAATCCAAATTCTGCCGCAAAAGAAGGTGAGTACTGCTCGTAGCGTTCATATCCAAGTTCGTTCCAAACATCCCAAATGTGATTTGTTCCCGAATCAAAATTCTTTACATCTTCAGAATGTGTCGCAATCGGAGATCCGGGAATATATGGTCTTGATTGATCTAAATCAGCCAAAATTCCTGGGATTGTCCTTCGATAAAAAGTCTCACCCCATAGAGTGTCTTGTAATTGTTCTTTCCATCCCCAGTATTGATATCCCTCAATGCACTCATTTCCGCCACACCAAATCACCAAACTTGGATGTGACGATAACCTTCGCACATTTTCATCAACTTCTGCTGAGACCTCTTCAAACATCTCTGGTGTCTCTGGATAGGCAGCGCAGGCAAAAAGAAAGTCTTGCCACACTACGATTCCCTCTTCATCACATAGATCATAAAAATCATCGGATTCATATAGGCCGCCACCCCAAACGCGAATCCCATTAATGTTTACTTCCAACATGTCATTAATCCGCTGGCGATAGCGATTTTTCGTGACTCGGGTTGGGAAAGGATCATCAGGTATCCAATTTGCGCCCCGAATCCATAATCTTTCGCCATTTACTTTGATTGCAAACATGTGTTTAGCATCTTTACCACTTATTGATTTGGAAATAAGAGAGGTATCGAGTTCAACCTTGCGAAATCCAATTCGCTTATATGTTTTTTCAATCAGGGATTGGTTGCTATCCAGCAGTTCAAAAGTGACGTTATAAAGAGTCTGAGCACCACGGCCTCGAGGTTGCCATAACTCAGCCCCCTTCACCTCACGGATTGCTCGAATATGGGCGCTCAACAATGGTGTTGTTTCCTGAAAGAGAACTTGTCCTTTGGCATCTGCGACAGTGACTCTCGCCGACTTCTCTCGATAATTTCCGCCAATTCGAACCTGATAGCTAATAGAAGGGACTCCGCTCTCAACAGTCGTTGTTACAGCGACATCTTGAATATAGGAATCATCCCAACGGTGAATTTCAATCTTCTTCCAGATTCCCGATGAGACCGTGATGGGGCCCCAATCCCAACCATACGAACATGCCATCTTTCGCTGATAGTTATAAGGCATCTCATAGGGGCGAGCATAAAAATTTCCAACTTTTGCAATTTCATCTTCCGCATCTGTCAGTGGAGCCTTAAAGGTAACTCGGAGTTCTACATCTCCCTTGCTTAACTCATCGGTCACATCAATTCGGTATGAACGATGCATATTTTTAGATTCAAGTTTTAAAACTCCATTAATGTAAATCTTGCAGATTGTGTCAAGGCCATAAAAGACTAATGTCTTATTTCCGAGGCGAGTGTCTTGAGTTAATTTTGTAAAATATTCAGTGTCCGTTTTCCAAATCCAGAATTGATCCTGCTCTTTACCGTCAATAGATATATCTTTTATAACTCCAGCCGCGATAAGGTCTGTGTGGATACATCCAGGTACAGTGGCATCAATTTCGGTAGGAATTGGAAAAGGTTTTATAGCTCCAGGATCATTTCTCCAAGCATTGTGACCGTCTATTACTGCGGCCACCTTCCACGCTTCTGGGCGGGGAGAGAGCTTTACCTTCCACCGAGACTGGAGCAGATCTGAATTATTGAGGGTCATCTCAACGACCGAAGTCATCTTCTATGCGTTCAATGTCATCTTCTCCAAAGTAAGTTCCCGTTTGAACTTCAACAAAGATCACATCGGAAGTTCCCACATTATGTATACGATGCAGGACTCCAATTGCAAATTGAACCGAGTCTCCAGGCCCTACTCTTTTCACAGCGCCGTCAATAGTGACATCGGCTTGCCCAGCAACGATAAACCAGTGTTCGGCGCGCTTTTGATGGCGTTGATAGGAAAGACGCTTTCCTGGGTAGACCCAAATACATTTAACTTTATGAGTCTCTACTTCTTGAAGCACCTCGTAACGACCCCAAGGACGTTCTGACTTTTCCAACGACACTGATTACCTCTCTCTCGTTATTTTCTGCGAATTACTTCGATGCTTAGACAAGAACTGAATTCCCATCGAGAATACCTAGTGCCGCTCCAATGAGACCTGCATCTCTATGTAATTCTGCAGGACGTAAAATTATGTCGTTGAGAAACCCGGAATAACGTGATTCACTTTTAACATGGCGTCGGAGTGGTTCCCAATATATTTCTCCAGCCTGGCTTACACCACCACCTACAATTACTGTGGTGATATCTAAATTACCAAGCGTATTAATTATGCCTATTGCTAAAGCGCGAGCGCCCTCATCGATAACAGAAAGGGCAACTTTGTTACCTTTTCTTGCATCAGCGGAAAGATCTACGAATGTTTTACCATTCTTCCAGCCACGTGACCTAGCAATCGCAACCATTCTTGGCCCACTTGCATATACCTCAACGCAGCCGTGTCGACCACATACACATAACTCGCCATCAAAATTAATGGTTTGATGGCCAATAAAACTCGCATTACCAGTATCGCCTGTGAAGACTTTATTTTCAATTATTAATCCGCCACCAACTCCTGTCGATACGACCATTCCCAACATATTGTCTGATCCGCGCCCTGCACCCAAAACATGTTCGGCGTGAGCCAAAGCCATAGCATCGCCATGAAGCACGACGTTCTGACTTCCTGATAACTCTCTAAATTTCTCAACGATTGGATATCTGCGCCAAATAGGAATATTGACTGGGCTGATTGCGCCAATATTGAGGTGCAGTGGTCCAGCAGAACCAATTCCTACTCCCAGCAAATTCCCGTTGAGTCCAGCGATTAATGGTTGAGCGCTCTGGGTGATCGACTCCCACAGTTCTTCCGAGGTGGAGTTACCAATGATGAGTTCTTGTTTGCTATGCACAACTAAATCTAAGTCCACGAGGGCAAGAGCAACCTTCGTAGCTCCGATATCGACTGCAAGCGCCACTTTAGCCATTTGCGGCAGCTTTCTGGGTATGTGAACTCTTTTCATATAACTCAAGTTTCATCACTTCAGTGATGTATTTGGTATCAGTAGGATTATGAATTCGCTTCAATAAAACTTCTGCCGCTAGTCGTCCCAATTTCTGTGGGTCGTGATCAAGTGATTTGATATCAAAGAGTTCAGCACTAGGGAAGTCGTCAAAGCTGACGACCTTGATGGCACTTTTTTCTTGATGGATGACTTCGCCAACTCCCATAGCAATGAGATCGTTTGTTGCAATGATTCCATCAATTCGTGAAGTGGAACCAAGAAGACTGTGCGTGGCCGCCTTTGCCTCATCAGTGGTGTGAATTCCAGTGACAATATGAATATCTTTTTGGTCGACACCTCTTGATAAGCACGCGCGCTTAAATCCTTCAATTCGCTCAGATGCCGTCCAGATATTAATAGTGTCAGCAATAATTGCAATCTTCTGACATTTCTCACGAAGCAATTCATCGAGGCACACTGCAATTCCGCCTTGATTATCAACAAGAACAGTATCGGTATCTAAATATGCTGCAGGCCTGTCAACAAAAACAAACGAGTAACCGCGTTTCCGCTCAATATGGAGATATGAATAATCTTCTCCGGAAGGAACAATCACGAGACCACGTACTCGTCGTTCTAGCAACGATTCAATAAGGGCTCTCTCACGATCTGCATCATCACGGGCAGTTGCAATAATAAGATCTAGTCCGGCTTCAGATAATCTCTTTTCAGCACCGGCCGCTAAGCCCGCATAGAAAGGGTTTGCTAAATCGGAAATTACCATTCCGATGAGGTTGCTTAGCGCTCCGCCTCGAAGTTCTCTAGCGATTCGATTTGAGCGATACCCAACCAACGAAGCCGCTTTACGAACTTTTTCTGCAGTGTCGGGAGCGACATTGACTGAATCATTTAGAACACGCGATGCAGTTTTAATGCTTACACCAGCAACGGCCGCGACATCTGCGAGGGTTGGGTGGGCAACTGTTTCAAAGGAATCGGTCGTCACCACTGCCCTCACCCTACCTTCCGAATTGCTTTAAATGCCACATCGCCAAGAAAAGCAGGAATCACAAAGGAGATCTTCTGATTCTTGGAATTAAGGGTGTAATTCTTGAGTATTCGCCCACTCTTAGTCTCCATCACGGTAACCACATAGGCTCCGTCCATATCAACAGGTATTGAAACTTTTCCACTTTTTACTTTTGGATCAGGAAACTTAGTTTGTGGCGGCTTCTTTGTCTTTAAAGACTTGATGGCAGCTTCCAAGAGTAAACGCGCTTTTGCACTTCGGTCATAATCATTGTGTCGAATCCAGCCCAAAACAACATTCTTATCTGTTAAAAGTAGAGTTGAGGTTGACTTGAAAGTTGAAACTTCAGATCTTTTCATCTCAACTGGATTTGTATCTTTGACCAAAAGCGAGAGTCCCTTTGTTAGTGTCCAGAGATTTAGAGGATCTACATAAATATCCCACCACCAATACGAAGCGGGTGCACCAAATCCTACGAAGGTTGCTGCCCAATGTGCATTATGCAAGTGAAGTCCATAAGGATCGGTAAAAGGATCTTCAGTCACGGTTCCAGATCCCATCTCGCCTACCAGAATTGGTTTGTTTGGAACTGATTCTCGCAGAGCTGAGGCTTGGGCTGCCAAAGTCCGAATTGGATCTTTATCATCATAAACATGTGTCACTGCATAATCCACAACGCTCCAGTCTTGAAGACTTGCACCAGAACTCCATGATGTAGTTGTGAGAGTTTTATATGGATCCCACTTCTTTAACAATGAATCAGACCAACTAATCCATTCAGTAAGAACCTGCCCAGTGATTGGAGTGAAGTTCACTTCATTCCACCATTCCCAAGTAAAAAGGGCTGGTTCACCTGCCCAGCGCGCAGTTATGTAGCGAAGCCGCTGTTCCCAGAACTTGCGCGCAACAGGGTTTGTTGCAAACTCTCCAGGATTTGCAATCGGACCACCGTTTAATTCGTTATAAGGATTTGCAAACCATTCTGGATTCGTTGACTCACTAAAAGCGCCGTGGTTGATGAGGACAAGATCGATTCCAATTCCATACTTCGCACCAATTCGGAATACCTGATCCAAAGCCCACGCTCGATCGAGTCGCTTTGTGTAATCACCTAATCCCGTGTCATTCCACTCTATGCCGAGTGACCATGAAGCCATCCATACCCGCGCCACATTGATTCCATTGGTTGAAGCTGCTTTGAACCAACGCTCATACTTTGAAATCTCTTCGTGACGGTTTGCCCACGCTATGTTGTAAGCAAATGGAATAAAGATGTTGTCACCCTGCACGAAATTTCGCCCATTGATTCGAATGGGTTCTGGCGAAGTTTCTGATGCTGTGAAAGTAAAATCGGGAATCTGAATGGATTGACCATTTATTTTGGCACTCACCCGAATATTAAAATCGCCAATTTCTGTCGGTCGAAACTTCAATCGCCATTCGGGAGATCCGACTTTTCTATTCGACAGTTGGTTATATGATGCAACGATTTCAAAACCCTGATACCAATATAAAGGGATGGAAAATACTTTTCCTCGAGGATCTGTAATTGTTGCTACAACATCCGCATACGTGGGATCAAATTCATTTTCGGAATCAGGTAAATTCAATAGGGCAAGCTCCGTCGCAGCGGATTTACCACCTTTACTTCTTATCTCCCAAGAGATATCGGCGGCATGAATATTGGGAGACATTCCTAGAAGTAACGTCCCGCTCAATACTCCAATAGCCATGCTTTTCATCTCACTTCAATCCTGATAGTGCAATTCCACGAATGAAATGTTTCTGAGTTAAGAAGAAGAGCAAAATTGTTGGAATTGATGTAATTAGTGATGCGGCCATGATTACCCCTTGCGAGCCGATATTTCCTGCACCAGCATTCCTCAAGAATGCAAGAGCGACTGGCAGGTTAGCCATATCCTGCGTTTGTACAATAATGAGCGGCCATAAAAAGTTATTCCACTCGCCGATAGCTGTGAAAATCATCATGGCAACCAACGCTGGTTTAAGCAACGGGAGCACAATTCTCCAATAAATCGTGAATTCCCGCGCACCATCAATGCGTGCGGCCTCAATCAGCTCATCGGGGATACTGCTTAAGTATTGAACTAAAAAGAAGACTATGAATGCTTTCGGAAGCGCTGGAATGATGTAAGCCCAATATGTATTGAGCCAACCCAAATCATCAACCAATAGAAATCCCGGAATGAGGCCTACCTGCCAGGGAATCATCATTGATCCGATAATTGTAAGATAAATTGCGCGCTTCCCTCTGAAGCGGTGCTTCGAGACTACATAAGCGGCTAAGGACCCGATAAAGAGAGTTAGCAAAGTGATGCTGATATTTACGAAAACGCTATTGAACATGAACCTGAAAAAGCCAAATTTAATATCTGGATATCGTTGAAATAGTCCTTGAATAACATCCTGTTTGAACTGCATTGGATCGAAGTTCTTATCGTAATAATTTCCACTAATCCAATTCTTGGGATACAAAGTTGGAGGTACTTCTTGTAACTCTTTCACTGATTTGAAAGACGATGTAATCATCCAGTAATACGGCGCGACCATGACTACCGTCAATAAGTACAGTGGCATGCGTCGCCATCTATTTTTGCTCCGCTTTTCAAATGGGTTGGTAAAATTACCACCTCGCTCCATCGCTTTATCCAGAGCTTTTTGTTGCTTTTTCGTTAATTCAACAGCGCTCATCGCAAGTCTTCCAATGAACGAGTTAGCTTCAAGTTGATCATGCTTATGACGAAGATAATTCCGAAAAGAATCCATGCAATTGCAGAGGCATACCCTAAGCGGAACTTATTAAAGCCCATGTCATAGAGGTAAGGCACAATCATCAACGCCATATCCTTAAATCCGCCGATTGATCCAACGGAAGTGGGGAATAACAAGTAAACGCCTTCGAATATTTGGAAAGCGCCAATGGTGCCTGTAATTCCAACATAAACCATGACGGGACGTAACAATGGCAGCGTGATGTAACGGAATCGTTCACGAGGCCCCGCACCATCAATTACTGCCGCTTCGTAATACATGGCTGGAATTGAGTTTAGCCCAGCTAAGAAGAGCACCATTCCAAAACCTGCTCCACCCCACATGGCCATAAATATCAAAATGGGTATCGCAAGAGATGGGGTTGCTAGCCATTCCACTGTGGGTAAACCAACAAAATTCAAGAGCGCATTAAACAACCCAACATCGTCACCACGGAATACCCACCCCCAAACTAAAACGATTGCAATGCCTGATGTGACTGATGGCAAAAAGAAAATAACACGAAGAATGCGATTTGAGCGAGTGTCTTCTTGAAGCGCGAGCGCCAAGCTTAATGAGGCAATCATTCCCATAATGACTGAACCAACGACATACAAGGTTGTGTTCAGTAGAGCCTTATGGAATCGCGAATCATCCATAATCAGATACTGATAATTACCAAAACCAACCGAACCACAAGGAGATTGCTCAGGATTACATATTGCGTTGTAACGCATGAAAGACAATCGCAAACTTGCTAGAACAGGGTAGACTGCAAAGACAATAAATAGCAATGCAAAAGGTGCAAGCATCAAATAGGTTGATAGACCCGCTTCGCTAAATTTACGAAAACCTGAACGTTTAGTGGGGGCGTACTTCTTAGAGTCCGCAAATATCTGTGAACTCATTCATCCGCCATTCTCTAAAGGTATAAAAGTTATTTAGTATATGAAAGAGATGGAGGGGCGTTAACCCCTCCATCAACTTTTTAGCGATTCCCCTCGAGAGTTCGCTGATCACACTTGTGTGTGAAATCTAAGGAGATTAAGCCTTAGCTTTCATCGCTGCTGCAGCATCATTGAGAGCCTGCTGAGCGGTAGAAGTTCCAAATAGGTACTTCTGAAGTGCGTTTGTTACATCGTTTTGAGCATCTTCCCAACCATTGCAGTTTGGTGGACCTTGAGCATCAGTGAGCTGGCTCTTGATGGTGGCCAATACATCTGCAGGGTATGAGGAAATGGTGTCAGCAAACTTCGATACAGGTGAAAGGAAGATTGCATTCTGTGCTGCACCAACAACGTTCATAGCCTTAACAACGTCTTCTTGGTAGAGCGACATTATGAACTTACCTGCAAGGATTTGCTTAGTGCGTGGGATGTAATTCATTACTGAAATTCCACGACCGCCAATGAAGGCAACGCTCTTAGATCCTGGAGCGGATGGTACTGGTGCTGCTGTCCAGTTCTTGTAATCCTTGTAGTAGGTGTAATAGGAGCTGGCCTGGAAGTTTCCAGAGAAGCCAATTCCGTAGTTACCCTTTTGAATGTTGTCATTCATAGACCAATCAGCAACACCTGGCTTTAGCGCACCATGATCAGTGTAAAGCTTCTTGTATTGCTCAAGAGCAGCTACACCCTTTGCATTATTGATTGATACTTTGCACTTTGAATCATAAAGAGATCCGCCCATGGAATATAACCAAGAGAAGAATCCGAGCCAATCACCATTACCCCATTCGTTGTAAACAGGAACTTTGACTCCAGCAGACTTAAGTTTTGCCGCTGCTGCGTTGAATTCTGCAACAGTCTTCGGTGCTGCAGTTACGCCTGCCTTAGACAATGTTGTCTTGTCATAGAACATCATCATTAAAGTTAGGTCGTAAGGAACTGCGTACACCTTGCTGCTCTTGTATCCAACAAGTGCTTTGAAGATTTGTGGTGCAACAAGTGGTTGCACTTTGTTTACAACAGAGAGAGCGCGAAGATCTGCGAGTGCTCCCTTATTTCCTGCTGAGATACCCCAAGAAAGACCTCCAGTGAAAATATCTGGACCCTTCTGGGCTGCTGCAGCAGCTAATACTTTGGCAAAACCATCGCCCCATGAAATTGCTTCAACTTTCACAGTGACATTTGGGTTCTTCGCCATAAAGAGTTTGCCTGCTTCTGCCAAGACGGCTGCGTCCGCATCGCCACCGGTTGCCCAAATGGTCAATGTCTGCTTCGCCGCAGCGTTAGCTGGGACGCTAATAAGCGCGCCAGCTACCATGGCAACAGCAACTGCTATTGCTCCTAAACGCTTCACCTAGTTACTCCTTACATAGATACGCAAGCGCCTATCGCTGCGCTGGAGCAGAGAATTCCGCCTCATGACAGCGTTGTCAAGGTACTAAGCCGAACCTTCTCTATAACGATTTCTCTGTCTCATTGGACATTTCCCGCATAAAAGCGGGGGGACTACTTAACCGTTGTAGTCAAAGTGACAACGTCGGACTCATTTAGGCTGAAGATAAGTGCCAGCTCATCATCCTTCGGGGCGGGACAGACGATTGCCCATAGAAATTCAACGCTCTCGCCAGGCTTGATGACTGGGATTTCTGGCAATCCTTTGACGCCTGAATCGAATTCAAAGACATCGATGCATGATGATGAGAGATCGCTGGCAAACGACGATTCAATTATTGCAAAATAGCTAATGTCAAAGTCTGCACGACTTTTATTGGTAAATTTCACAGTCATTATCTGGGGTCTTCCCTCTACTCCCAGTGCAACAGGATCTTTGGGTTTCCACGCTGCGGGTTCAGAGATATTGATGACATTTCCGTCAGCCAAGGTAATGTCGGAGCCAAAGCCTCCTTCAACTTCATTTACTTCTTCTTCCTTTTCTTTCTCGGCAATCGCAAGAGCAGAAGTTGAATCATTGTCCATTGGAACCCTTGGTCCCGCGCTGAAATAAGCGATAGAGATAATGCTCGCTAAAATGAGAGGAACGATAATTCTCTTGCGATTCATGATGGATGAGTTTTGTTGTTTGCTAAAACAATGTCAAGCAGACAGTTCTTGTCCGATAAGACAAAACTAAGAAACACGACTTTCCAGCATCAGATCTAGGAGGCCTCTATCAATATTGAGCCCCTCAAAGTTCTCATACTGCACGCCCGGGCGATTGTGGTTTGCAATTCCAAAATTCCCATCAAATTCCCAAAGAGAGTAACCCCAGCCCGATGTCTTGTAGATATCAAAAAGGTCTCTAAACCAACGTAGCGCTACATCATTGTCAGTGTACTTATAGCAACCAAATTCACCAATATGCACGGGGCGACCTTTTGACTGCACTTCCCGCCATGGGGCGTAGAAGTCCCAGAGGGCTTCTCTGTCCCACCATTGACCGTTATATGCACATGGATAAGTCGGAACCGGCATACCTTTGCTTCCATCCCACCACTCAGCCTTGTAATGAGAGACCAACATTGGCTGATAGCCACGACCGCTATGAACCACATTTAAATCCGCCAATTCGGGCATAGCTAAGTGCCCTCCAGCTAAACCATTAATCACAACAATCCGATCAGGATCAATTGCATGAATTGCGTTTGTGATTCGGCGAATGACTCTTTCATGTATGTCTCGAGTGAATCCACGCTGTCCAATATCAGGTGGCTCATTGACTAGGTCAAAGCTCATCTCATCTTTGTACTTACCTTTGTACTTCTTCGCAAGTGTTGTCCAAAGAATTTCAAATGCCTGTTGTGGAAGCTCATCCATCCAAAGATTGGTTGATTCCTTCTCCCACCCATTAATACAGTAACCAGGAGCACGATGCAGATTTACACTTACGTGTATTCCTCGGGAGATTGATTCATGAACATACCTTTCCAAAACTGATAAAAAGCTCTCATGTGGATTTTTACTTATATCAGGCATCCAATAGCGATAATCGAGAGGTAAACGCAGAAAATTGAAATTGTACTTAGCCATAAAGTCCAACATACGAGTATCAGCAGGTTTAGGTTCTGGTATCCACTCCGTGGAGTAAGCCCATTGAGCATTGAAACCGTATCCCAAGTGAGTGCGCATTATTCTCCCTTTGCTAATTGATGTTTAATCCAGTGAGCTTGGACGATTTGATTGTCGGTCCCACCACCTTCATGGGTATTAAATTCCCACACCTGTACATCGATTGGTCCTTTCCAGTGATTTATTGCTGCATAAATCGTCTCTGGTGGGCAGATTGGATCATGAAGTCCAACACTAAATAACGCTGGAGTATTCGCGACTGAAGCAAGATTCATTCCGTCAAAATAACTCAAAGTTTCCATAACTTTCTCAACTTTTGTGCGATGAACTTTGCAGTAATTAACAATCTCCTGATATGGATAGGTATCCACCATTTCAACAGCGCGAGAGAAATGACATAAAAAAGGCACATCTGGCATCGTTGCGAAAACTTCACCAGACAAGGCAGTGGCGGCAATCGATATCCCACCACCTTGACTTCCACCAACGGTTATAAGGTGCGAGCCATCAACGTTGGGAAGTTGTTTTGCAGCTCTGACAAATGCGACCGCATCGCTGTAAACACGACGATAGTAATAGGTTTCGGGATTCATCACTCCCATAGTCATAAAACCAGAAGCCTGACTCTCCCGGGGATAAGGTCCATCGGGAGTATCGCTGCGGCGATAGCCGCCACCTTGACCGCGCGTATCCATGACCAATGTGGGATAGCCACACGAAGGCCAGAAGAGCCACTCTTGTGGATTACCTCGACCTCCGCCGTAACCATCATAAGAAATCATGGTTGGTTGAGGAGACCTTAAATCTCGTGGCGTTAAGAACCAACCTTTAATGACCTCACGATTAAACCCTTCAACTGTTACATCAAAAACATCAAGCTGATTTACCGGAAACTCAATTCGAGTGAGAGTGACTTTTGGGTCACGATCGATGTGTTCAGCGAGAGTTTTATCCCAAAAAGCATCAAAATTACCCTGCTTTGTAAGTTGCGGACGATACTTCTGTAACTCAGCAAGTGGTTTACCAATCAACATATTCTCTCCGATCTCCTAGGCAGTAATGAAGCTTGATTGAGCTGAAAATAATCGGTGATAAACTCCTTTTTTTGCAAGCAAGTCTGCATGCGACCCGCGTTCAACCAAACTACCCTGTTCTAAAACAATAATCTCATCCGCTCTCATTATTGTTGAGAGTCTATGGGCAACGACGAATGTGGTGCGATTCTTCATTAATGTTGCGAGAGCTTGTTGAATCAAGTTCTCTGATTCGGAATCAAGTGCCGATGTTGCTTCATCTAAAATTAGAATTCTTGGATCACGGATTAGAGCGCGCGCGATAGCTAGGCGTTGTTTTTGCCCACCCGAAATCCGCGCTCCTCTTTCTCCGACAATAGTTTCGGGACCTTCAGGCAATTGCGTAACAAATTCCCAAGCGTTTGCGTCTTTTAATGCTTGGATGAATTTTGCTTCTGGAATGTCAGTCATTCCATATGTGACGTTATCTCTCACACTTCCATCAAAAAGTACTGATTCCTGAGGAACCATAGATACAAATTTTCTTACTTCTCGCATATCTAATTCACTCATGTTTTGGTTATCAAGCAGGACCTGACCTTTGGAAGGTCTGAGAAAACCAATCACAAGATTGATAAAGGTAGATTTTCCAGAGCCGGAAGCACCAACTAGCGCCTTTACGTTTCCGGGACCCGCTTTGATGCTAATTTGAGAGAGCGCCCACGTCGAAGCGCCGGGATACATCAAAGATACTTCTTTAAATTCGATATTGCCCTGGACCGTATTCACTCTCTTCTTTTCCGCATTTATTTCAATATCTGGTGATTCGAGCACTTCTCCTAACGATCGTACAGAGGCAAGACCTTTTGAGATATATGGCGCAAGACTTGAAAGCAGAATAACCGAACCAATTAGTTGTCCAAAATAAGAAGAAAGGAGCACAACATCTCCGGTGCTGACGCCAAAGTAACCGTAATAAGCGCACCAAGCGGCGATGATTAAGCAACTTACGTTTGCAATTTGGAAGATAACCCATGCTGCAGCCTGGAACTTGGCATTAAAAGCATCGAGCCTTAGTCCAGCTCGTTTCACATTACTAAATGAGTCATACATTTGTCGCAATGCGCTTTGCTCTAATCCGTGAGCCCTTGTAATAGGAATGAGCGTTGTCATTTCATTCACACGAGCTGACATCTCTTCTATCTCTCCACGGAACTCTTCGTTTCGATCATTCATGGTCTTACGCAACCTGATTATGACCACAGCTGTAATGGGACCGACAAATACGAAGAATGGTAAAAATTCTGGAATTCTAATCGCGGTTATAATAACAGCGCCCAATAATGAATTTATTGCAGCAAATCCACCATCTGCACCATTGCGCACCATTCCTTCGATATTTTCAACATCTCTGATGACTTTAGTTTGTAATGCACCAACATTTGTTCTTAGATAAAAACCCATCGTGAGTTGCTGCATCCGCTCAACAAGTGCCGAGCGAAGTCGAAACTCTACGTTCCGAATTGCTAATGCTAAATAACGAACATATAAAAGGTTTACTGGGAAATTTTGAAGGACGGCAAAGAAGAGAAGACCCGCGTTAAACAAAAGGTGCTCTATTGGCCCTTTGTAAACCAAGACATCGATGATATTTGCAGTGGCTAGTGGTAGAACCCATGCTGGGGCGTGCTTTATCGAGAAGTAGATGAAGGCAAGTGCCAAATTAGCTTTTTGATCTTCGTAGAGATACCAGAGAGTCCGGATGGGGTTCTCTCTGCTGTAGAAGTGTTCGAGTTCGTGCTCGTGAACTTTCTTGGTCATAACGGCTCAACTGTAGTAGCGCACACCTTAAGTTGACCCATGTCTCACAGGACAAGTTATTTCACCTCTATGCTCTCGCCATGAGAAATCCAGCCCCCCAAGATAAATTCACATTCGGCCTATGGACTGTTGGGTGGCAAGCCCGCGATCCATTTGGAGATGCCACCAGAGCAGCGCTTGATCCAATTCGCACAGTTAGCGAATTAGCAAAGCGCGGGGCATATGGAGTGACATTCCACGATGATGACTTAATCCCATTTGATTCATCAACTTCAGATCGCGCAGCACATATTGCTCGCTTCAAGAAGGCACTTGATGAGAATGGAATGACGGTGCCGATGGCAACGACAAATTTATTTAGCCATCCAGTATTTAAAGATGGGGCATTTACCTCGAACAGTAGAGATATTCGCAGGTATGCCATAAGAAAAGTAATGACAAATATTGAATTGGCTGTAGAGCTAGGCGCTCATACCTATGTCTGTTGGGGCGGACGTGAGGGAGCAGAGACTGATATCGGCAAAGATCCTGTGGTAGCACTTGAGAGAATGCGTGAGGCTTTCAATATTCTTGGTCAATTTGTTATTGATAAGGG
>SXGQ01321569.1_pt1 | contig 18905 bp, 13 predicted proteins | sample 3178371 | NCBI WGS metagenome assembly SXGQ01 (sample SAMN11356859, study PRJNA531348) | freshwater metagenome | isolation source: freshwater sample F1-20 | place: China: Fuxian Lake, Yuxi | collected 2017-12-25 | reverse complement strand
TGCTGTTCCATGCGGCAACGTTTGCGGGGCCGATTTCCACTTCCTCGGTCAATGGCGAAGCCCTCGTCGCCTGGAACGGTGCCACGGTGTGGCAGGGCCGCACCACGAATCCGCTCCGCGCTGCCGCGGTGATGGTTGACGGGCGCGAGTTCGCCGCTGCGTTTGATGGCGAGAAGACCCTGTGGGAGAGCGAGCCGGGCGCGGGCGCGAAGGTGCGCGAGAAAAGCCCCGAGCTCCGCGCGAGCGCCATCCCTCCGAAAGGCCCGGTCGCGGGCCGCGGGATTTCCACGCGCATTGTGGATGGTGTCACCATCATCCAGTGGCAGGGGAGGGAAGTGTGGCGCGGTACGACGAGTGGCTTCCTCGTTTGCAAAACGAAGGCGCTCGATGGCGTGGAACTCGCCGCGGTGTTCGATGGCGAGAAGGTCCTCTGGGAAAGCCAGCCGGGCGTGGCCGCGCGCGTCCGGTAAGGTTGCGCGCGGGCCACGGGCGTGGCGCGGGAGCCGTTTTAGTTCTCGGTCTCGACGCTCACGAAGACGGGCTGCCCGGCGGGATAGATGTTTCCAAATGCGCCGGACTTGACGTTCGTGGTGTCCGATCCGCCGCCGCCGTCGATTTTCACGGGGCCAAAGAAGCGCGCGCGGCCGATTGGGTTGTTGTTGCCGATGTTCGCGGTGTCGGCTCCGTCGCCGAGGGCGATGTTTACAGGGCCGCGGAAGACCGACTCGATGCCAGCGTTCGTGGTCTCGATTAACAACGTGTCCGCTCCGTCGCCGAAGTTTGTGGTGAACGCGCCTGCGAATGCCACGTCGACGAGGTTCGTCGTCTCCGCGCCTGCGCCGGTGAGCAATGAGACAGCGCCCTTCACCGAGATCCCCACGAATGTAATGTTGCCGGTATTGCCGGTGACGCTGGCGCTCTTGACGCCGAGACTTCCAAATGTGGACTGGCCGCCGTTGTTCACTTGAACGTTGAAGTTACCCTCGCCGAAGTCAAACGCCGCGGTGCTGATGTTTACCAGCGCCACGTTCATGGTCACCGCGTCCCCTGCGTTGCCGCCCTTGTAGGTGAGCCCTGCGATGCGCGCTCCGACGAGGCTTCCTCCGAACCCATTGTTTCCGTTGCCGGAATTGATGCTGACCGGCCCCGAAGTGAGGCCGAACTGCGAGGTGAGGGAGAAGCCATCGTTCCCGGCGCCGGTCGTGACCTTCACTCCTCCGGGGATCGATCCGACACCGGTGGTGATTTGCCCGTTCGTGTCGCCGCCTGCGTACGTGGCGGTGATGCCGGCGACGCTTGCCGTCATTCCCGTTACGGCGAACGTGCTCGTGCCGGCGGCGTGCGTGCCGGCGAGGATGCCGATCGGCCCGGTCTTTAGATTTCCCGTGGCGGAGATGGTCGCGACGGAGACTCCGTCGCCAAATCCGAGCTTGATGGGGCCGGCGACGCTGCTGTTGGTGGGCGTGAGGGCGAAGGAATCGTCTCCATCGCCTGCGCTGAGGGTGAAGCCCCCGCTGGCCACCAGGTTGCCGCCGCTGATGCTTACGCCGTTTGTGCCGCTGCCCAGCGTGGCGGTGAGCGAGCCGGCGAAAATCTCGCCGCCGGAGATGTTCACGACGTCGTTGCCGCCGGCACCCGTGAAGGTGATGCTGCCGGTCGCCAGCGAGCTGGAAGTGATCGCGAGGGTATTGTTGCCGCCGCCGAGGCTGGTGGTGACGGTGCCAAATCGCGCGGTGGTTCCCGAGAGGCTCACGAAATCGGCCCCGCTGCCGGCGAGGACGGAGATGGATTTGATGTCAATCGTCGAGCCGCCGATGTTTACAGCGCTGGTGCTGCCGCCGCCGTTTCCGTATTTCACTGCGATGGGGCCTGCGGCGATTGCGGCGCCGCTGATGGAGAGGTTGTTTACCCCGTCGCCGCCGTCGTAGGTGATGCCTGCGGGTGCTTTCAAGCTGCCGCCGCCGCTGAAGCTCACGGTGTCGTCCAAGGCACCGGTCATGATTTTCAACGGGCCGCTGAAGGCGAGGAGCGAAGCACTGAAGCTCACGCCCGCGGTGCCGCTGCCCATATCCACAGTCGTCGCGCCAAGCCGCCCGGTCGATACGCCGATGCTGGCAGCATCCGCCCCGTCGCCAAAGTTCACCTTGAGCGCTCCGATGGTGGAATCCGAGCCGGAAATCGTCATGCTGTCGTCCCCGGTTTTGCTCGTCGCGGTGATGCTCTTCACGTTCATCACCGAGGCGCTGATGGAGATGGTGTTGGTGCCCGCGGCGTGGTCTCTGAAACTGGCCACGATGGCTCCGGCGGTGAGCTCGCTGCCGCCGACGGAGAGGGAATTCGCCCCGTCGCCTCCGTCGAAAAACACGCCGCCCGACAGTCTCGACGAGGTGCCTGTGCCCACCGTCACGCTATCATTATCGGCGCCCGTGGTCACCTTCACGGCACCCGTCACAAACAAGTCCGAGCCGCCGATCAACACGGTGTTGCTCCCCGAACCGAGGTTCAAAGTCACGCTTCCGAGTTTGATGCGCTGGTTGGTGATGCCCACACTGTCCCCGCCCGTGCCGGCGATGATGGAAATGGCCGGCGTCTCCAGCGAAGTGCTGCTGCTGCTAAACGAGCTGCCTCCGTCTCCGAAGTTCAGCGCGATGCCGCCTTTTACAGCCACCGTCCCGCCGCTGGTGATCGACGCGCTATCCGCGCCGTTCACGGAGGTGAAAGCCACCTTCCCGCCGATCAGCACATTATTCCCCGCGCCGATGTTCACGCCCGTGTTGCCCAGCCCGTTACTCACCGTCACGTTCCCGCCGATGGTCAGGTTCGACGAGGCGGAGATGCTCGTATTCGTCGTCCCCGCATGGGCGAGGTGCTGCACGAGCACATTGCCCGCGACGTTCAAGCTGGCGGAATTGAGCACAAACGTATTGTCGCCCGTGCCCAGCATCGCCGTCACCGAATTCCCAAACATCGCCGCGCCCGTCGTATTGATCGTCACCGCATCCGCACCGCTCCCGCCCTTCACCGTCAAGGCCCCCTTCACATCCACCGAGCTCCCGGCCACGGTAAACGAGTTATCCCCCTCACCGAGATCCGCCATCAGCGCCCCGCCGATGGAAAAGATCGTGCTCGAGGAAGTGAAGCTATCATTCCCCTCGCCGCCGATAAAAGTGAACCCGCCCGACGTCACCGCATTACTCACGACCACCGAATCATTCCCGCCCTCGCCGTCGATCGTGATGCTCCCTGCCGAGACAATATTCAGCGTCACAAAATCCGTGCCCCCGCCCATCTTCATCCCCAGCGCATTCAGCGCACCCTGCAACGTCACCGTCGTAACCGCCGCCGCACCGTTCAGCGCGATCGTGGTCCCGCCGCCGCCCTGGATCGTAAGCGTATCCGGCCCCCCGTAACCCACCAGGATATCATTATTCGCCCCATCCCCCGTGATGTTCAAAACACCACCCGCAAACGTGGCAGTGATGAGCCCCGCGGGAGCCACGCGGGCTTCAAGGATTTCGACGAAAGATGAAGTGGCGCGACGGAATGGTGCTTTCATACAACCACAAAGCCACAAACCGCCCCGATTGGCGATGCTTGAATCAGCGCGCAGCCCCGTGCGCCACCCCGATCGCCGCCACCCGTGCACAGGAGCGGCGACATTCCTGCCGCCGACAGCATCCCGAAGCCTGAAAACGCAGCTTCCCTCTGCGTGGCACGCCGTCGGCGACAAGAATGTCGCCGCTCCGATTCGCGCCGCCACCTTCCCTGCAAACCGCACCACCATTCCCAGCCCGATAGTTAGCAAGATTTCCTCTCGACACCCGATCATCCGTGCGTATGGTGAACGCACCTCAAGGAACTTCGCACTTCCGATGCGCACAGAACACCAGCTCCACCTCAAGCACGGCAACTCTGCTGTCGAAACGGCGCTCGTACATAAAAACTTCCATCCGACCGCCCTAGGCGCCCTGAGGGTGCCGGTATTCACCCGTCTGCCGCACCCGGCACCTCTCAAGATACCGGCACCCACTACCCCTCCCACTCCGGCAAGCCACTCCGCGCCAAATCTCGGCCACCTGTCCGTTCGGACAACCCACCGGCTGCCAGCGGCCAGCCATCTGTCCGTTCGGACAACCCACCGGCTGCCAGCAGCCAGCCATCTGTCCGTTCGGACAACCCACCGGCTGCCAGCAGCCAGCCATCTGTCCGTTCGGACAACCCACCGGCTGCCAGCAGCCAGCCATCTGTCCGTTCGGACAACCCACCGGCTGTCAGCAGCCAGCCATCTGTCCGTATTTACAACGAACTATTTTCCAGCGATTTAGCTGATTTTCGACCGTAAAACACTGAAAACCCACCAAAACCATGCCATCACGCAAACTACCACGCACCGACGACCAGCGCACCTTCGCGTTGAATACCGCCAATAACAAAGCCGCCAGCACCGCGCCGGCCTTATGGCTCATCACAAACGCTCAATACACCCAGCTTCAAGCCATCCTGAGTCCGTGGCGCAATGCACGGCAGGTGGTCGCCGATGCACTGGCCGAACAGGTCTCTGCGACTGCGCTGGCTAATAGCACGCATACATTGCTGGTGAAGAATATTAGCCATTTCATCCAAGTGCTGAATCTGGCGATCGACCGCGGCGTGTTGCAACCTAGTGCGCGGGCCTATTATGACCTTCCGGTTTCCCATGCAGAAGTGCCGGCGATCAATACCCCTGCCGAAGCTCAGGAATGGGCGGTAAAAATCTCCACGGGAGAGGCCAACCGCATCGCCGACGGAGGCACCGCGCTCGCGTGGCCCAGCGCCGCCCAGGTGGAAGCCGCCCGCGTCGCCGCCGCCAACGCCGAGAACGCGCAGAGCACGAAAAAAGATGCTTACGACAGCGCCCAGTCCATCCTCGCCGCCCAACGCCCGGCCGCGGATGCGTTCATCAAAGACCTCTGGGACACCATCGAGTTCAACCTGCGCGCCGAAACCGCCGCCAGCCTCCGCCGCCGCGCCCGCGAATGGGGCGTCGCCTACGAGGGAGACGAGGAAGAGGAAGGCCCCACGCCTCCACCCACCCCGCCGACGCCTTAAAAAACCGCGCAACGCGGAGGTATTTAAGGGGCGTAGAAGCTCGACAACCGGAGCAATCTCCCGCACTTCCCCACCCAGTCGCGGCGCAGGCGGCGAACACGGTGCCGACGGCGACGAGCCCGACGGTGTTTGGGACGACAGGGATACGCAGACGGTGACGGGGCTTTTCCCGCTCACGGATGCGGATGGCGATGCGGTCTCCATCACCAGCACCTCGGGCGCAGTGGGTTTGTCGATCGTGGGCGTATCGGGTAATTCGGTGAATTTCACGCCGCTGAGCAATTTCACGGGCGCGGCGTCTTTTAACTACCCGGTGAGCGACGGCTTTGGCGGCACGGCGTCGGGCACGGTGACGATGGCGATCACATCCGGCACACCGCAGCTAGCGAGCACCCGCCTGAACGGTCTGCTCCGTAACGCGGCTGGCGAACCGGTGGGCATCGTCACGACAACGCGGACCTCGACCGGTGCCTACAGCGCGTCGGTGAAAATCGGCTCGGTTACCAAGGCTGTTCGTTTCACGCTTGGACAGAGCGGAACGGTGACTGTCGCCACGGCCTTCGGTCCTTTCACCGCCGTATTCAACCCGGCGGAGCCTTCGCGCCTGCAAGTGAGCATCGCGCGCAGCCTCGGTGGCCCGGTTTCCGGAACCCTTCGCCATGCGGCACTCGGAGCGACTCAGGGAATGTTCCGTGTAGCGCTGGCGTCGATCGACCGCGTCAACGTGCCCGGCGGCGGGCTGCTCCAATGCTCGCTGCTCAGCAATGGCCGCATCACTTATTCGATGACGTTGCCCGACGCACGGGTCGTGAGCGGAAAATCCGACGTCGCAGACAACGGAACCTTCGTCATTTACTCATCGGTCGCGCGCACTGCGCCGCTAGCCTACGTTGCGGGAGAATTCAACCTCGCGGATCTGAGTGCCACGGACGTTACCGGTGAAGTAGCATGGAAAATGCCCCTCCAGACCGCGGCAGGACTGCACGCGAGCGGAGTCAACACCGTCCTCACCGCGAATGGCTGCCTCTTTGAGACGGGCGATACATTGCCGAACGGTAGCGTGTATCTCACGATCGCCGGCGGAAATCAGCCTGCCGATGTCACGGTTGCGACGACTGCGACCGCTGGTCGTGTCGTCCTTCCCACACCGGGGGTGACTTCGTGGACGGCCCTCAGCAACGGAACGTTTACGGCGAAAATCACTCACCCGCTGTTCACAGCCCCCATCGTGGCGAAGGGAATCTACATGCCGAAGAGCAACACCGCATGGGGAGTGTTTTCCGGAACCACGATTGGTGGACGCATCGAGGTGATGCAGCCGTAATCGAAAGGGGATGTTGCCTCGCGGAATAATCCGCGCGGCAATTCCTCACTCGTTGATTGCGGGCGTTCGCGGAGGGCGTTAAGTGGAGCGAGGCAGACGGGTGTATCCTTCTCCCGGCTATCGAGCTGTGGGTGGGTGAGGCACTGCTTCTGCTAAATTCTTCAGCCCAATGACTTATTCAACCGAATCGAGCGCCTGTTGCGCAGTCGTCCATCATACATTACGACAGCGCTGGCTTTTCTCGTTTTCGGATTCCTCATCACCGTGCTCACAACGCCGTGGGTGATTCGTGTCGCGCATCAAGGTATCGGTCTCGATGCCCCGACCGAGGCCAGGAAGAAGCAGGAGGTGCCAATTCCGCGACTTGGCGGAATGCCGATCATGCTCTCGCTGTCGCTGGCTTTGGTGCTGATTCTTTTCAAGCAACCGGCGCGGTCCGGAGATTGGTTCCCCATTCTGGTCGGCGGCGTGCTGATGTATACGCTCGGACTGTGTGACGACATCAAGCCCATCGGTGCGCGGAAAAAGCTCATCGGCCAGATATTGGCCGCGGTGGTCGTGCACAGCCTCGGGCTGAGTATCGAGCGCTTTTCCCTGCCACATGTGGGCCAGATCGAACTCGGCGCGTGGAGTGGGGTCGTCACGGTCTTCTGGCTGATTGCAATTCCAAACATCGTCAATTTGATCGACGGATTCGACGGACTCGCCGGGGGACTCGGTCTGTTCATGGCGCTTACCATGGGCGTCGTAGGATATCACGCGCAGCATTTCGGGCTTACATGGTTTGCGTTCGCGATGGCCGGGTCGCTGCTTGGCTTTCTTGTGTACAATTTCCCGCCCGCAAAAATCTATCTCGGCGACGGTGGTGCATAGTTGATCGGATTCCTGATCGCGGCGCTCTCGATTTCGAGTGCCCACAAAGGCTCGGTGGCGGCGGTGCTTGTGGTCACAATTGTCGGACTCGGTCTGCCCATTCTCGACACGACGTTCGCCCTGCTCCGGCGGGCTTTCCGCGGTTTTCCGCTGTTCCACGCGGATGACGATCATTTTCACCACAAGCTCGAGCGTCTTGGCTTTTCCAAAGGGCGCATTTTGATGGGGCTGTATTCTGTCTGTGCGGTACTCTCGGTCACCGGCCTGATGGTGATGTGGAATCAGAACCCCACCATTCCGATCGTCGCCGGGCTGGGTGTACTTTTCCTGCTGGCGCTCGCCGTGGTCCGGCACTTTCACCGAGTGAAATCCTGGGGTGATGCGCACCGCAAAATGAAGCGCGTTCTGAGCCGGCGCGCGGAGAACCGGTACGCGCTTTTGCAGGCCAAAGTCCTCGAACTGGAGCTGGAACGCGCAGGCAGCGCCGCGGATTTCTGGGCGATATTCGACGATACGATGCGACGCGTTGGATTTGTCGAATCCGGCGAGGTGCTCGATGAAATCCAGATCGAAATCCGCTTCATCGGCGCCAAATCGTGGGTGGTTTACGCACCGCGACGCGATGGCACTCCGGTCGAATGGCGGCGGGTGGCCGAGGTCTTCCGCCCGATTCTTGTGAAAGCGCGTGAAAAATGGCGGGCTGGCGGACCGGCGAACTGATACCACGAGATCCGATGGACGAATCCAGCCCAGCCGAGAATCCGAAACGCCGCAGGACACGAACATCCCGGATCGCGCCCAAGTTGCGTCGTGCATGGTTGCCGCCCGGAGTGATTCGGTATTGGGCTCCGGTCGCAATTTTCGGCCTTCTGCTCGTGCTGGCACCGTTGCTGTTCGGCGCAGTCGACCGCATCGTGCAGGTGTTCCTGCTTGTGTTTCTCGCGGCTGGCCTGTTTCTGCGGCCGCCCGCATTGGTGCCGCTCGGACGGACTGCAAATGTTGTCATAACGCTGCTTTTAGCGGTCCTCTTGCTCAAGGAATTTGCGCCGTGGCGATGGTTCGGAGAAACAATCTGGCGTCGCGAACTGGCGGCGAGTTTTAATGTGCCGCTGCCGGCAACGCATCACCCCGAGCCGTTCCGGGCTGTTGATGCACTGCTCGCGGGAGTGGTCGGTTTGCTTTGGTTTCAATGGGTACGCTCGCTGGCTTCGGAGCGTGGCACGCGGCGGGTGATGGGCTGGGTAATGTTTGCGGCGGGTCTCGCTGTGGCCGTGGTCTGCCTGGCGATGGGGCGCCGCGAGGTCAGTGCGGAGGGTGGGATGATTTACGGTCTTCGCTTTACGACGAGCTGGGCTGGATGGGGGCCGTTTCCGAATCGCAACCACACGGCTGACTTGCTCGCAATGTCGATGCTAATAGGTGCCGGTTGCATCGCCTGGGCTGTGGTGAAAAGGCGCAAGACGCTGGTCGTCGCGGGAGTGCTCGCCTTTCTCGTGATTGGCGCTGCATTGATCGCGAGCGGTTCACGCGGCGGTATACTCATCGCGTTTGGAACGGGCGCGGTGGTGTTTGCCGGATTTGTTTTGGTACGGTTTTTCAACGCACGCACGTTCGCACTGGTTACGACGGCGGGCGTGCTCGGGCTCACCGCTTTTATGCTCACCGGTGGAGAAGTTATTAAGAGGATGCAGTCGCACGAGGCCGGCGGCGTTTCGAATGACCTCCGCGTGGCGATCTGGCGGGACACGTTTGCGATGTGGAAGGACGCGCCGCTTTTCGGCCACGGCTTGGAGACATTTGCGCAGTTGTTTTCGTCCTACCAAACCGTCGCTCTGGACGGCGCGCGCGCGGTGCACCCGGAAAGTTCGGTACTGCTGTGGATGGCGGAGTTGGGAGCTGTGCCGCTAGGAATCGCTGTGATCGCATTTTTGATTTTTGTCGGTACCAACATGGGTGCCGTGCTCGAGCGGCGCGGTGCATTTTTCATCAGCCTGGGTGCACTCGCCGGCGTTGCTGGATTTCTCGCGCACTCTGCGATCGATGTGCCTGCGCACCGATGGGGAACCGCTGCGTTTGCACTCGCATTGCTTGCGGTGGCGTGTCCCGTGAGGAGTTCCGAGGCTCCGGTGCCGCCGTCATCCCGGCGTGCCTCCGTCGTGCCGCTTGCTGTAGCGGGATTCTGGGTGCTGCCGATGCTGGTCGATGGTGCTGCGTGGTCGCCGCTCAAGCCGGTGCTCCTGCTTGAGCGTGAAAACTGGTTTGCGGCAGGAGGTGGAAAAAGCCGTCCGCCGCGTCCGCCGCTCGCAGAATGGCACGCCGTGGCGAAATGCTTCCCGCTTGATTGGGAAGTGCAGCAGACGACGGGAATGCGCGAACTCGAAGCGGAGCTCCCTCTTGTGCGGAAAGGTAAATCGCCTTCACCCCAGTGGCAGTGGCGCTTCGATCTCGTCTCGCGGCTTGCACCGGGCCTTTACGGCGAATCGATGAAGCAGGCCTACGTCACGGCGCAAATTTCAAAAGGACTTGCGATGGGATACTGGCAGAAGGCCGTGGATGCTGCGGGGCACGATAAGAACGAAGTTCTCCGTACCGCGTTGCGGGAAACCGCTTCATTTCCTGATTCCGAGGGCGTGTGGACGAATTTTTGTCTCGAACACCCCGAACTGCTGCCTGTCTTCGCGGCGTTGATGATTGAAGACATGCACCGGTCGCCGGCTTCGACACGGTTTATTTTTGATGTCTGGTGGGAGCGTCGCTCGACCACGGGCGCGTTCACCGATGACGAGCGTGGCGTGTTCCATCGCTACGGTCATCACTGGGCAACGCTTGAGCAGGTGGGCGAATGGGTGAAATTGAACGCCGCGCGACGGAAGTTGGACTACCGGAATTGGGCGGCGCTCATCCACAAGCTCGGCGACTCGGTGCGTGCATGGGAGATTCTGTCAGGAGTGGAAAAGGAGCCCGGGCCAATTGACGTGCCACGCTCTGCGACGGTTGCTTCGATGCGCGATTTGATGAGTGTTGCACCGGATAACTTCAGCAATATCGCGAGCCTCGCGAGCTTTCTGGATTCGCACGGGCAGTCGAAGGAGGCGCGTTCGATCGTGCTCGCGACGGCGCAGCGCCCCGGCGCGCCGAAGTGGTTCCTTTTAAAGTCCGCGTATGGCCTCGCCGCAGAGGGCCGGCACCCGGAAGCCGTGGAGCTCATGATGCGGATCAAGTAGCCGCGACTCACCGAATGGAGCGATCACTGTACGAGCGGATCGGTGGAAATGCGGGTCTTTCGCGTCTTGTGAAATGGTTCTACGCCAAGCTGCGCTACGAGCCGGAAGTGGAGGACTTGTTCAAGCAGCACGTCCACGACTGGCCTGCGCATATCCGGCTCATCATTGATTTTTGGTCCACCATGACCGGCGGCCCGGCGACTTACGCGGGCGGCATGGGGAAGCATATTTTCCTCCGGCTTCAGGCGCATCATTACGCGGTGTGGCTCGCGGTCTGGGAGCAGAACTGCATCGAACTGCTGCCTCACGCCGAGGCATCCGAGATTATTCAGCTCGCGCACAATATCGGCGACGACCTTCGCAGGATGGAGTCGCGCGCGAGGTGAGCGTTACTTCGATTTTGCCACGCGCGTTTGCTCGCTCTCGAGAACGCGCTTGTTGTGGTACGCGGCGACGCCATCGCAAATCGCTGCTGCGATTTGGTCGCGGTAGCGCGGGTTTGCAAGTTTGCGCGCCTCAGCGGGATTGTTGACAAATCCGCCTTCCACCAGAATTGCCGGACAACGCGTGTGCCGCACGACTGCAAACTGCCGGCCCTTGATGCCGCGATCCGTGACCTCTAGCCGCTTCACAAGGGATTGCTGCACGAGTTGTGCAAATCCGGCGCCGTTGTCTGCGGGCGGCGGCTCGGGTGGTTTTGAAAACAGCCCCGAAGACGACGGTGCGACTTTGTCCGATGCGAAAAATGTCTCCACACCATCGCCGCTGCCGGTCGTGCTGTCATTAAAGTGAATGCTCACAAAAAGCGCCCGTCGCTGCGCATTGGCGATATCCGCCCGCTCGTGCAGTTCGAGGAAACGATCATCCCGGCGCGTCATGATCACCTGGAAGCCGCGTTTCTTCAGCAGCGCTTCAAGGCGCAGCGCGGTGTCGAGTGTAAGCTGTTTCTCCACAAGACCGTTTTTCGTCGCGCCGTTGTCGTGCCCGCCGTGTCCGGCATCGACGACGATCACCGGAATCGCTGGTTCCGCATCCGCCCCATCGCCAGCCGGAGTGCCGCTGCGCGGAATCGCGAGCCACAGACCGACGAGCAGCAGAATCAGGCCCAGATGCGGAAGCAGCGAGGAGAACCGAAAGCTGGATCTCGGCGGGCTCGGTGGTTTTACACCCGATGGAATTCCGGGTGGAAGAATCCGCGGTCGTTGCAGCGGCAATCGCAACTGGTCCGGATTCGTTTTCGGCCGGCGGCGCGGAATTGGTGGCGTGGACTTCAAAAAAGCGTGGGCGGGAAAATGGAGCAAATCCGGCTCGATTGCACTTCGAAAACGGGTGGTGGCGCCCGCTTTTCGATTAATCTTTGTGTATCTTCCGGGCGCTTGATGGCACCCTCGCGGCACCATCTTCCGCCTATGCACTCCCTGGTCCATATCCTGTCTCGAATCACGCTTTGCGTTTTCTTAATCGCCAGTCCATTCCCCGCGAATGCGGCGACGCCGTTGGATGGAACGGCTCTTCTTTCCACAGATGGTGATCTCGCTTCGCAGATGGTGGACGGCATCGATCGCTTCCTTCTGCGGAAAACTGCCGAGGCCACGGCAAATCGGGATCGCTCATGGAACCCTGACGGCTCCTCGGTTGAGGCCTGGCAGAAATCGATGGAACCGCACCGGGCGCGGCTTGCGAAGATTTTGGGCGTTCGTGATTCGCGTGCTTCGGTTCCGCGGATGGAGCTGCTTTCTACGCCCGAGCAATCGTCCGTCGTCGGGCGCGGAAAGGGATACGAGATCCACGCGGTGAGATGGCCCGCCTTTGCGGATGTGAACGGAGAAGGGCTTCTTTTGATTCCCCTCGGACGCGTGCCGGTGGCGGATGTCGTGGCGATTCCCGATGCATCGCAGACGCCCGAGCAATTATGTGGCCTCGCCCCCGGCATCGCCCCGCAATCGCAATTTGCGCGTCGGCTTGTGGAGAGCGGATGCAGGGTGCTCGTTCCGAGTATCGTCGACCGCAACCGCGGTCCCCACCTTGGCCGCGCGAGGCAATCTGCGCGGCAGTTCTTGTACAGTTCCGCGTTTTCGCTTGGCCGTCATTTGATCGGCTATGAACTGCAGAAGGTTTTCGCCGGAGTGGATTATTTTGAATCGCGCGAAGGCTCTGCGCGGCCGGTCGGTGTGATTGGATGGGGCGATGGGGGAATGCTGGCACTTTACGCCGGCGTGCTGGACTCGCGTATCGATGCGGTATGTGCGAGCGGGTATTTTGATGAACGAAGCGCGGTGTGGCGCGAGCCGATTGATCGAAACGTCTTCGGATTGCTCACGCATTTTGGTGATGCCGAACTTGCTGCAATGATCGCTCCGCGTGCGCTGGTGGTCGATGCTGCCGCGGGGCCGCTGCTTGAGCTCACAACAGCCGATGGCGGAGCGCCGGGTGTCCTTGTGCCGCAGTCGGTCGTGTCCGTGCAGTCGGAAATCGATCGTGCGCGGAAGTTGTCCGGAGCGCTGAAGTCCGCCTCGAACATCAAACACGTTGAGCGCAGCAGAGAACACTCGTTCTGTGATGATCGCGTGCTCGGTGGCTTCCTGAATGAGTTATCGCCGGGACTAAAGCCGGAGCCGGATCCAGGCGGGCCGGCTATCGCGGGCGCAGTGCCGTCCGCAATTGCGCGACAGGCCCGTCAGTTTGCGGAAATCGACCGCCACAACCAGCAAATGCTCGTCCGGAGTCCGGAGGTCCGTGCGGATTTCATGAAGAAGCTCGATCCAGGAACGTCGGCCGCGTTTTCGGAAAGCGTGGAATGGTATCGGGAGTATTTTGCGACCGAAATCATCGGACGCTTTGACGACAAGCCGCTGCCATTCAATGCTCGCAGTCGAAAGGTTGATGAGAATGAAAAGTGGACTTCCTACGACGTGGTGCTCGACGTCTTTCCGGAGGTTTTTGCGTATGGCGTGCTGCTTGTTCCGAGGGGGATTCCGGCTGGCGAGCGGAGACCCGTGGTGGTCTGTCAGCACGGGCTTGAAGGGCGTCCCCAGGATGTTATTTCCGGCGACAATCCATCCTATCACGACTTTGCTGCAAAGCTTGCCGAGCGCGGCTTCGTCACCTTCTCGCCGCAGAATCCTTACATCTTCAAGGACCGTTTCCGTTCCCTTCAGCGGAAGGCAAATCCCCTCGGGAAGACGCTCTTCTCCGTGATTGTTCCGCAGCATCAGCAAATCGTGGACTGGCTGCAGACGCAGCCGTTCGTGGATCCGGAGCGGATCGCCTTTTACGGTCTGAGCTACGGCGGAAAATCGGCGATGCGCATTCCTCCGTTAGTGAAGGATTACGCGCTCTCAATCTGCTCGGCTGACTTCAATGAGTGGGTCGGCAAGAACGCGGCGACGACCGGAACAATGGCGCGATACAGCTACGTGTTTACCGGTGAGTACGAGATCTTCGAATTCGATCTCGGAAGCACGTTCAACTACGCGGAAATGGCCGCGCTCATCGCACCGCGACCTTTCATGGTCGAGCGCGGGCACTTTGATGGCGTGGCGCCGGACGAGGCCGTCGCATGGGAATTCGCAAAGGTGCGGCATCTTTATGCCGCTAAACTGAAGCTGCCTGATCGTGTCGAAATGGAGACGTTTGTGGGTCCGCACACGATTCACGGGCACGGCACGTTTGACTTTCTCCATCGGCACCTGAAATGGCCGAAGCCGCCGGAGTAGCAGGTTACTTCGATTCCTGTTTCTCCGCGTCTTTCTTCGCGTCGTCCTTTTTCTCGGCGCTCTCTCCCGCTTTCTCTGGCTTTGCGTCCTTTGCTTGCGCGGCGATCTTGACGATGTCCTTGGTGGGCAGAACTGCGGGAACTCCGGGTTGCTGCGAGCCGGCGCTCAAAGCTCCGGTGCTCCGGCGAATGATCGAAAGGCCCACCAGCTTGCCATCCGCGGAGAATACCGGCGAAGCGGGACGCAGGGTTTGGACGCTCAGGAACTCACGGGGTTTCTTCACGATGCCGAGGACTTCCGTTGTGTAGGCGGTGGGTTGGCGGTTCATGGTTGCGTCCATCCGGCCGAGCACGATGACGTCATCAAGAACGTCTGCCTTCGCGCTGTTGGTAAGGTCCACTGCGCTGAATTTCACGTCCTTCGCCTCGGGGCTGTCCGCGCGCACTTTGAAAAATGCGAGGTCGAGATCCGCGTCCTTCATCACCACATCGGCCGGAATCTCGGTGCCATCGGGCATCACTACTTTGACTTCCTTGATGTCGGTCTTGGTCTTGATGCGCACGGTACCGTTTGGCGTTTCCACTTCGCGGCCGTCCATCAGGCTGCCGCCGCCGATGCTGCTGAGCGATGCGACGATGAGGCCCGACGCATCGACGATGACGCCCATCGTCTCCACCTTCTGATCTTTGCCACCGCCGGGTCCGCCGATTCGCATTCCGGAAGGGCCGTCTCCATCGACGCCGACTTCGGTTTTCGCGATGATGGACAGACCGACGATGGCATCGGAGTTTGTTTCGAGGACCTTCTTCGCCTGAGTCTTCAGTTCACCGGAAGCGGCGAATGCGGGCGTGGCGATGGCGAGAATGGAGGCTGCGAGGATTGCTGTGTATTTCATTTTGAATGGAGTGTTTTTAAGTTGATGCGGAAATCACCACTGCGGTTCGACTTCGATGTAGAAGCTCCGAATCCCGCGGCGGATGAAGAAGACGGTCTGCCGCGGTTTCGCGGTCGTGATTTGCGTGAGCTTCTTTTTCAGCGCGGCGATGTCAGGAATCGCTTCACCGTCGATGCTCAGCAGAATGTCCGAGTCGCGCAGGCTTGCCAGCGCCGCCCATCCGTTGCTTGCGACGCTGCTGATGAAGACGCCTTTCACATCCGTCTCCAGTTCGGCCTTGGTCCGCTGGTTCTCGGAAAGGTCGCGCGCGCTGAACTCGAAGCGCTCGTCTTTGAATTCCGGAATCTCCACATCGTCCTTCGGCCGGCTGCCGAGTGTGCTCGTGAGCTTCAGTGACGCGCCGTCGCGAATCCCCTCGAACTCGACCTCGGCGCCGACATCGTATCCGCGGATGAGGTTTGAGAGGACTTCCTGATCCTCGGGGCGGCTGGCATTGATGACCTGACCGTCGAGTTTGAGCAGCAGATCGCCGGGTTTGATCCCGCCCTTTTCCGCGGCACTTCCCGGAGCGACGGACGTGACGCGCACGCCTTTCTTGCCGCTGATTCCCATCGCCGTGGCGAGCTCGGGGCTGATGACCTGCACGCTTGCGCCGAGCCATGCTTTCTCGGGTTGCCGCGCTTTTTGCTCTTCGGGTTGCGGTCCGATTTTCACCACGGTCACGAATTGCTCGCGTCCTTGATCGTACGAAATGAGTGCAGGCTTTGGCTCCGTGGAACCTTTTGTGAATTCCTCGGTGAGCGTGATGAGGGACTTCACGTCGGTCACCGGCTTTCCGTTGAATTTCGTGATGATGTTGCCCGGCCGGATGGATGGCTTGGCCTCGGCGCATGGGCCGCCGTTGCGGACACTGTCGACGAGCACGCCGGCGGTGTCGGAACGGCGTGATTCGAGCGCGGACAGACGGGTCTGATTGCGCACTGTGAGTCCCCAGCTTTTGAGTTCCAATTCCTTCGCACGGGGCGCATCGCGGAGCAGAGTCTTCATTTCCCACGTCTGCGGCTGACCGTTGCGGAGCCCCTTCATCTTCACATCACCGCCGACCGGCGTATTCAGCACCATGGCGTTGAAAAGCGGCAGATCCTCCGGAGCGTGGCAGTCGGGCACGGGCTGGCCGTTGTATTCCGTGATGAAATCGCCCGCGCGCACGCCGGCCTTTTCCGCGGGGCTGTCCTTGAGCACGGTGGAGACGAGTGCGCCTTTCTCGTGCGCCATCACCCGGAGCAGCGGCTGGATTTCCACGCCGATCCAGCTCCGGTCCACGGCGCCTTTTTCGATGAGTTGTTTTGTCACCGATTTCGCAAGGTTTGAAGGAATCGCCCCGCCGAGGCTCGCAATGCCGACTTCGTTTACGCCGATGATTTCGCCGTCCGTATTGACGAGCGGGCCGCCGCTGTTCCCGCCGTAAATCACCGCGTCGTGGCCGATCCAGCGGACCAGTTCGCCGACGTTCTCGCCGTCGAGTGTCAGCCCTCCCATGTTTCGCGGAGCGATGAGTTCCGTATTCGCCACGATGCCGCGCGTGACCGATTGCGAAAGGCCGCCGGGGCTTCCCATCGCGAACACAGTATCGCCGACCTTCAGTTTCGACGAGTCACCGAATTTCGCGACAGGCAGCGTCTGGTCCTTGTTCCGGCGGGTCGTAAGGTCGAGTTTGATGATCGCCAGATCCGAAAGCGCGTCCGTGCCCACAAGCGTCGCATCCACTTCCTCGCGATTGGAAAGCGTGCAAAGGAACCGCGTTCCGCGCCCGGCCACGTGATGGTTCGTCAAAATATACCCGTCTTCGGAAATGATCGTTCCGCTTCCCGAGCCGCGCTGCTTCTTCATCCTGCCGTCGTCGCCTTCCTCCATCACCACATGAATCCGCACCAGCGCGGGAAAGACGGAGGTCATCGCTTTCGTGATCGCCGTCGTCTCCTCGGCGTGCACGCGGGAGAAAGGCATGGCATGCCCGAGAAAAGTTGCGGATATCGCGGCGAGGAGCAGGGTTCGTTTCATTGGAAGAATGTTCGGCATGTCGCATTAAGCGCAGCCGAGCCCTGCTTTTGTTTGAGGTTTCCCGAAATGTCACGCAGTAAGCCGCCGCACCGGGCGAAAGCGCGCGGTGAGACTCTCGCAGCGTCCGGCTATTTTACCGGCCAGTCGTCGGTGCGGAAGGGCGAGGCCGGGAGTCCTGCGCCGTTGCACAGGTTTGGCTCGGCGTCGTGGCTCCATCCAAAGCGGACGGCGGTGGCCTTTGTGACGCCATCCGCGCTCACGACGATGCTGTCGCCGCTGATTTCCGCCTTGGCGGGCACGAAAGCCTTGTCCTCTCCGGCGATCAGGAAATGCGTCAGCGGTTGACCGTCGCGCGATTTCAGTCCCGCGCCGTGGTCGAAGGTGATGGTCGCCTTTCCGCCGTCAAACTTCGCCGCCTTGTAAAGCGGGCCGCTGTATTCGAATCCCGTTTTTCCGTAGGTCTTCGCGAGCGCCCAGAGCGCCAGTCGGCGGCCGACTTCCTGTTTGTTCTTCGGATGGATGTCCGCGGTGTTTCCGATGTCGGTGAGGACGGCCATTCCGGTGTTCGGGATTTTCAAAGTGGCGGCCTGCGCTTCCCAGATGCGGGCAAGGTTTTCGGGGTTTGCGCCTTTGTAGACGAAGGGTGCGAGCTGCACGAAGTAGAACGGCATGTCGGGCATCTGCCAGACTTCGCGCCATCCGGAGATGAGGGCCTTCTTCTTTTCAAAATAGAGCATTCCCTCGCCGTTGTTGCTCTCGCCTTGATACCAAAGCGCGCCGCGGATTGCGAACGGCACGAGCGGTGCGATGCGTGCATTGTAAAGCGCGAGCGGCGACTGGATGTTGACGCTCACGACCTTCTTGGTCGGGTCGGCCTTGTCGGGCTTCTCGGATTTTGCGGGGAACTGATCGAGTTTGTCCGCGATGTCTTTCAGCGCCGGGATGGCTTTGAATCCCTGAGGCGGAGTCCACGGTTCGATGCGTGTGCCGCCCCAGTTTGCACCGAGGAGACCGATGGGCACATCGACTTGTTTGCGCAGTTCGCGCGCGAAGTAGTAACCCACGGCCGTGAAGTTCGCGACTGTCTGCGGCGACGCCTGCTGCCAGCCGTTGGAGATGACTTTTGCCTCCGGCTTTTCCGCGCCCGGGTTGCTCACTTTCAAATGCCGGATGAGTGGATGATCGCCAGCAGCGATTTCCTCCTTTGGATTCCCGGCACCGGCGACGGTCCATTCCATGTTCGACTGACCGGAGCACAGCCACACGTCGCCGATGACGACGTCTTCGAGCGAAAGGGTGTTCTTGCCGCGAATCGTCATCGTCTGGCCGGTCGCGTTGGCCTTCATCGCGTCGAGTTTCACCATCCATTTGCCGCTCTCGTCGGGTTTCGCGGTCTTCTTTTGACCGGCAAATTCCACGGTGACCTCCTCGCCCGCATCGGCCCAGCCCCAAACCGGGCAGGCGGAGTCGCGCTGGAGAACCATGTGGCTGCCGATGATGGGCGAAAGCGAAACATCGGCGCTGGCGGTGATAACGGTGGCGAGGAAGAGAACGGCGGGTGTGATTTTCATACGCGCGGGAATACCCGCAGGCGAGGGGTTCATTAGTCTCCGTACGAAGCTCCCCGCCGATGCTCAGCCTTGACTGGACGGCTTTCCCCGCTAAATCCCGCTCCCTGCAATGAATTACGGTTCCAGAGTCATAGCCATTTTTTCGCTCGCGAT
>SXGQ01062249.1_pt1 | contig 18908 bp, 15 predicted proteins | sample 3178371 | NCBI WGS metagenome assembly SXGQ01 (sample SAMN11356859, study PRJNA531348) | freshwater metagenome | isolation source: freshwater sample F1-20 | place: China: Fuxian Lake, Yuxi | collected 2017-12-25 | reverse complement strand
GGCCTTAAAAACTTCGCGATGCCCTCCCCGGCTGTCGGCGAGGCCTTAAAAACTTCGCGATGCCCTCCCCGGCTGTCGGCGAGGCCTTAAAAACTTCGCGATGCCCTCCCCGGCTGTCGACGAGGCCTTAAAAACTTCGCGATGACCTCCCCGGCTGTCGACGAGGCCTTAAAAACTTCGCGACGACCTCCCCGGCTGTCGACGAGGCCTTAAAAACTTCGCGATCGATTTTCCGACACGACGATCACCCCTTAAAAACTTCGCGATCGGCTTTTTCAGGCGGTTTTTTGGGGTTCACCAGAGAAGCGGGGCGGAAAACCTGCGCACGGCGGGCGATCAGGGCGGTTTTACCCGCCGCCGGCGTTTCTCCAAGGGACGGGGCCGGCCATCATCGCACCCGGTCCAGCGGGCCGCCCCCTCCAGAAACTCCCACGCCAACCGCCCTCCCTCCGGAGGCCCGGCGGGTCATTATTAGTAATCGCTGATGACTTTGGTCTTCGGGAGGGCCGCTTTTACCGCATCCACCGCTTCCTTCGAGAGCCCGGTGCAGCCGTCGAGATAGACTTGCTCCAAACCTGCGAGCCCGTGAAGCCCGTCCAAGTTCTTCAGCCCGGTGCAGTGATCAAGGCGGAGGATTTTCAGCCCCTTGAGTTCCCTCAACGCATCCACATTCGTGAGCGCGGTGCAATGGTAGAGCCGCAAACTGTTCAGGTTCTTCAGCTCCTTGAGCGGTTCTATGTTCACGAGGACCGGGGAACCACGGATTCCGAGCCCGGTGAGCTGCCTCATGTTGTCGAGCGCATCAATAGCTCTCAAACTCGGGCAGTTGTGAAGCACGAGCGCGTTCATATTCGACAGCCCCTTGAGTCGGGACAAATCGGGCCATGGAAAGGTGGAGTTTATTCGAAGTTGCCTCGGCTTCAGCCGGCGAACTAAGTCGAAGTCCCGCTCTGATACAGTGCCGTTCTCAATGGACAACAGGCGTTGCGGGTCGCTCCAAGTCTCTTTGCGAAATGCCGCCCGCCAGTCCTTACCAATCACCAGGACGGGGTTCTTGTATTCAAACCACCAGCGGCGCCGCGTCGCCTCCTTGATCGCCTGCCGGAAGTCGTAATGCCTCCATCCGCCCCACCCGAAGACGACGACAAACACGACAAACGTCCACCGCAGTAAATGCCATTTGCGGCGCGGCTCGGTGGCGGGTTTTTCGGGAAGCATCGTCCGGTTTACTAACAGCCACCGGCCCTCCCATCAAGGTCCGCATGGCTTCGTCCCCGGCGCACACGGGGCTACAATACGCCCGCACCGGCACAGCCCCATCGTCGGAGCCGGAAGGCGAAAAGGAGCTCCACAATTGCATCGTGTATCGGCGCGAATGACGACTCGGGGCATTCCGGCAAATCATCACCGCAGCGGGCAAATCCGGTGACATCCGGAATGCCGGGGAGTCCGGACACTGGTTTGAGGGGGCGCACACGCCCTGCACGGCTGTCCGGGGCTCTGCATTTCACAAAAAAACGTGAAAGATTCCGCAGGATGGTCCGTTTAGTTGCTGAAACATTATGAAACTCAACGCAATCGCCATTACGCTCATCCTTTCGTGCATCCACGCTTTCGCGGAACCCGCGACAAAGCCGATTCTTCCGGAACCGTCCCCGGAGTCCCAGACAAAGGAGCAGGCGCTCGCGGCGTTTCGCAAGGCGGACAAGGAGCTCAACGAGGTGTGGGCGGAGGTGAAGAAGGCGGCAGGGCCGTCGGTGTTCAAGTCGCTTCAGGAAGACCAGCAGGGATGGATCGAGCATCGCGACCACATCGCGACGGGGCTGGGGAATCTGGCGCCGGGCACCGACCCCGCGAAGGCGAAGGATACGAAGGAGTATCTCGGCCTCGCTGCGGAGTTGATGACCGAACGCGCCGAGTACCTCCGGGCAAAAATCAAGGACCCCGGCGAGGCCGGTTCGCCCGACGGCGTGTGGCGCGACAGCGTGGGCGGTCTGCTCCTTCTCGCGCAACACGACTCGAAGCTCTACATGGCCTGCAAGGTCGTCCGCGGTCCCACGTTTCACCTCGGCGAAATCGCAGGCGTCGCGAAATGGAACAAGCCGCTCGCATTTTACACCGACGGCGGTCCGACGAAGGACGACCCGGACAAGCGCGAAACGTGGATTTTCATCAGCCTCGCCGGCTCGACGCTCACGCTGGATGGCGCCAACACCCAATATTATCACGGCGTACGGGCGTTTTTCGACGGCACCTACACCCGCACAAGGGCGCTTTCGGCGGACGACAAGAAGAAGCTCATCAAGGCCGCAACGAAGGGCGAGTTCCCGGAGTAAGCTCCGCCCCTAAAACACCACCGGGCTGCCTTCGTTGAGGACGTGGACGCGGTCGGTGAGGCCGTGGTTGCGGGCGCTGGTGATAAAGCGGCGGAGGGGTTCGTCGAGGGGTTCGTAGCTGAGGCGGAAGGTGCCGTAGTGCATTGGAACCATCATTTTCGCCCCAAGGTCGAGCATGGCCTGGATGGATTGCTCGGGGTTCATGTGCACTTCGCGTCCGCTCGGCGGGTCGTAGGCGCCGATGGGGAGAAGGGCGATGTCGATGTCGAACCGCCGGCCGATTTCGCGAAAGCCGGGGAAGTAGGCCGTGTCGCCGCAGTGGTAAACGGTCTTGCCGCCGCCTTCGATGACGAAGCCGCCGAAGCCGCGGTGGGTGTCGTGAAGGACGCGCGCGCCCCAGTGGTGGCACGGGGTGAGCGTGATTTTCAGCGGGCCGAGCTGGTAGGTTTCCCAGTAGCCGAGTTCGTGGACGCTGCGGTAGCCGAGGTCGTGGACGAGGTTGCCGACTTCAAACGGAACGACGATGGGCTGGTCGGCGGCGACTTTGCGAAGGGTGCGGCGGTCGAGGTGATCGAAGTGCGCGTGTGTGACGAGGACGAGGTCGATGGCGGGGAGTTCATCGATTTTGAGTCCGGGCTGCTTCATGCGCTTGATGACTTTGAGCCAGCGCGCCCAGTTGGGGTCGATGAGGAGGTTGTGGTTCTGGAACTGGATGAGGAAGGAGGCGTGGCCGATCCACGTGACGGCGACTTCATCGCGGCGGACGAACGGCATGACCGGCGCGGCTTCGCGTCCGATGCGGGGTTTTAAAATGGAGGGCAGCCAGACGCGGGCGAGGAAGCTGCGTTTGCGCCAGTCCTTGCCGGGCTTGAGGCCGACCTTCGCAGCGTCTTCGGTGTGTTTGCCATTGATGGCCTTCTCGATGACGGCCTTCTTCTTTTTCTTTTTCGGAAGCACGTGGAGTTACATTTCGCGGGCCCAGTCGGGGCGCTGGCGGAGGTGGTAGAGCATTTCGCCGGCCTTCGGGACATAGAGGATTCCCTCGTCCTCGCGGTTGGCGTACTGGGCGGGGTCAATGCTGCGCCAGTCGCGCCAGCCGAGATTGATGGCTTCGCATTCCTCACGCGGGATGCCGGTGGCGAGCGTGACGCGCACGCGGCAATGCTCGACGCCATCGCGAAACTCGCCGATGCCGCGAACGTGCGTGCTGTGCGCGATGACGCCGCGCGGGATGCCGGCGAAGCGTTCGAGCTGCTTGGTGAAGTAGTCGCGGCAGTGGTAGCCGATCTGTTTGATGTAGTGTCCGTGCGTAAGGGAAATCTCGTGGATGTGCGGTGCGTAGATGATGAGCTCGCCGCCATCGGCGACGACGGGCTCGAGTTTATACATGCACTTTCCGCCGACCCAGATTTCGTCGTACATCTTCGGAGCGCACGAGAGGACGGTGTGAAACGGACGCTCCTTGTAGGTGATGTGGACCTGCCGCGAGAGGTCGCTGGCCGCATCCCACGCCTCGACGGGACCGCCAAAGAAAAGCCCGGCGAGTTCGTTCGTGCCGGGCTGCACGACCATGCAGAAGCAGCGCTTCGGGACGGTGACGAGCGAAGCGGCGTAGTCCACGACCTTGCGAACGGGCGTCCATTTATTGCCGATGATCATCGGATTAGTGACGAGCGCGCCGAGCCAGTGGAAGTAGTTCAGCACAGTCGGGCCGCTGACGCCGGGGAAGATGTATTTGTTCCCTCCGCTGAAGCCGACGACTTCGTGAGGAAAGACGGGACCGACGATCATCAGCTCGTCGTAGTCGAAGACGCGCTTGTTGACCTCGACGGGAACTTCCTCGGCGAGCAGGCCGCCGCTGAGCTCGAGGCTCTTCTCTTTCGTGATGCGGCCGATTTCGCACAGCGCCGAGGTGTCGTCCCACGCGTGGTTCAGGAACTGCACGGATTTGTAGGTGGACGTGCGTTCCTCGACGGTGATTTCGAGCCGCTCGCAGATGGCTTCGTCGCTCATCGGCTGGTGGGTGCCGAGGGCGATCATCACATCCACGGCCTTCGCCGCCGCGCCGATGCGGGCGTGAATCGCTTTGAACAGAATGCCAAGCGGGCACGTCCGGGTGCCGTCGGGAACAATGAGGAGCACGCGCTTTCCCGCATAGTCCGATGGCTGGAGCGCCCGGGAGACAAGCGTCTCGATTTGCGCGGAGGAAAGAAGCTGGCCGTTCAAGGCGGCGAGTGAGTGCGTCATGGCGGGAGATTAACCACGCAATGCGCGCCGGATGCCACGGAAATTTTTCGGTGCAGGATCCTGGAAGACATTCCGCTTGCCCGAACGCGCGGGAGAGGCTGTTCTCCGCGGGACTATGGCAAAACCTTACTGGACCGGCGTATTTCCGGCTATCACCACGCAGATGAATCGCGACGGCTCGCTGAATCTCGAAGCGACCGCAAAACACATCGAAGTGCTGCTCGAAAGCGGCGTGAGCGGAATGGTGATGCTCGGCTCGCTGGGTGAGAACCAGATGCTCGCACCGGAGGAAAAGCGCGCGGTGATGGATATGGCCGTGGAAGTTATCGAAGGCCGGGTGCCGGTCCTCAGCGGCGTCGCGGAAACCTCGACGGGCGCGGCCGTGGAATACGTGAAGGATTGCGAAGAAATCGGTGCGGACGGTTTCATGGTGATGCCGGCGATGTGCTACAAGACGCCGGACCCGGCGGAGACGTTGGCGCATTTCACGACCGTGGCGAAGTCCACCGGTCTTCCGATCATGATTTACAACAACCCCATCAGCTACGGAAACGACATCACGCCCGAGATGTTCGCGCAGCTCGGCAAGGTGAAGAATTTCGTCGCACTCAAGGAAAGCAGCGGAGACACGCGCCGCATCACGGACCTTCACAACGTGTGCGGCGACCGCTACGCAATCTTCACCGGCGTGGATCCGCTCGCGCTGGAATCGGCAGTCCTCGGCATCGACGGATGGGTCGCAGGCACAGGCATCGCATTCCCCGCGCAGAACCAATACGTATGGGAGCTGATGCAGGCCGGGGAATGGGAGAAGGCGCGTGAGATTTACCGCTGGTTCACCCCCCTGCTCCACCTCGATACGCACGTGAAGTTCGTGCAATACATCAAACTTTGCGTGCAGGAGTGCGGGCTCGGCGCCGAATGGACACGCGCGCCGCGTCTCCCAATCACGGGAGCCGAGCGCAAGCGCGTGCTGAAGGTCATTCACGACGGAATCGCCAACGCGCCAAAGGTGCCGAAGCGGAAGAAGAAGTAATCGCGCTTTCGATTGCAGCGCCATCCCGGCGGGTGTTCCCTCGGAAGCCGCATGCCGGAGAAACAGCACGACCTCATTGATTTCATCGCACGCGAGCCGGTGCTCGCTGCGAAGCTGCGTGCCATCGCGGCAGGCGATGAGCTGACGCTGCCGAGCGTCGTGGAGCATGCGCACCCGACGCTGTGCAGCGTCATCGCGCGGCTCGCCAAACGGCGCGTGTGGTTCGTCTGCCAGAGCGTCCGCGCGCAGGAGGCGCTCCACAACGAACTGATCCACTGGCATCCGGAAGCGCTCTTTTTCCCGGAGCTGGAGGTCGCCCCCATCGAAGGCGCGCTGCCCGATCCCGAGGCCGTGGCGGAGCGCCTGTCCGTCGTGCAGAAGCTCGCGGCAGCTCCCATCAAGAAAGCCGCACCGCTGATTCTCGTGCTCACCCGCGCGAGCCTCTCGGACGAAGTGGTGGATGAAAGCGAGCTGCGCAAACTGGAGCTCCAGCTCGTCCGCGGACGGAAAACGGACCGCGAGGATTTGCTGAAAAAGCTGGCGGCCGCAGGCTACGAGCAGGTCGCCCAGGTGACCGCACGCGGGCAGTTCGCCATCCGGGGCGGCATCGTCGATGTGTTCAGCTTCCACCATTCGCTGCCCATCCGGCTGGAATGGTTCGACGTGGAACTGGAAAGCATCCGCCAGTTTGAAGTGGACTCGCAGGTTAGCGTGGAACAACTCCCCGCCTGCACGCTCCTGCTCGGCGAAGCGGAGACGGTCGGCAAGAAACTAGCGGACTACATTCACGACGATGACCTCACCGTGGACCTCGACTGCAACTGGCCCGACGCGCGGCTCCACATCACGGGTGGCACGGCGCAGGAATCCGATTCGGAAGGCGCGGCCTTCGATTTCAGCACAGCGTTCTTCGATCACGGACTGGGCGAGTTTGAGGCCGGCGATTTCGTGGTGGATGAAATCAAACGCGAACGCTTCTTTGCGCAACTCCGCAACTGGCGCGAGGACGGATGGCGGACTTTTGTCTTCTGCAACAACGAGGGCGAAATCGAGCGACTGCGCGATCTGCTCCCGCCCGTGGAAGCCGACGCGCTTTCCTTCATCACCGGCACACTCGCGCGCGGCTTCACTTATCCGGCGGGAAAAATCGCGGTGCTCTGCGACTCGGAATTGTTCGGCCGGTATCGCAACAACCGCGCCCGCCGGCTCACCCTGCGCCGCCAGCGCGAAACGGCTGCACGGCAGCAAATAGACTACTCGGAGCTGATCGAAGGCGACCTCGTCGTGCATCTTGAGCACGGCATCGCGCGCTTCGAGGAACTGAAAACCGTCGGCACGGAGGACGTGCTCGTGCTCACCTTCGCCGAGGGCGCGAAACTCTACGTCCCGCTGGAGCAGAGCTATCTCGTCGCCCGCTACGTCGGCATCGGGAAACGAAATCCCGCCCTTTCCAAACTCGGCGACGCAGCTTGGACAAACGCTAAAAAGAAGGCGGAGAAGGCGGTCTTCGACTACGCTGCAAAGCTCCTCGAAATGCACGCGGCGCGCGAGGTGCAGAAGGGATATGCGTTTCCGCCGGATAACAAATGGATGCGCGAGTTCGAGTCCTCGTTTCTTTACAAGGAGACGCCCGACCAGCTTCGCGCCATCTCCGACACGAAGTCCGACATGGAAGGCGAGCGACCAATGGATCGACTCATCTGCGGCGATGTGGGTTTTGGAAAAACCGAAGTCGCCATCCGCGCTGCGTTCAAAGCCGTATGCGCCGGAAAACAGGTCGCGCTACTGGTGCCGACGACCGTGCTGGCGGAACAGCACTATCGCAATTTCCGCGAGCGCATGAGTGATTATCCCGTAACCGTCGGCCTGTTGAGCCGTTTTCGCAGCCGCGCACAGCAGGCCGAGACGTCAAAGGGAATGCTCGACGGCTCCGTAGACATCGTCATCGGAACCCACCGGCTGATTTCGAAAGACGTGCAGTTTAAGAATCTCGGGCTCGTCATTATCGACGAGGAGCAGCGCTTCGGAGTGCTGCACAAGGAGCGATTCAAAACGATGTGGCCGCTCGTCGATATGCTCACACTGAGCGCCACGCCGATTCCGCGCACGCTGTACATGTCGCTCATGGGCGCGAAGGACATGAGCACCATCGAGACGCCCCCGGCGAATCGCATTCCGGTGGAAACCATCATCTGCCCTTACGACGAGCGCGTCATCCGCGATGCAATCAACCGCGAGGTCGCGCGCGAAGGACAGGTCTATTTTCTGCACAACCGCGTCGGCGATATCGAGTCCGTTGCGCTCAAAATCAAGAAACTGTGCCCGAAGGCGCGCGTCGTCATCGGCCACGGCCAGATGGATGAACACGAACTCGAGGACGTGATGCGGCAGTTCGTGAACGCGGAGGCCGACGTGCTCATCGCGACGACCATCATCGAGAGCGGCGTCGATATCCCGAACGCAAATACGATCATCATCGACCGCGCCGATCGGTTCGGCCTCGCGGATCTTTACCAGTTGCGCGGACGGGTCGGGCGGGCGCAGCACAAGGCGTATGCGTATCTGATGCTGCCGCGCGACATGATGTCCGCAGGCGAAGCACGCAAGCGAATCGCGGCAATCAAGCAGTATGGCTCCCTCGGCGCGGGGTTCAAAATCGCGATGCGCGATCTCGAAATTCGCGGCGCCGGAAACATTCTCGGCACCGCGCAGAGCGGCCACATCGTGACCATCGGCTTCGACCTGTATTGCGCGTTGCTGCGACAGGCCATCGCGAAGCTGAAGGGCCAGCGCGCACGGCATCGCCTCGATGTCGCCGTGAGCATCGACTTCCTCATCACCCGCGAGGCCGAGTGGACGGCCGCATCCGCGCGCGACCACGCTCCCGCCTTTATTCCTTCGTCTTATATCAGCGAGACGCAGCCCCGCATCGCAGCCTACCGCAGGCTCAATGAACTCACCACGCAGGAGCAGCTCGACGCATTGAAGAAGGAATGGCGCGACCGCTACGGGCGCATTCCCGAGGCGGCTGCGAACCTGCTTTTGCTGGGTGAACTCCGCCTCAGCGCTGCCGCGCGAAAGATGACGGTCGTCGAAGTGAAGGAGGGCCACAAAGTGATGCTCACGAGAAACGGCGACTTCATTCTGCTTGGCGGAAAGTTCCCGCGCGTGACGCGGCGCGTTCCCGGGGAGCGACTCGACGAACTCGTAAAGCTCGTGCGGAGCTTCTAATTCGGAAGCGTGACCCGCACAACACCCGGGCCTTTTTCTCCGCCGCCCGCGATTTCGATCGTGCCCTTGTGGTTTTCGATGATCTTGCGTGTGACCGTGAGCCCGAGTCCAAGCCCGACACTACGCGTGCTTTGAAATGGAACGCCGATTTCCTCGGCAACGTCCGCTGGGAATCCGGGGCCTGCGTCCTGGACCTCGACGGACAGTCCGGCCCCTCCTTCCTTGGGCGATTTCCCAATGCGAACGGTCACCGTCGGGTTGTCGGGATTCGCCTGCAGCGCGTTCAGGATCAACTCCGAGAACGCATGCCGGAGTGCCTTGGTGTCACCAGTCACCGTCATCGGATTGTCCCGATCGATGTCCAGCCGCGCGACCCGTTTGCCGGGGTGATATGTGTGCGCCTCGTGATAAGCACTTTCAAGGAGATCCGCGATCTTGACCGTGTCACCCCCGTGGCCATCCCAATCGCGACCCAGAAAGTTCATCTGCGCAGTGAGTCGCTGGATTCGCCGGACACTCTTTCCGAGTTCAACCGAGAGTTCCTTGCGAGATTCTGCATCGGTGTCGAACTCGAGCATCTGCTGCATCGTGGAAATCGGAGTGAGCGCATTTCCGATTTCGTGTGCCAGGTGCCATGCCATCTGACGGACAAGCCGCAGCTTGTTCGTCTCGACCTCGAGTTGGACCGCGCGCTCGTGCTCGGTGATATCGTCCAGCACGAGGAGCGCTGCATCAGCCCGGTTGCTGGCATCGACGCGAAATGGATTAATCCGAACCCCCACGAGCACCTCCGGCTTGTGGGGAGGCGTCCACTTGAAGGGCGCGGACGCCTTGCCCTGCTGAATCACCTGGAAAATGCGGCTCCCAAGCTGTTGCGGGAGATCCCCAAAATCGAAATTCTTCCGCGTGCGCTGGCGGCTGCCGCTCGGAAACAGAAGATCGAGCGCGGCTTCGTTGGCATGGATGATTCCACGATTGGAGCCAATCACCACACAGCCGCTTCCGAGAGAGGCGATGATTTCATCGATGAGCCCATGCCCGGCGGTGAGCTGCTCGTGGCGCCAGCAATTACGGAGCGCGGTGCCGAGTTCCTCCAGCCAGTGAAAGAGGTGGAGCAACTCATCATCTCCAAAGGTGCCGCCGGTAATCCGTTCATCGAGCAGAAGGATTCCAATGAAGGTTTCACGATCGATAATCGGGATCGCGATCGAACTGCCCAGGATGCCGAATTCCCGCGAAATCTCGCGATTCGAGACCGCCTCGTGACTCGTCGAGCGAAGAATGCGGCTGTTTCTGTGCAGATGCGCGCCAAGACCGCTCGCGAGGGAAAGTGCGAAGTGCTCGAGAATACTCGGGTCGTGCCCGATGGCCTGCACGGCGCGAAGCCATTGATCATCCTGCGAAGGCGCGCCGTCTGTGTTTATTCCGTCCGGCTTCCGGAGGAAAACCGCCGCCCGGTTCACGCCCATTGCCTCCCGCACCTGCTGAAGCGCGTGTTGGAGTAATGCCCTGGCATCGAGACTGTGGATGAGCAGCGAGGAAAAGCGGCGGAGATTGTCGAGTTGATGCAGAGGCTGCGGCTGTGCGGGCATCAGCGCCACCTGCGCGGACTGGGCGGGAACGACCTGAGCCGACTGCGGTATGATCGCCGAATTGCCGGGTTCCCCGAGGAGCTTGTCGAGGATGTGGTTCAACAAACGTCCGCGAATTGGCTTTTCCAAAACGTGCGCGACACCGAGCAGGTAGGTTTCCTCCTCCCAATGCCGGTTCGAATCGGCGGTGAACACCACCAACGGCACCTGCCCGGACCGCTCACGGAGGTCCTTCACCGAGCGGACAATCTGCGCGTCATTGAGGTCCACATCGATCAATACGGCATCGATGGCCTGCCGGTCGAACAGTGATGCCGCCTGAAATGCATCCTCCTTCACCAGAACCCGCCAGCGGCTTGGATCAAGGGCCGCAGCAACGGCGGCGCCAAAATCAGGCTGGTAAGTGATTACGAGAACGGTGTGCATTCGGTTTTACTACGCGATTCTAAAGTGTGGCGTTTCCGTTGAGGTGCGGGGCGCGTCCTCACCGGTTTGCCGGCTCGGCAGGTCCAGTGCAAATGCTGTGCCCTTGCCCAATTCGCTTGCCAGCGTGAGCGTTCCACCATGGAGCGCGGCGATTTTCCGGCAAATCGCGAGGCCAAGGCCGAAGCCCCGCTCGTCGTCGCCGGTTTTCTTGGTGGAGAAATACGGTTCAAATATCCGGCTCTGCACCTCGGGTGCAATCCCGACACCTTGATCAACGACCTCGATTCGCACCCATTCGCGCCCGCGCTCCAGCTTGGGACGCGAAAGCACCACGCGGACGGTTGCACCTTCGTCGGAGGCGTCCACGGCATTTGAAATCAAATTGCTGAGCAAACGCTGAATGAGAATGGCATCAACCGATGCGTAAACCTCCCCGCAAATGTCCGTTTCGTAACGGATTTCCTTTCCCTTCCGCTTCGCGATTTTTGAATCGGCGACGACGTTGACCACGAGCAGGTCGAGACGCAGCGGGTTCACATCCAGCCGAAGATTCTCGGTGAAGAAAAGGGACTCGCGGATATAGGCGCGCATTTTTTGCATGTTACGCTTCGCGACCGGCACGAGATCCTCCCGGAGCATCTCCAAACTTGCGCCTTCTTCGAGCAGCTGGAGCAGCGTTGAAATCGGGGTGGTGAGATTGTTCAAATCGTGCGCCATTCCCTGCGACATCCGTCCTATGAGATCGAGCTCCTGGGCGCGCACAATCTGATTCTTGAGCGATATCTGATTCACCACCAGGCTCACATTCTCGGCGATCTCCCCGAGCATTCGCGCCTCTTCGAGCGTAATGCGGGAACCATTCTGCTTGTCGCCGACGAGAAGGAAACCGAGCGGTTGATCGTTCACACGAAACGGAAAAACCACGCGCCCTTCCAGACCCTGAATCTCGGTCCGGATCCGTGCCTGGGGATCCACCTGTCCGTCGGAAGGTATGTCCTGCAGAACAATGAACCGCCCGCCCGATTCGACGGATTCCGAGAAGATGGATCCGTCGTAATGCAGATTCGGCAGCGGGAGCAGGGGGCGCGGTGGGAGCGAGCGGACGACGGAGAAATCACGCCGGGTCTCGCCCAGAAGAGCCACTGAGAACCCGCGCAACCGGAATGTGCTTGCGAGAAATTTCGCGAGTTCATCGAGCACAACAGTGAGTTGATGCTGCCACTTCATCTGCTCGATGAAGGAGCGGACTTTGTCCGGCAGTTCGAAGCGGTCTCCGATAAGCGCGCGCTCGATTCGCTCGATGGATCCTCCAAGCAGCTTCGGGAAAAGAAACGTCGCGATGAGCGTGCTGATGCCAAATGCCGCCAGCGCCATCCGCATCTCCGCGGCATCGAAAGTGCCCGGCAGCGCCGCCGACACCACGAGCAGCAGAAGCAGACTGATCCCCACCACGAACCCCACCCGGAGCACCAGCGATGTCACCCTGCTGAACGCGTAGTAGATATCGAGCAACTGGTGATGGAGCACGCTGTAAGCGACAGCGAGACCGTAGAAAATCGCACCGAAGTTTCCGAGTGGGACGAAGCCGATGGACGTGCCGGGATAGGTCGTGCGGCCGACGATCGGAAGCATGTCATTCGTTCCGCAGAGCCACAGAGTGAGGATCGAGAACCACAGCACGAGCAGTTGAGCGCGGCGGATGGGTCGTGCACGGACTGCATGCACCGGCAGCCGCACCAGCAGTGGAAGCGTGAGAAAGATGTACGACGCGAGGTAAACCTTGAACAGCGGACCCGCGACCGACCACCAGCCGAGTCCCGCGACGGGCTGCACTCCCTTCATGTAGTAGGGCGTAAAAATCAGGCTGGCGAGCAGTCCGATATGGATCGCGTAAAATGCGTAGAGCCACCGCGGGGTGCGGCCGTGGACAATGAGCTGGCATAGATGCGCCAGCGTGAGCGGAAGAAAAATCACCGCGCCCTGAATGATGCCGACAAGGATAGTCGCCTGTTGTTCCTGGACGGAAGAGAAGCTCTTGAAAAACGCTGCGAAGTTCCAAATCGAGACGCTGCCTCCCCACATCGCATAGACGCGATTGAGCGTGGAACGGGGGTTCGTGTAGAGCACGAAACCCGCGAGCACGGCGTTGATGATCGCCGCGGTGATGGCTGCGTTCGCGACGAAGTTCATGACGTTCTCGCGTCCTCCCCGAACACGAGGCACGAGTAGCGCCCGCCAAAGCCCGCGTTCACGCACATGGCGGTCTTCACCGGATACGGTCTCGGCTCCTTCACGTAATCAAGGTCACATCCCGAGTCAGGATTCGAAAGATTGATCGTGGGAGGGATGCTCTGTTTGTGCAGCGTCATCACCGTAACCGCTGCCTCGACCGCGCCGGAAGCGCCCATGAGGTGCCCGGTGATGGGCTTCGTAGCGGTGACGGAAAGCTTCCGCGCGTGTTCGCCAAACACGTGCTTGATCGCGAGTGTCTCGATCGGATCGTTCTGCTTGGTCGCCGAGCCGTGGGCGTTGATGTGCGAAATGCGCTCGGGCACAATGCGCGCATCCTTCAGTGCGCGCTCCATCGCCGCGCGATACCCGACGCCCTCGGGATGCGGAGCCGTGGGATGATAGGCCTCCGACGTCCGGCCATGACCGAGCACCTCCGCCAGAATCGTGGCTCCGCGTGCGAGTGCGTGACTGCGCTCCTCCAGCACGAGAAAGGCCGCGCCTTCACCTAGGACGAAGCCGTTGCGCGAGCGATCGAAAGGTCGCATTGAGCGATCCGGCTCGCCGAGCCATTCGCTCATGGAGCGAAGTTTGCAGAATCCCACAAATAGCATCTCGTGCATCTCCTCCGCACCGCCTGCGAGCATCACGTCGAACTCATCGTGCCGGATCAATTTCGCCGCGTGACCGATGGAGTCGTTGCTCGACGCGCACCCGGAGCAATACGTGATCGCGGCGCCCTGAATGCCGAGGTGCTGGCTGATGGTGCTGCTCCCCTCACCGCAATAGCCGGCCACGACATTGTAGGGATGCACCTTCCGGTAGTCGCGGCTTTGCAGAAATATCTTCTGCGTTTTCATCACGCTTTCCGAACCACTGATGGTCGTTCCCTCCACAATGCCGATGCGCTCGGGGTCCATCGATTTGATGTCGAGTCGCGAATTGGCGAGCGCCTGCGCGGCGGCTCCAAGTCCGTACTGGATCGTGCGATCATACCGGCCTTCCTTCGCGTCCACATGATCACTGAGGCGGAAATCCTTCACCTCCGCGGCGTATTTCACCGGGAGTTGCGAGACGTCGAATTTCGTCACCGGTGCCGCCGCACTCGTCCCCGTCACGATGCTGTCCCAAAACGAATCGAGCGTATTGCCGTTCGGCGCAACCACGCCGATGCCGGTCACCACGACCCGGCGTGGCATCTCGATCCTGTTTGGGCTGTCGAAATTCATGCAGTTTATCCCGGCGGCCAGTTCAACGCCCGCCCGGCGAGCAGGTGGATATGCAAATGCGGAACGCTCTCTCCGGCATCGCGTCCATTGTTGACCACGAGCCGGTATCCGCTTTCAAGAACCCCGAGTTTTTCAGCGATAGCGCGCCCGGCGAGCATCATCCTGCCAAGCAAGACAGCATCGGTATCCGCAGCTTCCGCAACACGCGGAATGCAGCGTTTTGGGATGATTAGAACATGCACCGGCGCTTGCGGCTGGATGTCGTGAAACGCAAGAAAGTCGTCCTCCTCATGGACGATCGACGCCGGGATTTGCCGGGCAGCTATTTTCTCGAAGATGGTCATTTTCAGGCTACGTAAAGAAACAACTCGCGTCGATTGCCCGCGCTGCACGAGCTATGGGTGACGCTCGTATGCTGGCGCGCAAAGTTGACGATTTCCGCCTGAAGCGCCGCACATTCACGGCCCCAGGCTCGTTTTCTCTTCAGCGTTTTCACACAAGGTTCGATCCCGTGCAATTCGCAATAACTGCCGCCGAGTTCGATAACTTCGCGGAGCCGCCCGCCGAGTTCGTTGAAGAATGCGAGCTCGAAGCCGTCGCCCGCATCCTCCGCAAGCTCCACCAGCGAGATGCGCGAAAACGGCGCGACCGCCTCGAACCGCTCGCCCACCTCCGCGTAGCCGATGACCTGCAGCGCTCCGCGCACGGCCCGCGTGAGCAGCGCGACCGGCACCGTCGGAGTGGTTTCCCCGACTTGTTCCAGCCACATCTGAACGCTCTTTGCGACATGGTCGGCCAGCCACCACTTCGGATAACCCGCGCGATTCGCCGCCACCCCGAGTGCACGGCAGAGCCACTCGCGCTCAAAGACGACGATCCGGCCGTTCGTTAGCGAAATGACCGGTAGATTGTTGTGAAACGCGATCATTTAAAGAGCTCCTGCTGCGGCTCTCCTTTCCGCGGTCGTTTCTCCAGTTTTTGAATCTCGTGAATGAACTCCCCGATGTCCTGAAAGTGCCGGTAAACACTGGCGTAGCGCACGTATGCCACCTCATCGAGTTCGTGCAGCGCCTGCATTACTTTGGCACCGATTACATTGCTCGGCACTTCGCGGCGGAATTCCATTTCCAGTGAGGACTGAATCTCGTCGGCAATCGCCTCCAGCCGCTCCGCATTCACCGGGCGTTTCTCGCACGCCTTCATCATTCCGGAGAGCAGCTTTTCCTTGTCGAATGGCTCGCTGCGTCCGTCGCGCTTCCCGACGCGGAGCACCGCGCGTTCGACTTCCTCGTAGGTGGTGAAGCGATGCCCGCATCCCAGACACTCGCGGCGACGACGAATCGATCGGCCGTCTTTCGAGAGCCGGGAATCAATGACCTTGTCGTCGAGGTGTCCACACTTGGAGCAATACATGTTGTGGGTCGGGTGCGCTTTTGGCCGTGTCTATCACAAGGAATAGCGCAGTCAACTCTGGTAACGGCTTTATTAAAACGCGTGCGCTGCCGCAAAACCACGCGCACGGAATCGGCGAAAAGTTCTTCTTTTTCTCCGCACCATTTTCCGATTTGCTCGCGTCACCATGTCCACAGAACACGCAAAACCTCTCTACAACGCGAAGAACCCTTTCCAAGCCACGCACACGGTGAACATCAAGCTCACCGGCCCCGCTTCCGAGAAGGACACACGCCATCACGAAATCTCGCTCGCCGGCTCGGGCCTCACTTACGAAGTCGGCGACGCGCTCGCGCTCAAAGCGACAAACGACCCCGAGCTCGTCGAGCTCACCATCCAGGCCCTCGGCGCGAAAGGCGATGAGCCCGTGAAGGTGAAGGAGGTCGAGAAGCCGCTCCGCGAGGCGCTCTTCCGCGATTACCAGATTCATTTCATCGAAAAGAAATTCCTCGCGAAGGCCGCGGAGAAAGGCGCTGCGAAGCTCGCCGAGCTGCTCAAACCCGAAAACGCCGCCGCGCTCACCGAATACACATCCGCCCGCAACGCTTCGCGCGATTACGTCGATGTGCTCCGCGAATTCCCGGAGGTGAAATTCACGCCGCAGGAATTCTGCGACCAGCTCCGCGCGCTTGCCATCCGCCTTTACTCCATCTCTTCGTCGCTCAAGGCGCATCCGGAATCCGTGCATCTCACCGTCGCCACCGTCCGCTGGAATGCCCACGGCCGGCAGCGCAACGGCGTCTGCTCCACCTTCCTCGCCGACCGCTGGAGCGGCGACACGACCGCCGGCGTCTTCGGCCAGATGCAGAAACACTTCCGCCTTCCCGAAGACCCGAACACCCCCGTCATCATGGTCGGCCCCGGCACCGGCGTCGCACCCTTCCGCGCGTTTCTCGAAGACCGCGAGGCCACCGGCGCGAAAGGCCGCAACTGGCTCTTCTTCGGCGACCAGCGCCGCGAGCAGGATTTCTTCTACCGCGACCAGTTCGAAGGCTGGGTGAAAAACGGCCTCCTCTCCCGGCTCGACCTCGCCTTCTCCCGCGACCAGGCCGAGAAGGTTTACGTCCAGCACCGCATGGCCGAAGCCGGCGCGGAGCTTTGGAAATGGCTCAATGAAGGCGCATACTTCTACGTCTGCGGCGACAAAAACCGCATGGCTGCCGACGTCCACGCCGCCCTCATCGCCATCGCACAAAAGCACGGCGGCAAGACCGAGGAGGAAGCCAAGGCCTTCATCGAGGAAGGCCTCATGAAGACCGAGAAGCGCTACCGGCGCGACGTTTACTAGCGCTCCCCGCCCTACTTCGCGTCCTCCGCAATCTCCTTTCGGATCGCGTCCGCGCTGCGGTCAAACTCCTTCAGCAATCCCGCGATCCGGTCGCTCTCCGTCGTCACGCCGATGATCAAATACTGCACGATCGCGATTGCATAACACACCCACCCCACCAGGCACTCCCGCGAACCCGCGGCGCCGCCGAAGATCACCGTCATGATCACAAACACCGGCGACGATCGCTTCAAATGCAGCACCCCCAGCCCGCGCAAAAACTCCCGCCGCCGACGCCACAACTCCCGCCACCCTCGGCGGCTCGTCAGCTTCACCGCGGGCGGACCCCGGTGCAAAATGCCGAAAATCTCCTGGTCCGGCATACTCTCGATCACCCCGATTGCCAGCAGCAGCCGCAGAAACATCGTCAGCCACGGGTCCTCGCTCTTGTGCCACGGCAGCCAGCCGAACAAAAAATCCTCCAGATTCGCCGTCGCCGCCAGCAGCACCACCGCCCCGCGGAACCACAGCTCGATATCCCGCTGCATCTCCGGCGACAGCGTGCGATTCCCGAAACAATACCGCATCACAAACCGGAAAATCGGAATCGCAATCAACCCCGTCAGAATTCGGAAGACCGGACGGAGAACGGGCTTGAACACCAAGTTTTGAAATATCCCGGCAAAGAGAGGCACGCCCCGTCCATACCCACCCCGCCCCCGGAAGGAAAGCGCAACGCCATCGAACCCAAAACATTTCCCAAACCCGCAACCCCCAACCTCCCCTGCGGCCTCAGCGACCGCGTCGCGCCCGTCGCATTGTTTGCCTCGTTTGGAAGCCCACCCCTGCGAGCAAAGCGAGCCAAGGAGCGGCGACATTCCTGTCGCCGTCGGTCACAACGCGCGAAGCGCCCGATTTTGAACGCTCCTTTGAGTCCGTCGCATTGACTGCGCAGAAACCTCTAAAACCAAGCCCAAGCTCCAAACAGGAAACTCATCCCCGCCTGGCCACTTGCAAATCCTATTTTCCAAGAGGCGGCGTGAGTGTCATGGGAAGAAGCCGAGCATCTCAAAATCCTTTACCGACAAGGCTCTCGATATTGAGGAGCTTTCCGCTGTTCGCATCGAAAATAAACCGGATTACCGGCCATTCACGGGCAGGACAAGTCGACGGGCCCGAATTGCCCTCGACAATTACCCACGCGACTTGCGATTCGGCATCGACCTGAGTGAAGACGTGTCGCGGCCTGGGAATACTCCAGTACAGCCGATGCAGCATCGCGCGCAGCCGAAAATAGAATTTGGTTCGAGTTTTCACGAGAATAGTCCGCAGGCGCCTAATTTCCCATTACACAACAGCCAATTTCCCCCGGTCGCACAGCGGGCGACGCGGAGAGAGGCGTTTTCTCTCTTTGAGCGTGGTTGCTTGGGTCGAGTGTCGCACTAATTTGAGTCCCTCCCATTCTTTGTCGCCCATATTCGCCATCATACAACCCTCACTCACAGCGGCCTCGCAATGACCACCGCTGCGCTGCCGCGTTCGTGGCCGTCGGCGGTCATGGCGACCAGGCGGAAGCTCGCTACGGAGCCTGGCGTTGTGAGGCCCCAGGTTGTGTTGAAGGCGAGCGGCTCTCCGGCATCCACGGTCGCCACAACACTCTCCAAATCATCGTTATGCACAGGGCCGATGCATGCTCGCAACTGATACCTAGTCACTGCTGCCGTCGGGGAAGCGGTTCCGGTTAGCTCGGCGCGGTTATTAGGCACCGACCAACCACCTGTCAGGCCCGGGGCTTGTGGCGTGCTGCCAGATACAGGCGTTAAAAGCGGCAGCGTATCTACAATTGCCGAGTTTTCGGGGAAT
>SXGQ01409048.1_pt1 | contig 18913 bp, 18 predicted proteins | sample 3178371 | NCBI WGS metagenome assembly SXGQ01 (sample SAMN11356859, study PRJNA531348) | freshwater metagenome | isolation source: freshwater sample F1-20 | place: China: Fuxian Lake, Yuxi | collected 2017-12-25 | reverse complement strand
CCTAAAAGTTTTAAAGAATTAGAAAAATTACCAGGTGTTGGACACAAGACAGCAAGTGTAGTTATGTCTCAAGGTTTCGGTCAACCTGCATTTCCAGTTGATACACATATCCACCGCTTAGCTCAAAGATGGGGCTTAACAAATGGAAAAAATGTTGTGCAAACGGAAAATGATTTAAAAAGATTGTTTCCAAAAAAGACATGGAACAAACTTCATCTTCAAATGATTTATTATGGTAGAAAATATTGTCAGGCAAGAAAATGTTATGGTAAAGAGTGTAAAATTTGTAAAGGTTGTTTCCCAAATAGAAAACAAATATTTAAAACAAAAAAGGCTTAAATAATCATATGAAGATTTTAGGAATAGGAAATGCCATTGTTGATGTTATTTGTAAAGTAGATGATAATTTTATAATAAAAAATAAATTAACTAAAAGCACTATGAAGTTAGTTGATAAAAATGAATTTCAAAAATTATTATTAAATCTAAAAATAGAAAAAACTATAGCAGGGGGATCTGTAGCAAACTCAATTGTAGGATTAGCACAACTAAAAAATGATGTAGGGTTCATAGGGAAAGTAAATGATGATAAATTGGGATCTGAATATGAAAAAAGTTTAATACAGGAAAATGTTAAATATTATTATAATAAAAAAAAAGAAAATATTCCAACCGGTACTTGTCTTATTTTGATTTCGCCTGACTCTGAAAGAACAATGTGCACGTATTTGGGCATAGCAGGAAAAATAAGCCCTTCAGAGATTGACGAAAATATAATTAAACAAAGCCAGATAATTTTTCTGGAAGGTTATTTGTGGGATGAGGGTGAACCTAAAGCAGCTTTTAATAAAGCTTTAGCTTATGCAAATGTAAGCGCAATGACTCTTTCGGATAAATTTTGTGTTGATCGACATAAAAAAAATTTTTATGATTTAGTAAAGAATAAACTTGATATAATTTTTGCGAATGAACAAGAAATAACAACTCTTATTGAAGCAAAAACATTTCAAGAAGTTATTGAATTTGGAAAACAATTAAAAAAATTGATAATTATAAGTCGATCAGACAAAGGCTCTTTAGCTATTAATGGATCTGAATTAGTAGAATGTGAAAGTCAAAAAAATTTAAAAATTTTAGATTTAACTGGAGCTGGAGACTTGTTTGCTGCTGGATTTTTACACGGATATATTAATAAATTATCACTAAAAGATAGCTTACATAAAGGTACAGAAATGGCATCTCAAATTATTCAAAAAATTGGAGCTCGACTTAAATAGTTTTTTTTCTTTTAAAACTACCTTTGCCTTTTTTAGATTTAATAACTCTTTTATGATATTTTTTAGTAAATAAATCAACAGCAATTTTATTTCTTTTTTTCAAATTGTATAACCTAATTTAGAATTGATGATAAAATTATCTTCTTTAAATTTATATAATATTTTTTTTCTTAGTCGGTAAATATGAGTCTCAACCGTATGAGTGTGTGCATCATCAGCATATTTCCATATTTTTTTTAAGATAATATTTTTTGATAAAGGTTGTTCCTCGTTAAATAATAATTCTATCAGCTGAACTTCTCTTTCTGAGATCCTAATAAATAAATTATTTTTTTTTAACTTTCTCTCATTTTTATCTAATATAAAATTTTTAATTACAATTGATGAATTCTTGTTAAATTTACGTGCAATTGTAAAATTTATAATTTTATTTTTTAATTCAGTAAGACCAATAGGTAAGTAGATTTCATCATCAAATTTACATTTAGATATAATTTTTTTACTTTTAAATAATAAGATAGGTTTATTTAAGATACTATTTATAACTGATACATAATGATTATCTTCGCAAACTTGACTATCTACAATTATAACAGAAGAAGAATCTACAAAATGAGATGATTGATTAGATTGAAAAAAAGTTAATGAAAAGTCTAAATCTTCTTTAATTTCCTCAAATGAATTGTTAAAGTTTTTTGTGCCAAAAATAAATAAATTTTTTTTCATTATTTTATGAATATAAGATTAAAAAATAAATTGTTATACTTTGATAACTATAAACTAAGATGTGCAATAGGTAAAAGGGGAATTACTAATAATAAAAAAGAAGGAGATCAAAAAACTCCAAAGGGAACTTTCTTATTTAAGTCAATTTTTTATAGAAAAGATAAAATTGCTAACTTAAAATCTGCATTAAATAGGAAAATAATTAAAAAAAATATGGGATGGTGTAATGATCCTGGATCTAAGTATTATAATAAATTAATTTATTTTCCTTTTAAAGAAAGTGCTGAAAAATTATGGCTAGCGAACAGAGTATATGATGTAATAGTAGTCATTAACTATAATTTAAAGCCAGTAATTAAAAATAAAGGTAGCGCAATATTTTTGCATATTGCAAAAAAAAACTATTCTCCTACTAAAGGATGTATAGCTATAAACAAAAAAGATATGCTTTTTTTAATCACAAAAATTAATAATAAGACTAAGCTAATAATAAATTAACTCCTTTTGCCAAAGATGGATGATCCAATTCTTACAAAAGTGGCATCATATTTTATTGCTTCTTGAAAATCTCCAGACATTCCTAAGCTCAATTCTTTTAATTCGAGGGATTTATTTAATTCCATTAAATTTTTAAAATAAAAAATTTCTTTTCCGTCATTGGGAGGTATGGCCATTAAGCCAATTACATTTAATTTAAGATCTTTAGTGCAATAATCAAAAAAATTATCAAGATCTTTAATTATAATACCTGATTTTTGAGGCTCGTTACCTATATTGACCTGTATAAAATATTTAACTTTCTTATTTAATTCCATTTCATATTTGCTTAACAAACTAGCTAATTTTTGATTGTCAACAGAGTGAATATAATCAAATAACTTAATTGCTTCTTTAGCTTTATTAGATTGGAGCTTACCTATCATATGTAGTTTTATATTAGGTTTAATTTTTTTAACCTCAGTCCACTTTACCTGCACTTCTTGAACTTTATTTTCACCAAAATGATCGTGACCATAATCAACCAAAGGCTTAATAAAGTCGTATGAAAAAGTTTTACTTACAGCTATTATCTTTACGTTGCTATTATTAATAATAGATTTTATATTTTTAAATTTTTCAATTATTAAACTCATAAATGTTTATTATAAAGAATAACTATTATTTATATATAGAAAATACTAGTGATATTAATTTAAATAGTATTAAAAAAAGTAATAAAATTATTTTCATATATAGAAATAATAACATCGAAGAAGATAATAAAAAAATAATAAATTTCAGAAAAAAATGTAATCAAAGAGGATTTAAATTATATATTGCTAATAACTTTAAGTTAGCAAAACAATGTGGAGCAAAAGGGCTCTATATTTCATCTTACAACAAAAAAATATATTTAAATAAAACTTTAGATATAATTGGATCTGCTCATAATTTTAGCGAAATATATCAAAAAATAAATCAAGGTTGCAAAACTATTTTTTTATCAAGACTTTTTAAGACTAATTACAAAAATAAAAAAAATAATTTAGATGTAAACAAATTTAATTTAGTTAGAAAAAACTATCATATTAACATAGTACCTTTAGGAGGAATTAATCAATTAAATCTTCTTAAATTGAATATGGTAAAATCTAAAGGGCTCGCTCTATTATCTGAAGTAAAAAAAAAGCCGGCTATTTCTAGCCGGCTTTTTTAATATTGAACTTTACTTAAATTAAAACGCCATAGTTACAGCAAGTAACGTTTGGTCGGCATTTCTATTTGCGGTATAAGAATTGTTCTTATAACTTCCGTGCGAAACAGCTAAAGTCATTCCTCCTACAGTGTAGGCAGCTTGAATAGCTGAAGATTTTTGTTCAACATTTGCAGTAGATTTATCCGTCATATGTTTAACTGATCTTTCTTGTTCATATGAAAGAGCCAATTCTTTATTCACTGCAAAAGCAATCGACATATTATCTTGGTCATACCATTCTGCAGTACTAGTTGATAAAGCACCTTGAGCTAACATAGGAGCAAATCTTGATTCTGAATATCCTACTTTAAATGGTCCTGTTGCGTAAGCAGCAGATACTGATCCAGCTTCTTGATGTTGCGATGTAGTTGCAGCAACACCAGTTCCACCAGCACTAAAAGTAATGTAATCAGCACCTATAGTTAATCCAGCAATAGGTGTTGCAGTTACTTGATACATTGTTGCTTTATCACCTATATTAGTAGTACCTTTAGTTACAACTGCGCCAGAGGCGTTTGAGCTGTTATTTGTGTTATCTAATTGTGGAGCATATGCAACTTTACCTTGAATTCCTAAAGGCAATAAGCCTGCAGGTGTGTGGTATTGTAGGTTATTGTATCCATCTATATCTGGGCTGTTTGTTACGCCTGATGGATCACCTATATCAGTTGGTCTTCCATATACTGATTGTGATGCTGCATTTTGTCGAGATAAACCTCCGTCTACAATGAATACTCCTATTGTTCCAGTAGGCATTGCTAATGTTAATGTAGTGTCGTCATTAAGAGCTTGACCACTAGAAGCTGCATCAGCTGGATCCAAATTCATTTTATATGCCCATTTACCTAAAGCAGTATCGCCAGCAGCGATAAAACTTATTTCGTTAGCTACACCTATACCTTTTCCAGCATTCTGTTCATTACCTGAAAGAATATTGTAAGTAGCTTTAGCAGTACCAGTCACTTTTAAATCACCAGCGTACGCTGCAGAAGCAAACATAGATATTGATGTTAACATAACGATTACTATTTTGATTATGTTTTTCATATTTTCCTTTTGTATTTTTGTATTAATAGAAGCACTCTAGTCCAATTTTCATTAAAATCATAAATTTCATTGCATTTTAGCTTTTTTTTTGAAATATGTGATAAAGATATCACATCTAAATAGTATGGAAAAAACAGCAAATAACATTGGTTTTACTATATTTTCTAATAAACAGGATATAATCAGTATTATTTATAATATTATAATAAAAACTCTTAAATAAATGTCTTTAATAATGCAAATAAATAAAACAAAATTAATTGTCTTATTCGTGTTCATTTTTTCTTTATTAAATTCTTGTGGAATTTATAAAAAAACAGATACGAGAGAGATGCCCACAAATTCTCAAGAAAGAGCTAGAAAAAACGTAGAAGAGGGAAGAAGTGTAAGCATAGGGGGTATGATTGGAGGCAAATCTACAACTTACGAATTTAGTACCTCAAATCCAATGTGGAGAGCCTCTTTAGAAGTTTTAGACTTTCTACCTATGAGTGTTGTTGATTATTCTGGAGGAATGCTAATTACAGATTGGTATTCGGATGAGGTTAATTCTAATAGCTCATTAAAAATTACTATAAGATTTTTAAATAATGAAATAAATACGAACAGCTTAAAAATTACTGTTCATGAAAAAAATTGCATAACAGTATCAAATTGCAATATAAAAATTTTAGACTCAAGGCTTAAAGAAGAATTAATAGCTTCTATTTTAAAACAAGCTGCGATTTTAGAACAAGAAACGAAAAAAAAATAAATTCATTTTAAAGAATGGAAAGATATCATTTTCAATCAATTGAAAAGAAATGGCAATTTTTTTTTGAAAACAAAAAAATCTATAGAGACAACGGTGCAAAAAAATTTTACTGTTTAGAAATGTTTCCTTACCCATCTGGAAAAATACATATGGGTCATGTGAGAAACTATACTATAGGCGATGTTATAGCTCGTTTTAAGTATATGAATGGATTTAATGTTTTGCACCCTATGGGCTGGGATTCTTTTGGCCTGCCAGCTGAAAATGCTGCTCGGGAAAATAATTTACATCCAAAAGAATGGACTGAAAAAAATATATCCCAAATGAAGAGGCAGTTAAAAATGCTTGGCCTATCTATTGATTGGGACTTAGAGATCTCTACTTGTGATGAGAATTATTATAAACATCAACAGGAATTATTCATTGATTTATTTAACCTTGGATTAATTTCTAGAAAAGAAAACTATGTTAATTGGGACCCAGTTGAACAAACGGTGTTAGCTAACGAACAAGTAATTGAAGGTAAAGGATGGCGATCAGGAGCGCTGGTTCAAAGAAAAAAATTATCACAATGGGTATTTAATATTACAAAATTTGCTGATGATCTTTTAAATGATCTTGATGAATTAAAAGACTGGCCAGATAAAGTTAAATTAATGCAAAAAAATTGGATCGGTAAGTCTGTAGGTTGTGAAATTAATTTTGAAATATATGAAAAAAAAGACAAAATAAAAGTATTTACTACAAGACCTGATACAATTTTTGGCGCTTCATTTTTAGCTGTGTCTATTGATCATCCTATATGTCTTCAGTTTGAAAAGGATAAAGAGTTTATAATATTTAAAGAAGAATGCTTAAAAGTGGGTCATACGGAAGAGGCTTTGGCTATTGCAGATAAAAAAGGCTATAACACTAATTTATTTGCGAACCATCCTTTTGTTATCGGAAGAAAAATACCAATTTTTATAGCCAATTTTGTTTTGATGGATTATGGAACTGGGGCTATTTTTGGCTGCCCTGCACATGATCAGAGAGATTTAGATTTTGCAAAAAAATATAGTTTAGAAATTATAGAGGTTATTGCAGAAAATAAAGACAAACCTAAAAATTTTAAACATATAAATGAAGCATATACAGCTGATGGTACCATTGTTAATTCTGATTTCTTAAATGGTTTAAATGTGGAATCTGGAAAAAAATTTGCTATTAAAAAAATCGAAGAAAAAAAAATAGGAGAAAAAAAAATTTCATTTAGGTTAACAGATTGGGGAGTTTCAAGGCAAAGATATTGGGGTTGTCCTATACCCATGATTTATTTGGAAGATGGTAGTGTTGTGCCGGTAGAAAAAGATGAACTACCAATAAAATTACCTATGGATATAAATTTAAATGAGAGTGGTAATCCTCTAGAAAAGCATCCTTCTTGGAAAAAAACTATTCACAAAAAAACTGGAAAACCAGCAATTAGAGAAACTGATACTTTGGATACTTTCGTAGATTCTTCATGGTATTTTATGAGATTTTGTTCGCCTCAAAATAAGCAAGAACCTTTTGATATTAATGCTTTGAATTATTGGATGCCAGTTGACCAGTATATTGGGGGCGTTGAGCACGCAATTTTACATCTTTTATATTCAAGATTTTTTATGCGGGCTATACAAAAAAAAAATGAAAAAATTAAAATTAAAGAACCTTTTAAAGGACTTTTTACTCAAGGAATGGTTTGTCATGAGACTTATAAAGATACTGAGGGTAAATGGTTGAGTCCTGAAGACATAGTTAAAGATAGCAAAGGCAATTTTATTAATAATTTAGATAAAACTAAAGTTATCGTTGGCCCATCTGAAGCTATGTCAAAATCTAAAAAAAATGTGGTGGATCCTGAAAATATGATTAAATCTTATGGGGCAGATGCTGTTAGATGGTTTATTTTATCAGACAGCCCGCCTGAAAAAGATGTGCAGTGGTCTAATCAAGGTGTTAATTCAGCTTATAAATTCTTACAAAAAATTTACAATTTAACGATTATAATTATTGACCGCAAAGATACTACAAATGAAAAAGATAAAGATAAAGATTTTGAAATCAAATTCAATAATTATATTTTAAAAATAACTGACGCAATTAATAAATTTCAACTCAATGTGGCAGTTGCAAACGTTTATAGTGCTTATAACTTGTTTAATTCATCACTAAGTGAAAAAATAAGTAATAAGTGTTTAATTGAAAATATTTCAAAGTTAATGAAGATACTTATTCCTTTTGTGCCACATCTCACTCACGAATGTTTGGAAAAATTACAAATAAAAGATATTGATTTCTGGCCTAAGATTAATGATAAATTAAAATTAGAAGAAAAAATAAAAATTGCAATACAGATTAATGGCAAAACAAGGGAAATTCTGGAGATTGAAAAAGACTTAGACGAAAAGAATGTTGTAAAAGAAATTAAAAAAAACAAAAAAATTATTGATCAAATACAGAAAAAAGAAATTCAAAAAACTATATTTGTAAAAAATAAAATAATTAACTTCCTTACTAAATAAATGTTAAAAAATAAAAAAGTTATATTAATTATATTATCATCAATATTATTCTTTTCTTGTGGATTTAAACCATTAAAACAACGAGAAAATCAAACGATTTACCTACAAGAAATAAATATTGCAGGAGATCAAAAAATCTCGAACATTCTAAGAAATAACATTTTATTAATTTCTAATAGTAATTCGAAAAATAAATATATTGCTAACATAAAAATAGATAAACAAAAAAATAATAAAATTAAAGATAAAACTGGAAAGGTCATAAGATATACTTTGTTTCTTGATATAAATTTATCTTTAAAAAATATTGACCAAAATTCAGATATACAAAAAACTTTTCAAAGAAATATTGACTATGACATTGGCTCTACGCACTCGGAAACGATTGATAATGAAAATAATTCTACTAAAAATATTACTCAACAAATCTCTAATGATATAGATAATTTCATAACTTTAAGATTTTCAAACAGATGATATTAAAAAGTTATATTGTTGAGCAAAACGCAGAAATCTTAAGAAAATATCAAGCAACGTTACTCTATGGTGAAAATATTGGAATTAAAGAAGATATTAAAAGAGAAATTATAAAAAATAATGAAAATAGTGAAATATTTACCTTTTTTGAAAACGATATATTAAAAAGTAATATATTATATGACAATTTCACCAATCAATCACTTTTTAATAGTAATAAAATTATTTTTATTCAAGAAGTTACTGACAAAATTTTTAATCAAATTACAGAGTGCTTAGAAAAAGAAAATAAACAAATTCAAATTTATCTTTTTGCAGATAATCTAGAAAAAAAATCCAAAATAAGAAGCTTATTTGAAAAAGCTAATAATTTAGGGGTTTTTCCTTGTTACGAGGACACAGAACAAACTTTAATTTCTTACATTAACAAAGAACTAAAAGATTTAAAGGGTCTAACTGGAGAATTAGTTAACTTTATAATAAATAACTCAAATAAAGATAGAAAAATTATTAAGAGTGAAATTACTAAAATAAAAGTTTTTTTTATAGATAAAAAAATAAACAAAAAAGATATTGAGGGAATTTTAAATCTAAAAATTGATAGTGAATTTAACCAAATAAGAGATAAAGCTCTGTTGGGTGAAAAAGAGAATATTAATAAACTTTTATCAGAAACTGAAATATTAAACGAAGAAGGTTTTTTCTATCTTAATGCTTTAAATTACAGAATTACTCACTTACTAGAAATAATTAAATTAAGTGATAAAACTAATTACAGAGAAACAATAGAAAAATTGAAACCTGCTATTTTTTGGAAAGATAAACCTATAATTTTACAACAACTAATGAAATGGAGCCAAAAAAAATTAGAGGAAATAGCATTTAAAATTGGAGAAACTGAAATTTTAATGAAAAAATATTCTTTTTTAAAGAATGATGTGATCATTAAAAACCTAATTATAAGTCTTACTAAAAAAGCTGCTACTTCTTAGCTTGCAGAAGCTTAGAAAGCATTTTAAATTGATCGAGACTATCATATTCAATTACAATTTTACCAGAACTATTTTTTTTATTAATAATTTTAGTCTTTAAACCTAAATTTTCCTCAATTTGTTTTTCTGCATATAAAATATTAGCATCTATTTTTTTAATAGAAGTGATTTTTCCTTCTTCTTTTTTGACCAAATTTTCAACAGCACGTGAACTAAGATTTGATTTCAAAATCAGCTGTGCTATCTCTAAAGCTTTAATTCTGCCAACTAAAGGTCTTACCTGTCCAGCAGTAAGCAGTCCCTCTTCAACAAGTTTTATAACCTCATCAGGTAGAGTTAAAAGTCTAAGAGTGTTACTAATATGACTTTTACTTTTACCCATAAACTCGGACAGTTTTTCATGATCGTAATTAAATTGTTTAATAAGTCTGTCATAACCTTTTGCTTCTTCTATAGAATTTAAATCTTCCCTTTGAATATTTTCTATAATTGCAATTTCTAAAGATTGATTGTCATTAAGATCAAAAACGATAACTGGAACTTTGTGCATACCTGCTTTTTGAGCTGCCATCCACCGTCTCTCGCCTGCAATGATTTCATAAGCATTATTTTTTCCTTTTCTAACTGCAATAGGTTGAATTAACCCATTTTTCTTTATTGACTCCGCTAGTTCATTAATTTTTTTCTCATCAAAATATTTTCTTGGTTGAAATCTACTTCGCTCCAAATCGCTTATAGATATTGAAAAATATAAGCTTTTAGGTAAATCTAATGTAGGTACTTCTTCAGAATAATCACCGAAAAGAGACATTAATCCCCTACCTAGTCCTTTTTTATTTTTTTCGTCAGTCATCTATATTTTAAATTCTTATTTGCTGATCAATAAATTCTTTAGCCAGATTCAGATAAGACTTACTACCAAGACAATCTCTGTCATAAACAATGCAAGGCACGCCATGAGAAGGCGCTTCTGACAATCTTACATTTCTTGGAATAACGGTCTTGTAAACTTTGTCTTTAAAAAATTTTCTTGCCTCAGCATCAACTTCGTTTGATAATTTATTTCTTTTATCAAACATAGTTAAAAGAATTCCTCTAATATTTAAATTTGGATTTAAATTTATTTTTATCCGTTCGATCGTCTTTACTAATTGTGAAATTCCCTCTAGCGCAAAAAATTCTGTTTGCAAAGGAACTAATAATTCGTCGGCAACAACTAGCGACATAACTGTCAGAAGACTGAGAGAAGGTGGACAATCAATAAAAATATTTTCATATTTTGAAAATAAATTTTCATTTTGATTTATAATTTTTTTTAACAAGAAAGCTCTACTGGGATCACTTGCCGTTTCTATTTCTAATCCTGATAAATTGACATTTGAGCCTATTAAATCGAGATTCTTAACAGAACTACTCAATATACAATTATTTGGGTTATTTTGACCTATAATGATCTTGTATATATTTTTTTCACTATCATTGTTAGATAAACCAAGACCTGTAGTGGCATTTCCTTGAGGATCAAGATCTATAACAAGTATTTTTTTTCCAATTTCAGCAAGAGCTGTTGCTAGATTAATAACAGTTGTTGTTTTGCCAACCCCACCTTTTTGGTTTATAACTGAAATTATTTTCATACCTTATTCTTTTTGATATCAGCTATTATAATTTTAGATTCTTTTTCTGTTATGCTGTCTTCTAGTCTATATATAAAATCAATGCGTTCTTGAAGTTTATTAATCTCTTCTTCAGCTTTTTTTCCTTTTAAAACTATAAGCTTGTGATTAACTTTTATTATTTCACGTGAAATCCTTAAAATTTCCTCTAATTTTTTAAAAGACCTTGATACAACGTAATCTGATTCTATGCCCGAGTTTCTGTAATCACCATAAATATCAAAATTTAATTTTAATTTATGCTTAATTATATTAAGAAAATCACATTTAACTCTAGATTTTTCATATAATTTCACGTGAAATTTACTATTTTTATTAAAAATAGATATTATAATACCAGGAAAACCAGCTCCTGAACCCATATCAGATAGTGATTTATAGTCTAAAAATTCTATATATTTAACTATTTGAGCAGAATCTAGAATATGCCTATGCCAGACTTCAGATTCTGTTAATTTTGATATAAGGTTGTATTTTTTATTAAATTTAATTAATTCTTCAACAAATAAGGACAATTTATAAATATCGTCGCTATAGAATTTAAATTTATTAACTAGAATTAATTGAACTTCTTTTTTCTGCATTAAGCAGATACTTTATATCTACTTTTCTTTATAAATCCTAAAAGGATAACTACTGCAGCTGGGGTCATACCATCAATCCTTAATGCTTGACCTAAAGTTTTTGGTTGAATTAGTTTAAGCTTAGATTTAATTTCTATTGATAAACCACTGAATAAATCATAATCAATATCATTTGGTATATTTATTCCTTCGTCTTTCTTAAATGATTCAATATCATGATTTTGCTTTTTTAGATAACCTTGGTAATGAGCATCTATTTCAATTTGTTCGTCTATAAAATATTCAAATTGGGGTATATTGTCCCATATTTTTCTTAGACTTGATACTGTCACTTCTTTTTGACTTAACAACTCAATACCGTTTCTTTTAACACCGTCTTGAGCAATTTTAACAGAATGTAAAGCAGCAGCATTAGGAGTTATGTTTTTAGATTTAAGAGCATCATAAACAGCGACTAATTTTTTTTGTTTATCTAAAAAAAAATTTTTTCTAATTTCTTTAACTAGATTAATTTTTATACCTAATGGAGTTAATCTTGCGTCTGCATTATCTGCTCTAAGAGATAATCTGTACTCTGCTCTAGATGTGAACATTCGATAAGGTTCAGTAACACCTTTAGTAATAAGATCATCAATCATGACTCCAATATAAGATTCTGATCTATCTGGAATAAATTCTTTTTCATTTTTTACTTTTAGTGCTGCATTGATTCCAGCAATTAGACCTTGGGCTGCTGCTTCTTCGTATCCAGTTGTGCCATTAATCTGACCGGCTAGAAATAAAGATTTAATTTTCTTTGTCTCTAGAGTTGCCTTCAGCTCTCTAGGATCCACAAAATCATACTCTATAGCATACCCTGCTCTTAGCATCTTAACCTGCTCTAAACCCTTTATTTTAGATAATAAATTGAGTTGAACATCTTCTGGAAGGGAAGTAGAGATGCCATTTGGATAAATAGTGTTGTCATTTAATCCTTCTGGTTCTAAAAAAATTTGATGATGTGCTTTGTCTTTAAATTTAATAATTTTATCCTCTATTGAAGGACAATATCTTGGCCCAATACCCTTGATATTACCTGAATACATGGCACTAAGATTAATGTTGTCACTTATAATTTTATGAACTTCATTGTTAGTATGTGTAAGCCCACATGAAATTTGTTTGTTTTCTAATTTAGTTGTTAAGAATGAAAAAAAATAAGGGTTGACATCAGCTGCCTGCATTTCAATCTCGTCATAATTTATTGTAGTTCCATCTAAACGAGGAGGTGTACCTGTTTTAAGTCTGCCAAGAGTAATATTATATATTGCTAATTGTTGGCTTAAACCTGTTGAAGGTTTTTCATTAAACCTTCCAGCGGGTATCTGATTTTGACCGATATGTATTAATCCGTTCAAAAAAGTTCCGGTGGTTAAAATTAATTGCTTACAAAATATTTGTTTTCCACTCTCACAAATAATTCCAACAACTGTATCTTTATCAAATAAAAATTTAATTACAGGATCAGCTATTGCAGTTAAATTCTGATAATTTAATAAAGTTTTTTGCATATGCTCTTTATAAAGCGCTCTATCTGACTGAGTTCTTGGTCCTCGAACTGCTGGGCCCCTACTTCTATTTAATAATCTAAATTGAATGCCTGATTTATCCGTAACTAGACCCATAACACCATCAAGCGCATCTATTTCTCTTACAAGATGACCTTTACCCAATCCACCTATAGCTGGGTTACATGACATTTCACCAATAGTTTCGATTTTATGTGTAAATAACGCTGTATTTACACCTATTCTAGCAGATGCAGCGGCCGCCTCACATCCAGCATGACCACCACCTATTACAACTACATCAAAACTCATATCTTTCATGAGCTAAATGTATCGCTCTATTTAAAATTTACAAGAACTTATTTTAATTATTTACCGATGCAAAAATCTTTAAAGATTGAACCAAGAATTTCTTCAACATCAACTTTGCCTACAATTCCGCCAAGATGTCTTGTTGCAAGTCTAAGATCTTCAGCGGCCATTTCTATATCTTTCTTTTGATCTTTTTTCAAAAAATTGTCTATCTCTTTTAAACATTCATTTAGCTTTAATCGGTGTCTTTCTCGTGTAATCAAAATATTTTGTGATATTAAAAATTTTGAGCTAAGTTTTTCTTTTATTTTTTTAATTAATTCATCTATATTTTTATTTTCTTTTACTGATACCAATATTGCATCTTTAAAATCATGTTTTAATTTATTGTTAATATCTGATTTATTCAAAACGATAATACAATTTTCATTTATTAAACTTTGAATATTTTTATCTAATTGTTTTGAGGAATTATCTATTACAATTAAATTTAAATCTGCATCTTTTGATCTATTCAAGGCTAATATTATTCCTTTTTTTTCAACTTCACTTTTAGCTTCTCTAATGCCCGCGGTATCAGCTAATATAACTGGATAACCATCAATATTAAGATGGGTTTCAATAACATCTCTTGTTGTTCCTTCTTCCTCTGAAACTATTGCAACTTCTCTTTTGGAAAGCAGATTTAATAATGAGGACTTTCCAGCATTTACTTCGCCAATTATCGCTACTCTAAAACCATCTCTAATCTTTTCTCCAACTTTATTATTATCGAGTATTTTTTTTATTTCGTTATGAACTTCTTTAATAGTTTTTGTAACCTCTTTTAAAACACTATCTGGCAAGTCATCTTCTGCAAAATCTATTTGTGCTTCGATATAAGCTAATGATTTAACAAGCTTTTCTCTCAAATTATTATAGTAATTTGATGCATTACCTTGAACTATTTTAATTGCTTGTTGGCGTTGCAGTTCAGTCTCTGAATTTATTAAATCACCTATGCTTTCCGCTTCTAAAAGATCAATCTTATTATTTTGAAAAGCTATTTTAGTAAATTCTCCTGGCTCAGCTAATCTATAATTTGGCTGTTCAGAAAGGACCTTGAGGAAGTAAGTAATCACAGCGTTGCTGCCATGAATATGAAATTCAACTAAATTATCACCTGTAAAGCTATTTGGTGCGGGGAACAATAGCAATAAACCTTCATCGATCAAACTGTTATCCGCAGGATTATAGAACTTAAAAAAATTTACTTCTTTAGCGTTTAAATCTTTTTTTTTAGAAATAAGTTTTGCAGTTTTAATGGTATCTTTTCCAGATAATCGAATGATTGCTATACCTGAAGGACCACGACCAGAAGAGAGTGCATAAATATTCATTTATACTTCTTTATTAATAACACGAAAAATTAAGATGAAAATTTAAAATACTAATTTGTCTTATTCATGGAATCAAAGAAATCTGCATTGTTCTTTGTGTTTTTAAGTTTTGCAATTAAAAACTCTATTCCGTCCATAGTACCCATCGGACTTATAATTCTTCTTAAAACATTCATCTTAGTAAGCTCGTCTTTATGGAAAAGAAGTTCTTCTCTTCTAGTTCCTGATCTAGTTATATCAAGAGCAGGGTAGATACGTTTATCTGAAATTTTTCTGTCAAGAATTATTTCTGAGTTACCAGTTCCTTTAAATTCTTCAAATATAACTTCATCCATTCTAGAACCTGTATCAATTAAAGCAGTTGATATAATAGTTAATGAACCACCTTCTTCAATGTTTCTAGCAGCACCAAAAAATCTTTTTGGTCTTTGTAATGCATTTGCATCAACACCGCCGGTTAAAACCTTTCCAGAACTAGGAACAACAGCATTATAAGCTCTTCCTAATCTTGTGATAGAGTCTAATAAAATTACAACATCTTTTTTGTGTTCAACCAATCTTTTTGCTTTTTCGATAACCATTTCAGCAACGGCAACGTGACGAGAAGCTGGTTCGTCAAAGGTAGAACTCACAACTTCTCCTTTAACTGATCTTTGCATATCGGTTACTTCTTCTGGTCTTTCATCAATAAGCAAAACCATTAAATAGCATTCTGGATGATTGGTTGTAATAGATTGGGCAATATTTTGTAATATAATAGTCTTCCCAGCACGAGGAGGGGATACGATAAGAGCTCTTTGGCCTTTACCAATTGGGCTAACAAGATCGATTAATCTTGCAGTATTATCAGGTTTTTTTTCTATTTTATCTGACTCAATTTCTAAGGTTATTCTTGAATTGGGATATAGTGGCGTTAAGTTATCAAAAGCAATTTTATTTCTACCTTTTTCCGGTTCTTCAAAATTAATTTTATTTACTTGAAGTAAAGCAAAATATCTTTCTACATCTTTTGGAGATCTAATTTCTCCTTCAACTGTGTCTCCAGTTCTTAATCCAAATTTTCTAATTTGACTTGGGCTTACATAAATATCATCTGGACCTGGTAGATAGTTTGACTCCATAGCTCTTAAAAAGCCAAAGCCATCTGGTAAGAGCTCTAAAACTCCTTGACCAGTAATTTGTTCGTTTTTTTCTGCAAGTTTCTTTAATATAGCAAATAGAATTTCTTGTTTTCTTAAAGTGCTTGGATTCTCAATGCTAAGTTTTTCAGCTTGTGCGATAAGTTCTGCAGGGTTTCTTTTTTTTAATTCTTGTAGATTCATTAGATTGTTAGATTGTTAGATTGTGAAGGTAAGTAATATAAATATATGTGTTTTTAATAAGATTTCAAGGCCTATAATGGCTTAAAAACAACAACAAATATAATACCAATTAAAAGCAAAGTCGGAACTTCATTGATTATTCTATAGAATTTAGAGGAATATTTATTATTGTCCTCGTTGAAATTTTTAAGACACCAAAAAAGAAAAAAATGATAGCTAGTAAGAAGTAATACCATACCTAGCTTTAATTGAATCCAAAACTGAATAAGACTCTCAGTGCCATTAGATTGAATCAATAAAATGCCAGAAATCCAAGACAAGATCATTGCTGGGTTCATGATGTAAAAAAAAAGTCTTTTCTCCATCAACTTAAAAGTTTCTTTTTTTCCATCATTATTTACTGCCTCAGCGTGATAAACAAATATTCTAGGTAAATAAAGCAATCCAGCCATCCAGGAAATAATGGAGATTAGATGAATAAATTTAAAGAAAAGATAATAATTCATTTTTTACAAATTTTGTAGTCTTGGACATTTTTTAAATTTTTCCAAGCATTTTATTGATGACATAAAACGATTACCGTTGCTTGCGGAAAGAATGCTCGATCTTAAAGAATTAATAAAGTCCTTGTTAACCGTAACTGCAGGGACTCGCAAATAATCTTTAGATCCATTTTCTATAGCTAATTTTTTATATTCAATATCTAACTCTACTAAAGTTTCTGAATGCTCTGAGACAAAAGCCACAGGAACAACAATTAAAATCTTATTTTTTTGCGCCTGTTCCTTGATTACGGTGTCAGTTGATGGTCCGATCCATTTTAAAGGACCAACACGACTTTGATAACTTAAAATATAATTTAAGTTTTTAATTGATAGTTTTTTAAATAACTCATTGACAGTTTGTTCAACTTGCCATTGATAAGGGTCGCCTTGCTTAATTTTATTTTCTGGTAAACCGTGAGCTGAAAAAATTAAGATTGTCTCCGTTAAATTTTTTAGATTAATTTTTGCTTTAATTAAATTAGCATAAGACAAGATAAAATCTTTTTCTGTTGGATAACAACAAATAATTTTAGTTTCTATTTTAAAATCTTCTTTTTTACAAACATCTAGCCATTCTTTAATTGATGAACCGGAAGTTGCGTCTGAATACTGGGGGTATAAAGGAAGTAAAATGATTTGTTCGGGATTAAACTCCCTAACTTTCTTAATTACATCTTCTGCTCTTGGGTGCCAACAGCGCATTACTATAAAGCACCTATAGTGATCTTTTTCTTTTTCCAAACTTTTTTCAATTGCCAGTGCTTGCATTTTTGTTTCCTGCAAAATAGGTGATTTGCCTCCCATTTCTTCATAAATTCTTCTTGCTATAGGGGCTCTTCTTTTAGAAATAAATTTGGCTAGTGGGAACCTAAATATTCCCGGTAAACTAATTATTGCCGGATCATTAAACAAATTAAATAAAAAAGGCTCAACCGCATCAAGGCTATCGGGACCACCTAAATTAAATAATATTACTGCTTTCTTCATTTAAAATTATTAACTCTTTCTATAACTTTTTGTAAAATATCCGGATTTGTTTTTGGTAATAAACCGTGACCAAGGTTAAAAATATATGGATGATTCTTAAAAATATTTAAATATCTGTCTACTTCTTTAAATATTTTACTCTCTTTTTCAAATAAAATTTTAGGATCCATACCGCCCTGCAAGCAAAAATCTTTTAAATTTTTTTTTGCCCATAGAGGGTCTAACTCATAATCTAAACTAATACAGTCAGGATTAACTTTTTTTGCAAAATTGATATAATTTTTTTTTATTCCTTTTGGAAAGCATATGACGGGAATATTATTTTTTTTACAAAAATCTACAATTTTCTTATTAGGCTTATAACAATAGTCAAAAAGTTTTTTTTTAGGCACTAGACCTGCCCATGAGTCAAAAATTTGAACAATATTAGCTCCTGCCTTTTTTTGATTATTTATGTGCGTGCACAAAAATTCAATAATTTTTTCTAAAACTATTTTTATTTGCGGCTCAAATTTTTTTAATTTATTAAAATCTAGTTGATCTTTATTTTTTTTTAAATCAAACATATAAACAATAAGAGTCCATGGTGCTCCGACAAATGAAATTAAGGATTTATTTTTATCAAGTTTTTTTCTTGAAGTCTTTATAGCTTTATAGATTGGTTGTAATGTTTTAATAAATTTTTTTTTTTTATTTTTTATAAAATATTCTAAATTAAACGATGTTAATCGAGGTCCTGTGTTGGTTTTGAATTTTACTTTTTGACCTAGAGCATAAGGCACCATCAAGATGTCAGAAAAAATTATAGCAGCATCTAGATTAAATCTTTTTAAGGGTTGTAAAGTAATTTTTGAGCTTAAATTGCTATTTAAACATAATTTAATAAAATCTTTATTATTAGCTCTAATTTTTCTAAATTCTGGAAGATAGCGTCCAGCTTGCCTCATAAACCAAATTGGAACATTAGTGTGATCTTTTTTTAATATACAGTTAATAATTTTATCCAT
>SXGQ01298446.1_pt1 | contig 18913 bp, 20 predicted proteins | sample 3178371 | NCBI WGS metagenome assembly SXGQ01 (sample SAMN11356859, study PRJNA531348) | freshwater metagenome | isolation source: freshwater sample F1-20 | place: China: Fuxian Lake, Yuxi | collected 2017-12-25 | reverse complement strand
TTATTTAAGAAAAATAAAAAAAAATACATATTTGAAATAGCTCAAAAGTTCGAAAAACTGGCAGGTTTTGAGGTTAAAAAATTAATCTATCAAAATATTCATGGTTGGAAATACGCCTATAATAATCTTAAAACAAAAGAAAATTGTTATTGGATAAAAAAGTTTAATTTAGGTATTTGTGCAGACTGGCTAAATGGATCTAAAGCTGAAAATGCTTGGCTAAGTGCAAATTCACTTTATAAAAAGATAAAAAAAAACCCGCCGTTTTAAGGGCGGGTTTAATTTTTTCAAATTTAATATTAATTAAAAATTATAACCTATAGCTATTCTAGTTTCTTTTGTATCTATGTCAGCAGTGATTGTGTTCCCTTCACCAGTAGTAGAAATATGACTATATGTTGCAAAGTCTGTCTCAGTATATTCACCTTTTACAAAGAAATTACCCACGTAAAATTTAGCTCCAGCACCCATCATACGTCCATAAAGATCTTTGTCTTTATAAGTTGATGTTGTAACGTTTGCGGTATCAGTTTCGCTAGGCGATACTGTTATTTCAGTTACTCCACCTTTTACGTATACACCAAATTTTGGTGTGAACATGTAAGTTGGCTCTGCATATAATGTAATTGGATTTTTAGCCGTAGCTTTAGCTGTTACAGTTCCTGATGGTGTTGACGATGATCTTGAAGCTTTTCCTATTTCAGCTGATCCTTCAACATAATCTATACCAATCGTTGAACCTTGTGAAAATGTGTATTCAGCGAATATAGAACCTTTGTCGGCTGTTCCATTTACTGTTTTATCTGCAGAAATAACTGATGAAGTAAGTGTAGCACCATTAGTTCTTTCTTTACCTGTTGTTGAATAGTCTATGCTGCTATAAGAGGCTCCTAAAGAAAATCCTTCAAATGCCATTGCAGAAGAAGAAGACACTATCAAAGCTGTCAAAAAGACTGCTAATTTATTTTTCATTTTTAATCCTTTAATTTTATTTAAATAATGTATAATTTTAATTAATTTTTTTGTATTTAGAAAGTCTAAAATCCTATTTTTAGAACTTTTTGTTAATAGTTGTATATATGCAACTATTATTCATTATTCGACAATAATTACATTAAAATATGCCTAATTCTATTAGTTTTTTTGATTTATAGGTTTTTTTAACTTCAATATTCAACTTATTAAGTTCCTTGGTGCCTAGTTTTTTTAAATTCTGAGCATTTTTTAAGAATCTTTTCGACTCAATATTAGTAATTATTCCATCCGTTAACGATCTAAATTTTTCAATGTAATTTGATCTTGTAAAAGGCCTTCTGCCGTTTGGATGGGCATCTGCAATTCCTAGCTCATCTGAAACAATACCTCCATCTTTCATGGTAATCACTACTTTGCCACCAAAACGTTTTTGCTTTGGATCAGGATGATGATATTTTTTAGTCCATTCAGGATCTTCAAACGTTTTAATTTTTTTCCATAACTCAACAGTGCTTATTCTTCTTGCCCTTTCAGGAGTATAAGATTTTACATGATGCCAACTTCCATCTTCTAGCGCTACCGCAAAAATATACATAATTGAGTGATCTAAAGTTTCTCTGCTCGCAGAAGGATCCATTTTTTGAGGATCGTTTGCACCTGTGCCAATTACATTGTGAGTGTGATGACTGGTATAAATATCAATACTTTTAACTTTTTCAATATTGCCAACTCTTTTTTTTAAACTTCTTGCTAAATCAATTAAAGCTTGAGCTTGATATTCGGCAGAATATTCTTTGGTATAGGTCTCAAGTATTGCTTTTTTCGTCTCATTTCTTTCTGGAAGTGGAACAGTGTATTTTGAATTTTTTCCTCCAAGCACATAAGCAATAATACTATCTTCTCCTTCATAAATAGGACTCGGTGCTCCTTCTCCTCTCATACATCTATCAACTGCTTCGATGGCTAATTTACCTGCGTGTGCAGGAGCGTAGGCTTTCCAACTTGAAATTTCTCCTTTTCTAGATTGTCTTGTTGAAATGGTTGTATGTAAAGCTTGCTGGATAGATTGATAAACGACTTCAGTTTCCAAATTTAACATGGTGCCTATTCCTGCTGCAACACTTGGTCCAAGGTGAGCAATATGATCTATTTTATGCTCATGCAAACAAATGCCTTTTACTAAATTAACTTGAACTTCATAGCCTGTAATAATCCCTCTTATTAAATTAGCACCATTACATTTCATTTGTTGAGCTACTGCCAAAATAGGTGGAATGTTATCAGCTGGATGAGAATAATCTGCAGCAAGAAAAGTATCATGAAAATCTAATTCTCTAACAGCTGTGCTGTTTGCCCATGCTGCCCATTCACAATGAAAAGTTTGTTTACTATTTATACCAAAAATTGTTGCACCTTTTTTTCGTGGGTGCGCTAAAGCCATTTCTCTGGCAGAGATAACGGGCTTTCTATTAAAGGAAGCAACCGCTACTGAGGCATTATCAATTATTCTATTAATAACCATTTCAATAGCATCACCACTCACTTTGGATTTATCAGTTGCAATTTCTGCAATTTGCCAAGCTAATTGATCTTTTTTTTTTAAATGAGCTGATGAAGGATGAACTTTTACTGTAATTTCTCTCAAAGGATTAAGCTAACATATTTCTAAGCACATACTGAAGAATGCCTCCGTGTTTATAATATTCAACTTCATTTTCAGTATCTATTCTACACAGGAGTTGAATTTTTTTAATGGTGCCGTCTATATATTTTATTTCGCAGGTTATTTCCTGTCTTGGGTCAACTCCTTTATCTATATTTACAAATGTAAATAATTCAGAACCTTTAATGTTTAATTTTTTTCTATCAAAACCATCTTTAAATTGAAAAGGTAAAATACCCATACCAACTAAGTTTGACCTGTGAATTCTCTCAAAGCTTTCAGCAATAACAGCTTTTACCCCTAAAAGTTTTGTGCCTTTTGCTGCCCAATCTCTAGAAGAACCTGTACCATATTCTTTACCAGCTACTACCACTAAATCATTTCCTCTTTTTTTGTACTCCATGGCCGCCTCATAAACACTAATAACTTTATTATCTGGAAATAGTGTTGTAACTCCACCTTCAGTACCCGGTGCCATTTCATTTTTTATTCTGATATTGCCAAATGTTCCTCTCATCATAACTTCATGATTCCCTCTTCTAGCGCCATAAGAATTAAAATCTTTTTGTTGAACCTGATGTTTCATAAAATAATCGCCTGTTGGACTATCTTTTTTAATCGATCCTGCAGGTGATATATGATCGGTCGTAACTGAATCAGCTAAGACTAATAGTGGTCTTGCATCTTTAATAGTAAAAAAACCTTCAGGTTCGTCAGGTAGATCATCAAAGAAAGGTGGTCTTTTTACATAGGTTGAAGTTTCTTCCCAATTGTAAATACTACTATCAACCGTTTTAATTAAACTCCATTCTTTAGAACCTTCTGAAACATTTGAATATCTATTGATAAACATTTCAGCATTAATCGAAGTTAAAATTAGATCTTCTATTTCTTTATTAGTCGGCCAAATATCTTTTAAGAATATATCTTTCCCCGATTGATCTTTGCCTAGAGGTGTTTTGTACAAATCAAAATACATTGTACCTGCTAAAGCGTAAGCAACAACGAGTGGAGGGGATGCTAAATAATTAGCTTTTACATCTGGGTTAATTCTACCTTCAAAATTTCTATTGCCTGATAAAACGGAGACGGCATAAAGATTTTGTTTTTGAATAGCATCAGAAATATTTTGGTTTAATGGACCAGAATTACCAATGCAAGTTGTGCAGCCATAACCCACTAAATGAAAACCAAGTTGGTCTAAATATTTATTTAATCCAGCTTTTTCTAAATAATCAGTTACAACTTGTGAACCAGGGGCAAGCGAAATTTTAACCCAAGGTTTTACTTTTAATCCTTTTTCGATAGCTTTTTTTGCTAGTAAACCTGCTCCAATTAAGACACTTGGATTTGAAGTGTTGGTGCAAGACGTAATAGCGGCAATAACGATATCGCCATCTTTTATACTATAGTTCGTTCCTTCAACTTTGACTTCTTTAACTTTATCTCTTTTTGTATTTTCTTTAAAAACTTTTGCAAATGAACTTGCAGCTTCTGTCAGTAAAACTTTATCTTGTGGTCTTTTGGGTCCTGAAATACTTGGTACAACTGTTTTTAAATCTAAAGATAAGGTGTCGGTGAAAACCATATCATGACTTGACCAAAAACCTTGAGCTTTTGAATAAGTCTCAACTAAATCAATAGTACTTTGATCTCGACCTGAAAATTTTAAATATTTTAATGTTTCTTCATCTACTGGAAAAAAACCACATGTTGCCCCATACTCTGGTGCCATATTAGCAATCGTTGCTCTATCAGCTAATGTTAAATTTTTTAAACCTGCTCCATAAAACTCAACAAATTTTCCAACGACTCCTTTTTGTCTTAATATTTGTGTAACTGTTAAAACCAAATCTGTAGCTGTTGTTCCTTCTGTTAATTTACCTTTAAATTCAAAACCAATAACTTCTGGAATTAACATGGAAATAGGTTGGCCCAACATCGCAGCTTCTGCTTCGATACCTCCAACGCCCCAACCTAAAACTGATAAACCATTAACCATTGTAGTATGGCTGTCTGTGCCAACTAAAGTATCCGGATAAGCATAAGAAACTCCATCTAGATCGGTCGACCAAACCACTTTAGCTAAATATTCTAAATTAACTTGATGGCAGATTCCTGTGCCTGGAGGAACTACTCTAAAATTATTAAAAGCTTTCTGACCCCATTTTAAAAATGAATATCGTTCACCATTTCTTAAAAACTCTTGAGCAACATTTTTTGAAAAAGAATCTTTTGTTGCATACGCATCAACCATTACCGAATGGTCGATCACAAGATCAACGGTTGACAAAGGATTTATTTTTTTAGGATCTTTATTTTTAGCCTTAACAGCATCACGCATTGCCGCTAGATCAGCAACTGCGGGGATGCCCGTATAATCTTGCATTAAAACTCTGGCGGGTCTGTAAGCTATTTCAGTATTTGATTTTTTAGTTTTTAACCACTCTTTAAGCGCTAAAATTTGTTCCTTATTAACTGTTAAATCATCTTCGTGTCTAATTAAATTTTCTAATAAAACCTTAAGCGATTTAGGAAGTTTTGAGATACCTGTTAGTCCGTTTTCCTCTGCTTTTTTGAGATTAAAAATTTTATAATTCTTTGAGGAAACTTTAATCTCGTCTAAGCATTGAAATGAATTTTTACTTTTTTTCAGCATGCGCTATACATAAAACAATATCATGCAAAGGATAAGCAAAAAAGACATTGAATAATTGAAAGTCTTTATAAATTTTTCATTCGAGACAAATTTTCTCAGGTATTTTCCAAGTAAACACCAAAAACTGATACTCGTGAAAGCCATAAAGAGCATAACAAAAATTACAAAAAAAGAATCTCTTAAATAATTTTCATTTGGATTAATAAAAGTTGAAACAATAAGCATGGCAAGTAGAACGGCATTTGGATTTACAAATTGAAAAAGAAACATATTAATAAAAGTAACAGGAGCTTTAGTTTCTTCTGATTCTTCTGTTTTCACAAAAGATATACTGTAAGCCAGATAAATTAAATAAAGTGTACCTAAACCTTTAATAATATTTTGTAAGAAAGCAAATTTTTGAAATACAACAATTAATCCGGATGCAAAAATAATCAAAAGAAAAGGGAAACCTAAACCAACACCTAGTATTAAAGGTAGCGTTTTTCTAAAACCAAAATTAAATCCTGAATGCGAAGCAATAATATTATTGGGCCCAGGTGCATAAGAAGTTGCTATACCAAATAAAATAAGTGGAACTAACTGAGAATACATTTATTGCTTATTGCGGCACTCTAAATTTTTTATGACAAGCAGTACAGTTTCCCCACATTAACTCTTTTTCTAATGCAGTCAGATCGGAAGTTTCTGTATTTAATTTCTTAGCTAATTCTAAAACATCTGATGAAGATTTTTGCATCAAAGCATTAAACTCATCTTTGCTTTCCCAGATGCTGGGAAGAGCTTCTGTTTTAAATCCCGTTTTTGAGTTTTCAGGAAAATAATCTGGCAACTTTTTATAATTTTCAGACATTTCGCTCAAATATTTTTTAGCTTGATCAAAATTTTTTGCTTTAATAGATGCTGATACAGCTTTTGCTGTATTATAATTTTTACTAAATATGGCTTTTCTCTCTTTTATAATTTCCTCTGAAGAATAAACTGAAGTAAGAGATATTACTGATAAGAAAATAACGAAACTTAGTTGAAAAATTTTTTTCATTCTTTATTATAAATTTAATGATTAGAAACAATATATCTCAATACGGTTTAATTGCAAAAATATTTCACTGGATTATTTTCTTTTTTTTAATCATCCAAATTCCTTTTGGTTTTTATATAAGCGAACTTGAATTTTCAATGGAAAGAGCAAATTTTGAAAACTACCACAGCTTAAGCGGAATAGTTATTTTTTATATTGTTTTAGCAAGATTAATTTGGAAGTTTTTAAATCCTTCACCTAAAATTTTAGGGATACCTTTGTGGCAAATGTTTATAGCTAGAATTAATCATTTTTTACTTTACGTTTTTATGTTGATGATCATTATTTCTGGCGTTTTAAAAAAATTTTATATTGAGGCAACGGTTAATTTACTCTTTTTTAACATTCAAAGCTCAAAGACCGTTTTTAAACTTTCAGATTTTTTTAGTACAATGCATGAATTGAGCAATATCATATTAATAGCTTTAATATTGCTTCACATACTTGCCGTAGTGTTTCATCACTTGGTTTTAAAAGATAAAATCTTAAAAAAAATTACTTAAGCTATTTCAAGCCCGTTTTCTGCTTTTTGTGAAGGATGTAACAAAACTACTTTACCATCTTGTTCTATTGCGCCTAAAACTAAGACTTCAGAGATAACCCCTGCTATATTTTTAGTTGGAAAATTACAAACGCCCATCACTTGTTTGCCCACTAAACTTTTTTCATTGTAATAATCAGCTATTTGAGCAGAAGATTGTTTAATTCCTATTTCGGATCCAAAATCAACTTTTAAAACCAAAGATGCTTTTCTAGCTTTTTCATTTTTTTTAACCCCAATGATTGTGCCTAGTCTAATATTAACTTTTTTAAAATCTTCATATTTAATTTCCATTTTTGCTCCTTTCAAAAAAAAGGGGGCTTTCGCCCCCTTTTAAATAAGTTTTATTTATAAATTATAGAGGTTTGTAGTTTCCTTTTGAGAATTTATAAAAAATGTAAAGGGGATCTTCTTTTGTTGCAACGACATCGCCTTTTTTATCAAAACTAATTTTACCTATAACAGTATCAAAAGTGTTTGATCTCATCGCATTAATTAGATCTTTGCTTTTTACAGATTTAGCTTTTGTTGCTGCTTGTTCAAAAACTTGTAAAGCTGCGTAAGAATACAATACATATCCTTCTGACGTTAAGCCTGCAGACTCAAATTTTTTAACTACGGCAGTAGCGCTAGCTTTATTTCTAGGATCTGGACCAAAAGTCATTAACGTACCTTCACCAGCATCACCAGCAATACTCCAATATTCTGTAGTAACTAAAGCATCTCCGCTTATGATTTGAACAGACATGCCTTGGTCTTTCATTTGTTTAGCAATTAAACCTGCTTCAGTGTGATAACCACCAATGTATAAAACATTAATATTGTTTGATTTTAATTTTGAAACTAAAGCAGAATAATCTTTTTCACCTGCAGTATAAGCTTCGTACATAGCTTCAGTTAAACCAGCTGCATTCATGAATTTCTTAGTTTGATCTGCTAATCCTTTTCCGTAAGTAGATTTATCATGAGCAATTGCAACTTTTTTACCTTTGTATTTATCAGCTATCCATTTTCCAGCAACTTCACCTTGTTGATCGTCTCGACCACAAACTCTAAATACGTTGTCTCCTTTAGCTTTGTCAGTTAAGTCTGGATTGGTTGAAGCTGGAGATACTTGTACTATACCATTTTCAGAATAAATTGCTGAAGCAGGAATAGAAGAACTTGAACAGAAGTGACCTGCAACGAAAACTGCTTTTAGTCCAACAAGTTTATTTGCAATAGCAACAGCTTGTTTAGGATCGCAAGCATCATCTGCGACTTCTAATTTTACTTTCTGGCCGTTAATTCCGCCTTTGGCATTAACATCTTTGGTCCACATTTCTGCACCAAATTTCATTTGCTCTCCGAATACTGCGTTGTCTCCGGTCATAGGACCTGCAGAAGCAACTACGATATCTGCTCTTACTGCAAAGTTTCCAAGCACCAAAAAAGCAGCTATCAAAGAGATAGTTTTTTTTAAATTGCTTAACATATTTTTCCTTTGTTGATTGATTAATTAATTAATGTGTTATTAAACAATAGTGTTTGAAAATTGTAAATGGCTTAAATATGCAACACAGACTTATTAAATAGAGCTTTTGACACTGCCCTCAAGATAAGCTGATTGCACATCTTTATTATTTAACAATTCACGTCCTGTTCCTTGCATAGATACTTTTCCGTTAACAAGAACATAAGCCCTATCCGCCAATTCAAGAGCTTTTTTAGCATTTTGTTCTACTAAAAATATAGTTACTTTTTTTTCTCGATTAATGTTTTTAATAGCAAGAAATATTTGATTAACTAATTTAGGAGCTATTCCTAAAGATGGTTCGTCTAACAATAACATCTTGGGGTTACTCATAAGAGCTCTGCCGATCGCTAACATTTGTTGTTCACCACCAGATAAAGTTCCACCTCTTTGTTTTTTTCTATTATTTAAAATAGGAAATAAATCAAAAATATTTTTTATATCTTTATTATAAAATTTCCCTTTGTTATAAGCATAAGACCCAATTTTTAAATTTTCTTCTACAGTAAGTTTAGAAAAAATACGTCTTCCCTCTGGAACTTGTGAAATACCTAAATGAACAATAGTATGAGGATCTTCTTTTTCAATATTCTTGCCTTCAAAGACAATAGATCCCGTTCTTGATTTATTAACTCCACTTATCGTCATCAATAAAGTTGATTTACCTGCTCCGTTAGCACCAATTAAAGTTACAATTTCTCCACTATTAACTTTTATATCAACGCCTCTAAGAGCTTGGATTTTATCGTAAAAAGTTTCTACTTTTTTAATTTCTAACATTATTCCTCTGTTCCTAGATAAGCTTCTATAACTTGTTTATTTTTAGTTGTTGCTTCAGGTGTTCCTTCAAATATTTTTTTTCCGTAATTTAAAACAATGACATGGTCTGAAATATTCATAACCACACTCATATCGTGTTCAATAAGCAAAATGCCTGTTTGCTTTTCATTTTTAATAAATTTTAAAAGTTTATTTAACTCCAATGACTCTTTTTGATTTAACCCAGCTGCAGGTTCATCAAGACAAAGAAGTCTTGGTTCAATACACATCGCTCGAATAATTTCTAATTTTCTTTGATCTCCATATGATAAATCTCCAGCATCATCGTCTGCTCTTGAAGTCAATCCAACTATATCAAGCCAGTATTTTGCTTTAGCTACAGCTTCATTTTCTTTATCTTTATATCGTTTCAAATTTAACAAACCAAAAATACTATAACCAGATGCTTTCATAAGCTCATTGTGTTGAGCAACTAGTAAATTTTCTAAAACCGACATAGCTGGAAAAAGTCTTATATTTTGAAAAGTTCGAGCGACTTTAGCTTGTGCGGCAATTCTAAAATCTTTAAATTTATTTAGTAAAATTGTTTTATTATTATTATTTAGCAACATTTCACCGAGAGTAGGTTTATAAAAACCAGTCAAACAATTAAAAACTGTAGTTTTACCGGCACCATTAGGTCCTATAATTGAAGTGATTTCATTATGATTTGCTGCAAAGCTTAAATCGTCAATAGCTGTTAAGCCTCCAAATTTCATTGTTAAATTTTTAACAGCTAATAATTGCTGGCTCATTTCTTCCCTCCGAATAACTTAAGTGTGGGCTCTCTATTGTCTAAAATTCCTTTAGGTTTAAAAAGCATAATTAAAACCATAGACAATCCAAAAGCGATCATTCGAAATTGTTCTAACTCTCTAAAGATTTCGGTAACGCCAATTAAAAAGATAGCAGAAAGAACTATGCCAGTTTGTGAACCCATGCCTCCCAAAACAACTATTGCAACAATAATTGCAGATTCAATAAATGTAAAACTCTCAGGACTTACAAAGCCTTGTTTGGTTGCAAAAAAAGATCCAGCAATCCCACCAAACATAGCACCAATAGCAAAAGCAGTAAGTTTAGTATTCGTTGGATTAACTCCAAGTGACTTACAGGCAATTTCATCTTCTCTTAAAGCTTCCCAAGCTCTGCCAACAGGCAGTCTTCTTATTCTTAAAGTAAAATAATTTGTGATTAATGCTAAAATTAAAATGACATAGTAAAGAAATATCATTTTATGCGAGTTAGAAAATTCTAAATTGAAAAAAGTGTGGAAAGGTATACTTCCTTCTTTTGGATTTTCTGTAAACTCTAAACCAAAAAAAGAAACTTTTGGAATCCCTCCTATTCCATTTGGTCCATTAGTTAAATCATTCCAATTAATAAGTATAATTCTTATAATTTCTCCAAACCCTAAAGTAACTATAGCTAGATAATCTCCACGTAATCTTAAAACTGGAAAGCCTAATAAGATTCCAAAAAAAGCTGCAAAAATTCCAGCGAGCGGCAAACAAATCCAAAATGACAAACCAAAAGTCGTTGAGATTAATGCAAATGAATAAGCGCCTACAGCATAAAAAGCTACGTAGCCAAGATCTAATAAACCTGCAAGACCAACTACAATATTAAGTCCCCACCCTAACATAATGTAAGTCAAGACCCATATCCCAACATCTAAAATATATAGATCGGTAAAAGGTATAAAAGGAAATACAAGTGCAAACAATATTCCTGTGATTGCAAACTGTTTGCCTTTGCCTGAAAAAAATTCAGATATATTATTTGTAATATTTGAGAGAAAAATAATTTTTTCTTTCCTGCTCGAATTTAAATTTATTAAAAAACGACCAATAGTACAAACGATTACTAAAAAAGCAGTTAACTCCCATTGGGGATCTATATACAAACCTTCTTTTTGTAATTTTGTTCTAAGTCCAACAATAGGACCAAATAAAACTAGAGAAATAAGCCCTGTAAATAAACTATCTTTTATATTTTTTTTTAAATCTTCAGATAGCATGCCAATTTAAACCTTTTCAATGTCTGGCTTGCCAAGAAAACCTGTTGGGAAAAAAATCAAAGTTATAATTAGAATACTAAAAGCTGCTACATCTTTATATTCGCCGCCAATATAACCAGACCACATAGTTTCAATAAGTCCTATGATTAATCCGCCTAACATTGCTCCTGGTAAAGAACCAATGCCCCCGAGCACTGCAGCCGTAAATGCTTTGATACCTGCTAAAAATCCAATGTGAAAATCAATAGTACCGTAATAAAGGACAAACATCATTCCAGCAACTGATGCTAAAGAAGAGCCAATAATAAATGTAACTGATATAGTTCTATCAACATTGACCCCAAGTAATGCAGCCATAGTTTGATCTTGTTCACACGCACGTTGCGCTCTACCTAAATCTGTTTTGGTGATTAGATAGGTAAATAAAACCATGATAGCTACAGTTAAAAAAACCATAAATATTTGCAGATAACTAACAATTACAACAAACTCAGAATCTTTAAAAAACTCCAACTTACCGTCGATTAAAGGTTGTAATGTTTTTGTTCTTGCACCTTGTGCAACTTGCACAAAGTTTTGCAAAATAATTGACATACCTAATGCAGAAATAAGTGGAGCTAATCTAAAAGATCCTCGTAAAGGTTTGTAAGCTAACTTTTCAACTGTCCAACCATAACAGGCTGTAAAAAACATTGAGATTAATAGAACTAAAAGCAAAACAATAGGTAGAGCAATCCCAGTTAATCCAAAAATAATAAATGTTATTAAAGCAATAAAGGCTCCCACCATAAAAATATCACCGTGAGCAAAATTAATCATTCCAATAATACCGTAAACCATGGTGTAACCGATAGCGATTAATCCATAAATAGAACCAAGTGTAATACCGTTAATAGTTTGTTGAATAAAATATTCCATTCTATTTTACCTTGTTTAATCTTGTGTGAATATTATCTAAAGCAATACTTAGTTTGCTATAAAATTTACCTTTTTTTAATTCTCTTAATGCTTGCTCGTTAAGTCCTTTGGGTGTTTGAGACTCAGAAACTAATTTTTTAAGTCCGCCAGATTTTTTATTTACTGCATCTTGCGAAAGTCCTAAAAATAACTCTGTTACATAACTAGTAGCTTTGGACTTTTCTATACCTTTACGGACTAACCAGTCATCACTTACTTTTAAAAGTTCATAGAATGGCGCCATCAAAGCAGAGATTGACCAAAACTTATTACAAATTTTTTCATTTTTCACTTCTATAACGGTACCTAAATGACTAAAGAAATTTTTAGCTATTTTATTAGGAGGGCAGACTATTATTGGTCCTTTTTTAATTTCAATAGGAGGCAAAGGTATAGCTCTTATAATATTTTTGTTTTTTATCATTTTTTTTAAATTGGTTATGTTTATAGTTGATATAAAACTGATAATTTTTTTACTTGAAGAAAATTTCAGTGTACCTAAAATCTTTAAACCCACAGTTGGCGTTACAGCTAAAAAAATTAAATTTGAACGATCAATAACTTCTTGATTATTTTTTGCTATTTTAACAGATTTAAATTTTTTACTTAGTTTATTAGCAATCGATCTATTTTTTGGAGAAATAAAGATTTTTGAGCTCTTTAATTTTGATTTAAAGATCCCATGGATAATTGATGATGTTATTTTTCCAGTGCCAATAAATCCAATATTCATATGAAATTGTAGATTAACGAAGCTTACTTATTTAATATAGATTAGATAAGAAAAAAATTATTCAAAAATATTATTGCGAAATTCCAACTAACCACAAAACAATAAAAACAAGGAATATTGGTTCCATTTAAAATTTTAACATGTTTTTTTAAAAAAAAATAAATAATATTTTTAAAGTTTATTCAACCTCAAGTAGCATTAAAGATCTATTTAAGACTATAAATAAATTAATTAGCCTATTTACAAATTAATATTTTATTTAAATTTGATTTATTAGCTTATGAGAATAAATAAATAGATTAAAAAATAATAATGAAAAAAAAAAGTTTAATTCCTCAAACAAAAGTTAAAAATCCAGAGCCAAACATTAAAGATGATAATTGGATTATTTGGGCTGCTTGGGCAGATCGAATTACTTTTGAGGAAATTAAAGAAAAAACTGGAAAAACTGAATCTGAAGTCATTAAGATTATGAGAAGAAACTTAAAACCATCTTCATTTAAACTTTGGCGAGAAAGAGTTCATAATAAAAGTATTAAACATAGGGCTAAATTTAAAGACTCAAGAAAAAGAATGATTGAAAAGATAAAAATGGACGATATATATTAAATATGAAAAAAGTTACAATGTATTCAGGCAGCCCATGTCCATACTGTGTTGCTGCAAAAGCTTTGCTTAAAACTAAAAACGTTGAAATTGAAGAATTTGATGTTAGGAAAGATAAAGCTAAAGCAAAAGAAATGTTAGAAAGAACTAATGGTGCAAGAACTATTCCGCAAATTTTTATTGGCGATCATTACATCGGTGGTAATGACCAACTTCAAGCAGCAAATAGAAGTGGTGAGCTAGACAAATTGTTGTCTAATTAATTATTTTTTTCTCTATAATAATAATTATTATCTAAAAATGTTTAAATTGATATTTCGAACTACAGTTATAACATTGGTGTCAATTTTAGTTATAGATTTTTTATTTGGAAAACTAATTTTATCTAAATTTGATAGATATTTTTCTTCAACAGATTTTTACGAAAGATTAATAAGAATTGATCACCCCTATTATCACCATGCATTAAGACCTAATGTAAAATATGAAAGAGCTAAAAGTTTTAATAATTATTTTGTTCTATGTACAGACAATCATGGTTTTAAGTATGATTGTGATAAAAAAAGAGAAAAAGAATTTGACTATGCTTTTATAGGTGACTCATTTGTTGAAGGAGTTGCTTTAAATTATAGTGAAACATTTGTTGGAATATTTGAAAAAAAAAACAATGTATCTGTTGCTAATTTAGGTGTTACTTCATATTCGCCAAGTATTTATTTATCTAAAGTTAAATTTCTTTTAGAAAATAACTATAAGTTTAAAAACTTAATTTTGTTTATAGATATAAGTGATCTTTATGATGATAATGTATTTTACCAACTCAATTCTGATCTTTCGGTAAATGAAAAAAATGCTAAAGAAAAAAATTTAAAAAGAAGAAAATTCTTAAAAAAAAACTTTCCTTTAATAAATTTCTATACATATGTAATAAAAATGAATCAAAAATTTAATAAAGAGGTTCCACCATTAATAAGTGAAGTTCCAATTTTTACTGAAAAAGCAAATCTTAAAGCCATGTGGACTTATCAAAAAAGTGACTCTATTCCTGGATATGAAGATCCAATTTCGAAAACTGAAAATGAAATGGTTAATAATATGATAAAACTTTCTGATTTATTGAAAAAAAATAACATAAAACTAAGTCTAGCCGTTTATCCCTGGCCACAACAGTTAGAGCGTGATGTGGTTAATTCAAAACATGTTAAAAAGTGGGAAGAATTTTGTATTACAAGATGTGAAAAATTTATTAATTTTTTCCCTTTCTTTTTTGAAGAAAAAGAAAAAACTTCATATCTTGAAGTTTATAAAAAATATTATTTTTGGAACGATACGCACTTTAATAAAGAGGGGAATAAAGTAATAGCTAATAGATTAATCACTATTTTTAATTAACCAAAAGTAGCAAAGAATGGAAAGATTGTTAAAATATAATAACTAATAACTTGTATTTGATTAGTAACAATAAGTAATCCAGTTATTAAAAGGAGTGCCCCACCAGTTTTAGTAATACGCCCATAATATTTTCCAAAACCTTTTTTTGAATTTAGAAATACAGTCATATAGTAGCCTGATAAAATAAATGGAATAGCTAATCCTAAAGAATAAAAAGAAAGTAAAATAATTCCATTGGATATTGTAGCTTCACTTGCGGACAAAGCTAAAATAGACCCTAAAACCGGACCAATACAAGGTGTCCAACCAAAAGCAAATGCAGCCCCTACTACAAAAGGAAAAAAATAATTATCTTTATAAGATCCTGTTTCAAATCTTTTATCCTGATTTAAAAAGTTAAAATTTAAAATTCCTAATAAATTTAAAGAAAAAATAATAATAATTATTCCTGCAGCAATTCTAAGTTCTTTATTAAAAAAAATTAAAACATTACCAATAAAAGATGCTCCAATGCCAAGTATAATAAAGATAAAAGAAAACCCTAAAGAAAAAGTAATAGTTTTTAATAAAACTATTTTTCTATTTTGTTGAATTTCATCAAGTTTTTTTCCAGTAATATAAGAAACATATCCAGGAATAATAGGAAGTACGCACGGAGATAAAAAACTTATAAATCCAGCACCAAAAGCGATAGCTAATTTAATAATCATATGAATATTATATTTATAAGTGTTATTTGTGTTAATTAGTATAATTATTTAAAGCAATTTTATCACACATAACAAGTTCTATGAAATATTTTAAAAAAAGAAGTACAGAAACTAAAGGCATCATCTATATGCTTTTGTGCCAGCTTTTTTTTACAGCTAATGATGCGTTAATAAAAAAAATAATAATCAAAGTTAACACTTTAGATTTAATTGACGAAATCATTTTTGTAAGAGGAATTATAGCTACTTTTATTTTGGGAATAGTCCTATTTTTCTCAGGTGACTTTAATTTTAAAGATTTGGCAACAAATACTAAATTACAATTTAGAGGATTAATGGAAAGTGTCACTGCGATTTTCTTTTTTATTGGCTTGTATAGTTTGCCTATGGCCGATGTATACGTTTTATTAAATTTAGCGCCTATTTTGATTACATTCGCAGGAGCTATATTTTTATCTGAAAAAGTTGGCTGGAGGAGATGGTCAGCAGTTATTGTAGGATTTATTGGAGTATTAATCGTAATCAACCCAACTAAATTAGAATTTGGTTTTTATTTTATTTTTCCTCTTATCTCAGCATTTTTTATCGCTTATAGAGATACGTATACAAGAAAAATAAAAAATAATTTTAATATTATGCAAGGTGTTTTTTTAACGTCTCTTGTTGTAACTTTGGTATTTGGTATTGGTGCAATTGCCAGTCCTCAACTTATTAATTTTAATTTAAATGATTATTTAATTATAATATTATCCGCGATATTTTTAATTATTGGTTATTTCTTTTCGATTATAACTATTAGAACAGCAATGATGTCTACTACATCATCTTTTAGATACAGTACTATTATTTGGGGAATGCTCTTTGGTTATTTTTATTTTGATGAAATTCCATCTATCAATATGTTAATAGGTGGAACAATCGTTGTATTAAGTGGATTATTTATCATTCAAAGAGAGAAAAAAATGGGTCTAATAAATTAATAATCTTTAATTCCAGTCCAATAAAGCTAATTGTTTTTTTCCCAAACTAGTTAAGTCTTCTAAGGTTGCTCGATCAATAAAACCTGTTTCATAGTTTTCAGCAGCAAAATCAGGTGGGCTTTCACCTTTTAGAAAATTTTGAGCTTGTCTTTTTGCGTATTCTAAATTTTTTTCGCATAATGGCATTGAGCCTACATAGACTACATTAGAATAACCTTTGCCGGTATGATTGTCCTCAACAGCATGAATAATATCAGGATGCCACCAAATGGTATCACCTGGGTTCATAACAGGAATAGAAACTAAACCTTCTAACAGTAAAGAGTGATATGTTTTATTTGCTGAAAGAGCACGAGCAGGGTTTGAGCCACATAGTTCATTCTCGGGAACATCTTCAAGCAATGCTCTTGTTAAAACATATGCCATGCCTTTTGCAATTGGGATTAATTGTAGTGTTCCGTCTGATGGACCTTGTTTAGTTAAAGCTGTCCAACCTTGAAAAGTTCTAAAAGTATTGCTTACTGCTGGTGATTGAATTAAATCTGTTTTTTCTCTGAATTTTGCTTCAAATGGATCATACTTTTCAAACTGATCGGAGAAAACTTTTTCATAAATTTTTTGATAATTGCTTTCGATCCATCGCTCAATTGATCCAGCATCGCAGTGCGGTGATAAACCTAACGTTGAATCGCCTGGCTCTCTTCTTCTTACTCTGTCTGCATAAATTAATTCTTTATTTGGATCAAATACCTGATAGCCAGCATACTGATACTTCCAAAGATGATTAATCCATTTTTTTACATGATCAAGTTCTTCAGATTGTCTTATTCTCGTTTGAGTTTTAGACCAATAAAGTCCAAAAATTTGAGGTTTACCAGATTTTAAATCACTAAAATAATTATCTAAGTCTGCTTTTTCTTTTTGAAGTTCGTAGTAATTATTTTTTTCAATATATTCTTCTATATCTCTGTTCCACTCCTGAATTTGATTATCATCAAAAACATCTCTTACAATCACACATCCTTTTTTTTTAATTTCATTAATGATCTTGGTATTATCTAATTTATCTAAATCTTTAAAATTTATTTCAGGAATAATTGGTAATTTAGATTTTTGTAATTGTTTAATTTCTTGAACTTCTTTTTTAATAAAAGCTTCGATTTTTTTAAAGTTTTCTTTATAATTTTTTGACTTATTTCGAAGTATTTTTTTTGCTTTTATAATATCTTGATCGTAATTTTTCATTAATAACTTTTTAATTTATAAATATATGAAAATTTATTGTTCCAGACAATATAATATTTATGACTTAACAAGAACTTATTAATGGGATTTCTTTTTATACCATTTGCATTGTGCTTAAATATGCCTTCTTGATTGTGAATTTCAACGCAGATTAAAGTTGGCTTATATTTTTTTAAATCTATGCTTTTTAAGACTTGTAATTCATGACCTTCAACATCTAGATTAAAAAAATCTATTTTTTTATTTTTATACTTAGACTGATTCAAGATATTATTTAATGTGTTTGATTTAATTTTTTTTTCTTGAAAACCGTTTTTAAAATTTATTTTAGCAAATTTTTTACTTAGTGTATTAAGCATATTAATTTTTTTTCTAAAATAGACTTTGGTAACTCTTTTTTTACTTAAAATTGCTGAGTTTATGTTTAAATCAAACTTTCTAGCTCTTTGAAATAGCTCAATAGACAAAGGGTTTACGTCAATATTAATACCTTGCCAATTTTTTTTATAAAGTAAATATGTGTTATTTCCATCAAGCGGGTGATAGGCGCCCACATCTAAATAAATACCGTTTTTTTTATTTTTAAAAAAATTATTTATGTAAATATCTTCACCAAGCATTGAATAAGTTTTTTTAAGAAAAAATATTTTTGGTCTATAATAATTATAATAAAAATATTGAAAAATATTTATCATTATTAATTTTTAGTTTTAAAAAGTAAACATATTCCATTATTACAATATCTTTTACCTGTGGGTTTTGGTCCATCTTCAAATATATGTCCATGATGACCGCCACATTTCTTACAGTGATATTCAGTTCTTGAATAACCAATATGAAAATCTGTTTTAGTTTCAAATACACCAGGTAAAGCATCATAAAAAGATGGCCAACCTGAGCCGCTTTCATATTTTGTCTTAGATTCAAATAGTTTTGTACCACAGCCAACGCAGTGATAAGAACCTTCTCTTTTTTCATTATTTAAAGCACTAGAACCTGCGGGTTCTGTTCCCTCCTCT
>SXGQ01155579.1_pt1 | contig 18913 bp, 14 predicted proteins | sample 3178371 | NCBI WGS metagenome assembly SXGQ01 (sample SAMN11356859, study PRJNA531348) | freshwater metagenome | isolation source: freshwater sample F1-20 | place: China: Fuxian Lake, Yuxi | collected 2017-12-25 | reverse complement strand
TTGGAGTAGGTGAAGATTCCTCGATTGCCATAAAACCAATCCAACTCCCCCCCAAAAACCGAGTAAAGATCCTTATACACGGTCAAGTAACGGTAACCTGGGATCATTTCTTCTCCTTTTTTACCTATGGCATCGTAGATGCGTATGTCTTCTCTATTGTAGGTATTGAGATCTTCCTCTGCCCCCGGGCCACGAAGGATCATCCCTCCTGAATTGTGGAAACTCTGGGCTCCTGCGATGTTGGAGTGCTTGCTGACAAACTCCATCACTGCACGATTTTCAGGTAGTGTAAATGGATAGCGCATGGCCCCTCGTTGGATGTAATCTGGCTGCCAGTTCCAACCCCAATCCCGGTTGGGATCATAGTAGCCAATCCCATCTTCATTGACTTCACCATCTCCATCGTTGTCGATTCCTTCTTGACCAAGCATTTCATACTCCCCTACCTGGTCAGGTCCCACTTGCATCAATCTTCTAGAATCCAAAGGATCTTTGATAAATCTACCTGTTGGAGACTTGCGAATCATCATGGTAATGTGTCCATCGCCGTCCAAGTCATCCATTCTATCCTCGCCATTTTTGCCATCGCCATCGTTGTCTAGCACAAGCATTCCTGAGCGGGGCGAACTGGCTGTGTTGGGCTCCTTGAAGAAATTATTTCGAGCATCTGGATTTATGGTCGGCGTAATGTAAAAGGTCTTGTCTTTTAGAAGTTGCTTCACAAACTCATTGTCCCCATGCATCTCGGTCAGGTACCAAGCGACGTAGAGCGAAAATTCCCCCCCCTGCACCTCATTGGAGTGAATGTTGCCATCGATCCACATGGCTGGCTTGTCGGTATCCTTGCCTGTAGCAAAGTCGGTGATGGTCAAGGTCAAGATGTCTCTTCCCTCCACAGACTTCCCAATAGATTCGATTTTGGCAAGTTTAGGATGTGCTACTGCAATTTTTTTCATCAAATCCCAAAGCCCTTCAGCGCTGTAATAGCGATTCCAGGCAATCTCCACTTTAGGCTGGTGGGGCGTGCCGATGGCCCGAAAATAATTTTCTTGTTGTGCACTTACTTTAAAGGAACTTAGCGATAAAGCTCCCAAAGCCAAGGCAGTGAGGGTATGTTTGATATTCATGATCTTCATGGCTTAGAATGTTACAGTTTGGGTTGCAAAACCTGCATGTGGAGCACCTGCTTTCAGTTGCACTGGACCCTTGCCACGCACGATCCAGCTAAAGCTAGTTTTTTCAAATGCACCTAGGGAATCGACGAGCTTCACCTTGTCGCCAGAGATCAGTTGATCTACGGGTACATCAATATCTACCCGTAGCTTTCTGAGCCAACGCGACCGAGTACCCATTTCGGAATGCGTGGGTAGCGGGGAATTGTTAAATAAGTCCACGGTGATTCGAGTGAGCCCATTTCCAAGTGCCTCTGATTTGAGTTGGTGGAGCTCCAATTTTGGCTGCATTGCGGCCAGCTTCAGTATAAAATCATGGTGTTGCTTGGCAATTTCTCCCACTTTTTCAAAGGGAGGATTGACCATCACAAATGGCTTGATGCCACCCACTTCTACTTGTTGGTTAGGAAAATCAGGATGTTTTACTGCAGTCCAGGACACAAATGTATCCTGCTTCAAGGAATCAGACCATGCTAAGAAATTAGCTTCTGCGTTGGTTTTACCCTTGTATTCAGGGTTCCAGTAGGCTGGTGTAGAAAAGCTGTAGCGCGCAAAGTGGAAATAGGCCCATTGGAAAAAATCCCCATCTGTACCTTGATTCGTTTGCTGAAAAGCTTTGGCAGGAACCGTTTTGGTGTAGAGTTCAGACACAAGGGCATTGGTAGCCTGATCTTTTTCTAAAATAGAAGTCACTACGCGCTTGCGCGCATCCCCTGCCGAGTATTTCAAGGGAGTACTCAGGTTGTTGGCAGGAGAAAAGGTCACAAAAGCAAAAATATTCCACTGCTCAAAGAGGTAGTCCAACAGGGCGCGGCTTTCGAGTTGGGACACTGCAATATCCCCTGCTAGCGGCTCAAATACAGGGAATTTGTAGCTGAGCGATTTGTTGAAGGCAATGCCTTCAGTCAGGTCTTCGGCAAATTTGCCGTCCTTGTCGCTATCTACACTTTCTTTGAAAACACGATACTGTCCTGCTTCTCCTTTGGCTCGGTCTGCTTTTACTAGTACCCGAGAATCCTCTTTGGAAGTCGTCCAGTCCCCCATAGGATCTGCAATACGCATCCAGGTAATGAGTCCATCTCCATTTAGGTCGCGGTACCCGTTGTCTCCGGCTATCCCATCTCGGTCGTGATCGATGGCTACAGCATTGCCTCGACGCTCGTACTTCAAGGCATCGTTGTACTGTGCGTAGGCGTCAGGGGAAAGGTTGGGAAACACATAAAACGTTGTGGATTCTAGTGCCTTGGCATGCTCTAATACAAGCTTTTCGGCAAATTGAAGTGCAAGCTCCACGCTTAGCACATGAAATCCTTCCACCCCGCCAACTACTGCGATTGCGGGCTTCTGGTCTTTGTTTCCAGTGCCAATTTTCAGGGCATAAATTTCCTTACCGCCAGCGGTCTTGGTCAGCGTCTTTAACTCCACAGCTGGATTGGCACTGAGTTTTTGGATACGTTGAGCGCTTTGACTGAGTGTGGGGTAGTCGCTTTGGGCAAGGGTATTTCCACAAATCGTCGTTGCCAACAGCAGTCCAAAATAGAAGCATTTTCTCATATTGGGATGTGTTTTTGGATGGATTCAAAGAGTAAATGAAGGAAAAGTTAGGAAAAAATAAAGGGATTCTCCCCTGGAGTTTTTCTGAACCCCAAAAATATAGGTAGGCGGAAGTCGTAGAGGATGAATGGTGAACGGGACGAAGGAACTTGCTTCATGCACAAAAATTGACGTATTTCAAGGATTAATGCACTAGTTATGTACAAAAAACTTGCCCTCGCCATTGCTTTTTCTCCACGAATGGAGGCCCTAATTGCTGAAGCTCGAAAATTGATTCAAATTTTTGAGGGAGAATTGATTTTGATTCATGTCGGTACCAAGACTCCGGAGTTGGAAGCGCAGTTGTCAGAAGTGCTTTCTCGGCATTGTGGGGATCTACAACGAATCAAGACCTTATGGAAGGAAGGCAAGCCCGCGAAGACTATCCTGAAAACCTGTGAGGAAGAAGGAGTAGATCTTTTGATCTTGGGAGCATTGAAAAAAGAAGGATTGCTTACCTATTATGTGGGTTCAGTCGCCAGAAAAGTCATTCGAAAATCCACCTGCTCCGTGTTAACCCTGATTGAGCCCAAGATTAAAACCACCCATTTTTCGAAGGTAGTCATCAATGGAACTGAGCTTGAAATCACCCCTAGAGTAATCGAAAAGGGGTTGAAATTCTGCCGAGCAGAGCAGTCCAACCAAGTTCATATTCTGAATGAAATCAAGATGTATGGTTTCCAGATGGCCACGGCAGCAGAAGGTACTGAGACAGAGGTGGCAACTACGCGACGCAAATTGGTGCAGGAAGAGATCAATTATGTACAAGGAATCTTGGACAGCTTGGAACCCACAGATCTCAAGATAAATATCAAGGTGACTGCGGGAAAATGGGCGGTTGAGTTGGTCCGATTTTGTGAATCGATTGAGTCCGACCTATTGATCATGGGTGTCGATCAAGGGTTTTCGTTTATTGACCGGATATTTCCTCATGACATCGAGGACGTATTGATTGAGTTACCTTGTAATTTATTAATCGTCAAATAAGCAAGCGATGGAAAAACTAACCCACAACGAGGTAGTCATTCTATTACTTCAACTTGCTACTATGCTCGTTTTGGCACGAGTTTTTGCCGAATTTGCTCGAAAATTCAAGCAACCCGCCGTCGTAGGAGAAATCCTTGCTGGAATTATACTTGGCCCAACGATTTTAGGCACTTTTTTTTCGGATGGCTTCGAATTTCTATTTCGATCCTATCCCATGAGCAATATTGCATTGGCAGGATATTCTCAAGTTGCAGTGGTCTTGCTTCTTTTTATTGCAGGCCTTGAAGTAGACTTAAATTTGGTTTTTTCCCAAGGAAAAAGAGCGCTTAACATTAGTTTTTATGGTCTAGTAATTCCCTTTGCTTTTGGCTTTACTGCTCCCTTTTTCTTTGCTGAATTTTTTGGGTTTTCCGAAGGAGACAAACTTCTATTTTCCCTATTTATGGGTACGGCCATGGCGATTAGTGCCTTGCCAGTTATCGTCCGAACCTTGATGGACCTCAACCTTTTCAAAAGTAGGATGGGGATGATGATTGTATCTGCAGCCATGGTAGACGATATTATTGGCTGGATGATCTTCTCGATTATTTTGAGTTTTATGGGAAAAGAAGCCGGGGGAATTGGAATTGGTTATACCATCCTACTCACCGTTGGATTTGCTGCATTCATGGTGACGGTGGGCAAGTCACTTATCAACCGAGCGCTACCTTGGATCAACAAGCGATTGGCTTGGCCAGGTGGACTGATCTCTCTTTCATTAGCTGCATGCTTTTTTGCTGCGGCATTTACTGAATTCATTGGCTTACATGCCATTTTTGGTGCCTTCATCATCGGTATTGCCATAGGCGATTCCGAGCACATGACCGAAAGAGCGAAGGAAATTATCCATCAATTTGTGAATAATATTTTCGCTCCAGTTTTTTTTGTAGCCATTGGTTTGAAAGTAAACTTCATTGCCAATTTTGATCCCTTATTGGTGCTCGTCGTCATTTTGGTGGCCTATGCGGGAAAGGTAATCGGTTGTGGCTTTGGCGCCCTTCAAGGTAAACTGGATAAATACGAAGCACTAGCCATCGGCTTTGGGATGAATGCCCGAGGAGCCATGGAAATCATCTTAGGCTTAATTGCCCTCGAAAATGGGCTGATTACTGAAAAACTATTTGTAGCCTTGGTGGTCATGGCATTGGTTACTTCCATGACTTCAGGGCCTTTGATGCGATGGGTAATGAACAAGCGAAAAGAGGGCTTGGAATAAAATCCATTGAACAGATATATGAGGATGCCATCGTTCCTGTATAGTGAATTTTAATCAGAAATCTTCCCTCAATAAATTAAACAAAGGGACTATTTTTGTGCTTTTCATTTGAAATAGTACAAGTCCATGTCTACAAGTCAAGCAAAAATAGGAGTCTTATTGGTTAATTTAGGTACCCCAGACAGCACCAAAACAGGGGATGTGCGCAAGTACCTCCGGGAGTTTTTGATGGATGGACGCGTGATTGATTTTCCCTTTATTCCCCGATGGATGCTGGTCAACCTGATTATTGCCCCCTTCCGAGCCCCTAAATCTGCTGGTGAATATCGAAAATTGTGGACCGATCGCGGCTCCCCACTTTTATTCCATACCCAAGACTTGAAAGACAAGCTGGTTCAAAAGCTTGATTCCAAAAAATACCTCGTAGCCATGGCCATGCGCTACCAGAACCCCAGCATTAAAAAGGCCTTGAATGAGCTAAATGAGGCAAACGTAAAGAAAATTATTGTGCTCCCCTTATTCCCGCAATACGCCTCCGCTACCAACGGATCCGTGATAGATCGGGTGATGGAAATAACCCGTAGCTGGCAGATTATCCCTGAGATGACCTTCGTAAGTAATTACGTAGATCACCCCTTGTTTCTTGAGGCTTGGGCTGAACTCGGACGCGAGGCCATGCAAAAACACAGGTATGACCGATTTCTTTTTTCTTACCATGGCCTCCCCGAACGGCAAATCCGAAAAGGGAGCGTGGATGGACACTGCAAGCTGGGCACCTGCTGCGCCACCTACGGGCTCAAAAATCAATTTTGCTACCGGGCCCAATGCTTCCAAACTACCCGATTGGTAGCTGAAAAACTAGGCGTTCCCGCAGAAAAAGTGATGACCTGCTTTCAATCTCGACTAGGAAAAGATCCTTGGATCAAACCTTACACCGAGGACATTATCAAGGAACTCGCAAAAGAAGGAGTAAAAAAAGTACTCGTTTTCTCCCCTGCCTTTGTCGCAGACTGCCTAGAAACTACCGTAGAAGTAGGCGAAGAATACAAGGAGCAATTTGAGGAACTCGGCGGAGAACACTGGGATCTTGTCCCCAGCCTCAACTCTAACGATACTTGGGTGAGGTGTGTGGAGGATTTGATTCTTTCAAGAAGCTAGAGCCAAGAAGCAAGAAACAAGAGCCAAAATAGACTAAAGTCTGCTGGGCTAAAAAGCCTGCTGCTGACCTAAAGTTGGTTTTCCTCATTTCAACATTCAGAATTGGGCGTTCAACATTCGACATTAATGAGTAGCAAGTATGTAGAGGTAAGATAATCCTGCTCCTATGCTAAGTTTTTAAAACAGCAGGACCTAGTCTAATTTCTTGCTTCTTGTATTTTGTATCTCGTATTTCGTATTTCCACAGTTTCCCTTACCTCTCATTGTCCAAATCCTCCTCCCAAACCTTACTTATCCTCGGCGTAATCTTGATCTCGATCAACCTGCGCACCTCTATTGCTTCAGTAGGGCCACTTATCCCATTTATTCGGGAAGACCTTGGAATTTCCAATGGGGCGGCAGGATTTTTGACCACGCTTAGCCTGATTACTTTTGCCCTTTTTTCGTTGTTTGCTCCTAGCATTGGGAAGAAGCTGGGATTAGGAAAGGCCATTTTTCTTGGAATACTCCTGCTAGCCATAGGCGTAGTCACTCGGGTGCAAGGAGGAATTGCCTTACTTTACCTAGGCACAGCCCTGACAGGAATAGGAATTGTGACTGCCAATGTGTTGATGATTCCATTTTTTAAGGCCCGAATACCAGATAAAATTGGCTTGATGACCGCACTGCTCTCTACCGGAATGTCCTTATTTGCTGCCATCGCTTCAGGAATTAGTGTGCCCTTAGCGGAGGGGCTTGGATTGGGATGGAGAGGAGCCCTTCTTTCCTGGGTGGGCTTGATGGCACTTGCACTTATTGCCTGGATTCCACAGCTATCTCCTCCCAAATCCAAGAGCAGTGTCGAGGTGCTAGCAGGAAAAAATGTATGGAAATCCCGCCTTGCCTGGCAGGTCACTGGATTTATGGGAGCCCAATCGGTCATGTACTTTACCCTAATTACCTGGCTGCCCGACCTGTTGATCGCTCGAGGGATGACTCCAGTAAATGCGGGAATAGCCCTCTTCTACATGCAATTGATATCTTTGATCGGTGCTTTCTTTGCCCCAAACCTCCTGATGCGCCTGCCTCAACAATCAGGTGTGGTAGTGGCCGTAGGCGTTGGCTACCTAATCGGCTATGGAGCCCTTTTTATTCACCACGAGCTCCTTACTTTTGCAGCCCTGACCGTGATCGGAATCGGTAGCGGAGCAAGCTTGAGCATTGCCTACACCTTGATTTCTATGCGCACAGCAGAGGCCTTGACCACCTCTAGGCTTTCTGGAATGGTGCAGTCGGCAGGTTATGTCTTAGCCGCCTTAGGACCTCTAGTTTTTGGTATTTTTTTGGATGTATTTGGCAACTGGAACCTGCTGATTTGGTTTCTCTTGGCTATGACCTTGCAATTTTTGATTTTGGGTATCGCCGCCGGTAGAGATCAAAAAATCTAAGCCCAGATTCTTCCCTTTTCCTACCTGCCTCTGCAAAGAAAGCAGTATTTTTGTACTATCAATTTCTCAATTCCATGCAAGATCTAATCCAGACCCTAGGTATCCCCGACGCCCTATTTGACTACCTGATCATGCCTTTGCTAATCTTTATGGCACGCGTGGCAGATGTCTCCATCAACACGCTGCGCTTCATGTTTATGATGAACGGCAAAAAAAACATCGTTCCCATTTTGGGGTTTTTTGAGGCATTGATTTGGCTCTTGGCAATCGGACAAATTTTCCAAAATATAGACAACCCGCTTTCTTACCTGGCTTATGCAGGGGGCTTTGCCATGGGAAATTACGTAGGCATGACCTTGGATGAAAAATTGGCTTTAGGAAGGGTATTGGTTCGGGTAATTACACCGAACTCCCTACCCGTCTTGCTTGAGTTTATGAAAGAAAATAACTACCGCTTCACTAGCGTGGATGCAGAAGGACGATTCGGCAAGGTCAACCTTTTATTTACGGTTATGAAGCGGGACCAGCTGCCTGAATTTATCTCTAGGGTAAAGCAAATGGATGAAAAGGCATTTTACACCATAGAAAGTGTGAAGCGCGTGTCTGAGGACGAATTCAATATTATGGATGACAAGCCTCGATTCCGCACTCGCCTTTTCAATCGAGCCCGAACCTAATGGGCAACAGCTGGTTTCAATTTCAGCAATTTCGGGTGGAGCAAGACCGCTGTGCCATGAAAATCAGTACCGATGCCGTGCTACTCGGTACGATGGTCCAAAGCAATTCACCCAAGCGTATTTTGGATATCGGCACAGGAACAGCTGTGATCGCCCTAATGTTGGCCCAGCGCTTTTCTCAAGCGAGCATTACCGCAGTGGAACTAGATTCCGAAGCAGCAAGCCAGGCAAGGGAAAATTGCGAACAGAGCCCTTTTTCTCAACGGCTTACGGTAATGCAAGGTAGGTTCCAAGATTTCCAAGAAGAGAAATACTTTGACCTGCTAGTAAGCAATCCTCCCTTTTTTCCGGATCACCTCCCCGCTGGCGACCCTAAGAGACACCAAGCCCTACACACACAAAGCTTGTCCTTTGAAGAGCTTTTACAGAAAGCAAGTCAACTCCTTGCACCATCAGGATCTTTCTGGGTTATTTTGCCTCCAAGGCAAATGCAGGATTTTTTCCAATGTGCAAAAGGCAATGGGCTTTTTCCCTGTGCTCGAGTGCTCATTCGAGACAATGCCCTTAAGTCAGTCCATCGAGAAGTGGTTGGCTTTACGTTTACGGAGTTCTTACCAAGCGTTCGACCTATGGAGCTGCTTCTAAAAAATCAAGATGGCAGTTATTCAGAGGATTATAGAAACTTGATTTCTGGATTTTTATTGGGTTTTTAACAAAAATCCTCTTTTTATATTTCTATTTCTTTCAAGTTACTACCAAATGATTGTTCCCACTCTTTAAAATTCTATTTTTGTTAGCTGACTAGACCACTATCCTATGCAAAAAATACGCGCTGCATTTGTTTTTTTTATGCTGTTCGCCTCCTGGTCCTGTACTGAGGAAGAGAACACGCCAGTTCTTGTTTCGACAGAAGATATCTTGTTTGTGGGTGGCGATAAACTACGTGTGTCGGGCAGACTCCTTACCAACCGTGAAGTTTTTGCCGAAGATCATGGATTTGTCTTCTCTACCGACGCCTCCTTCTCCAGCCCCATCTTGCTATCCTTGGGAGAAAAAAAAGAGCCGGGACGATTTATTGGAGAAAAAAGTGGGTTTAAAATTGGACAAACCTATTTTGTAAAAGCCTTTGCTGAGGTAGATGGCCAACGCTTGGAAGGTCAGGCCGTTGAATTAAAAACATTGACCCCCTCGATTTCGAGTTTTTCTCCCATCTATTCCTCAGCCGGAAATGAAATGACTATTGAAGGCAAAAATTTTCCGGAAAGCACCCAAGTATTCTTCGGCAGCCAGCAGGCTCAAGTAATCAAAAACGTTTTTGAATCGAAAATTACAGTAAAAATTCCACCTGCATCTGGACAGGTACTGGTGCCTATCAAGTTGCTCATCCAAAATAAAGAGTACAGCATTTCCACTCCATTTGAGTACCAAGCTGGAAAATACAGCAAGGTAACCGACTTCCCCGGTAACCTTCGGATTTACGACCTCAACTATTTTTCAAATAATTCTGGGTTCCACGTTGGGCTGGGAAGAATTAAATTTGGGGATAATTACGCTGGATTCCAGAGATTCAATGTAGCCACTGGAAGCTGGTCTGAAGTGAGTTTTCCTGGCAATGGTCGGAGATTTGGTTTTTCTTCCTCCAACTACCTCGGTGGTGGTGCTGTGGAGCCAGCTCGCGATCAGTTTGTGTACGACCGTAGCTTTTGGAAAATCAACGGAAGCACCTTCGAGCGCCTTGGCAACCTTCCTTTCAACTCCCGCGATGCCTTGGCTGTGGACTGGGATGGAGGCTTACTTCTGTTTGGAGGTTTGGACGGTGCCTCTCTTCTTGTGCGTGCTTACGACCCAGTACAGCAGATATGGTCGACCAAACGCAATGCCCCAATCGCTCTGGGACGCAACGCCGCAGCCTTTGCCCGAGCTACCCGGGTGATTGTCTTGGGAAGCAACGGACAGGTATGGGAGTATAATCCACCACTCGACAGCTGGCAGCTATTGACTACCTATCCAGGTAACAAAGGACAAGGGTACCCCATCGCAGAAGTCATCGGATCAAAAGCCTATTTGGGATTATTTAGAGCAACTCAAGAGCTCTGGGAACTGAACCTAGAGACGCTCACCTGGAAAGTAAAAAATCAAATCATTGGTTTCCCTCAAAGTATCAACAGCGGCCACTTCCAATTTAATGGCTCGATTTATTTTCTCCGTGCCCCCGAGGAATCCGTAAGTGGGTCCTTACCTATGGAATTGTACAAATTTGACCCAAATGCGATCTAAGCCTACCTCCATGAAAAAAATATACCTACTTATCTTTTTGTTTTTTGGGCTTACAGCGGTGTGGGCCCAAACTCCCTCAGTAAAGCGGGAGGTAGTCGGTCGTGATATCGGTCAACTCAAAGGCATCAAGCTTTCGGGGAGAATCACAGACGAAATCACAGGGGAAGCTCTTGTCGGTGCTACTGTACGAGTTCCTGAATTAGACCTTACCCGAATTACAGATGCCAACGGAAGTTTTGAGTTTGAAGTATCTCGAGCCGAGTACACGTTGGAGTTTCGATATGTGGGTTATGAAACCAAAATTTACCCCATCACAGCAGTTGGAGAAGGAAGGCTCACTATTAAGATGCTCCAAGAGGATTTCACACTGGATGATGTGGTGATCTACGGCAGTGATCCGGAGAAAAATATCCGATCCACCAACATGGGCGCTGTAACGCTTAGTGTAAACACGATGCGTGAACTACCTCCATTTATGGGAGAAATCGACATCGTAAGATCTCTCGCTACCCTTCCTGGTGTCAGTCAAGTGGGAGAAGCCTCCTCAGGGCTCAATGTTCGTGGAGGTGGCGTTGATCAAAACTTGATTCAATTTGCAGGTGCCCCCATCTACAATCCTTCTCACATGTTTGGCCTCTTCACCGCATTCAATCCAGACATGGTCAACGACGTCACGCTCTACAAGGCGGTGGTTCCTTCCCGATTTGGGGGTAGAAGCTCAGCTATTTTGGACATTCTTCCAAAAGCAGGTAGCATAGAAAAATGGGGTGGTGACATCATGGCGAGCAACTTCTCCGGAAAGCTCTCCCTCAATGGGCCCCTGATCAAGGATAAGGTATCCATCCTTGGAGGATTCCGAATTTCCTACATCAACTGGCTATTGCAATCACTTAGCAATACCACTCTAAATAGCTCCAATGCTAATTTTTACGATGGCAACTTGGTCATCAGCGCACCCTTATCTGAAAACAACGAGTTTACCTACAGCTACTACACCAGCTACGACGACTTTGCCTTTGCCTCGGACACGACCATCTCTTGGCAAAACAATGCTCATTCCTTGCAGTGGAAAAGTAAACTGAGTGAAAAACTCAACCTAGAAACTCTTGGCTTTTATTCCCTTTATGACTACGGAATCTTCAATCAATCGGGGCTAAACAACTTTGAAATCAACTCCAACATCAAAGACATAGGAGGAAGAACCTTTTTTACCTACAGCTTAAGCCCTACCCAAACCATCACGACAGGAGCGGAATTCAAGCAGATAAGTGTGCAACCAGGAGAGCTAATACCCACAGGCACCGAGGCGGACCTGCTCCCAAAAAAGGTGCAAAATGAATTTGGTCGAGAAGGCGCCGCACACTTCCAGCACGAGCTGGAGCTAGGCGAAAAAATTGGGCTTACCTACGGGTTACGCTACGACTTATACCAATACCTAGGTGCCCGCAAGGTACGCAGCTACCAAGAAGGTACACCGGTGTCTGACGGATCAGCCATTGGGGAAACAAACTATGCGAAGGACGAAGTCATCCAAACTTACGATGGACTTGCACCTCGCGCATCTTTCCGCTACTCCTTCAGCAAGACCAGTTCGGTGAAATTGGGCTACAACAAAATGTATCAGTTTATCCACCTCATCTCCAATACCGCAACTATCGCCCCTTCAGATGTGTGGAAACTCAGTGATGGGTTTTTGAAGCCTCAAATTGCAGACCAGCTTTCCTTGGGTTATTACAACAATTTCAAGGGAAACATCTTTGAAACTTCCATAGAAGTTTATTACAAAGACCTTCAAAATGTGGTAGAGTACAAGGACGGAGCCAACCTGATTTTACAAAACCACCTAGAAACCGAGCTCATCCCTGCGCAAGGGCAATCTTATGGACTAGAATTGTATGTTAAGAAAAACTTGGGCACCTTGACCGGCTGGATTTCCTATACCTATTCCCGTTCCTTGCGACGCGTGATTACCCCCTTTGAAGAGGAAAATATCAACAATGGGGCCTGGTATGCCTCTAACTTTGACAAGCCACATGATTTGACCCTCATCGGCAACTACAAGGTGAGTACCAACACCTCAATTTCGGCCACCTTTGCCTACAGTACTGGTAGACCCATTACCTTCCCAGAGGCAAAATTTGATTATTCAGGAAACAATCTGGCCTACTTTAACAGCCGAAATCAACAACGGCTTCCTGACTTTCATCGACTTGATTTTTCTGTCAACTTCAAGCTGAAAGGTACTGGGAAGTTTTTTGAGGGAGATTGGACCTTCTCTGTCCTCAATGTTTATGGACGTAAAAATCCATTTTCTATCTTCTTTGACGATGCCGCCAGCCAACCGCCACAAGCCTTCCGATTGGCTCTTTTGGGCATCCCACTTCCAAGTTTAAGTTACGCCATTAGCTTCTAAAGCCATGTTGAAAAGACTAATCTATTTAATTCTAATACTTCCAATGGCCTGTGTCGACCCCTATGAGGTTGAGGTACCAGAAGGAGAACAATTGCTCACCGTTGAAGGCATCATTTCCACGGGACCTGGACCACATGCCATTACCCTCACCCGCAGTGCCACCTACGGCAGTATTTTTGAAGGGCTGATTCGCCCAGTTTCCTTGGCTACAGTGGTAGTCCGAGACAACGAGGGCAATGTTACCTTCCTCACTGAAGGAACAGAAGCCAAAGGAACCTATTTTACTCCTGCTAATTTTTCAGCTCGGGTAGGTAGGTCCTATACTTTGCAGATACAGACCGTTGAAGGGAAGGTATATTCCTCCACACCCGAACGGGTGGCAGCTGTACCAGCAATCCAATCCTTAAATATTCGGACCGTCACCGTACCCACGGAAGGAAGCGATGTGCCTAAATCTGGAATCCAACTCCTCGTAGAACTCAAGGACCCAGCCGATGAAAATAATTTTTACTTTTGGAGAAATGGTCCCGCGGTCTACATCTTAGAAACAAGACCAGATTTATTTACACCAAGGCCTTCCCCTGCAAATCCAAATCGAACCCCTCAGCCTAAGGATTGTTGTGTACAGTGCTTCCGCTACGAAGCAGGTAACAATCAGAGCCTTTTTGTAGTCAATGACGACAACTTCAATGGCCTAAGCACCCGTATCCCTGCCTCCTTTATCGCAGACGATGGGATTCGATTTGTCAACAAGTATCGAATGGACCTCAAGCAGTACAGCATCTCCCAAGGAGCCTATCGATTTCTCCGCTTAGTCAAGCAGCAAGCAGAAATCTCGGGATCTATTTTTGATCCACCTCCGGCAAACTTGCGAGGCAACATGATTAGTTTGGACAATCCCGATGAGGTAGTGCTCGGATACTTTATGGCAGGAGGAGAGACCTCCCGTCGCATCTATATAGATAAAAATGACTTGACCTTTAAACAAAATCGAGCCATCATTCCAGACGATTGTCGCGTGATTTCAGGAGCATTTATTGATCCGCCTGCAGACTGGAGACCCTAAAAACAAAAAGAGACCAATAAGCAATTGGTCTCTTTTTGTTTTTACAATTAACTGTATGGAAATAAGGTTTGAAGTTCCATAAAATGGGCTGTGGACCGTGGACTATTGACAATTACTTTTACTGAATCAATTCACTACCCGCTCTTCAAACCGAATTCCTTCTTTTTCCAAAGCCTTCAAAATCGGGAGATACAATTCTGGAACAACAGGTAGTTGCAAACCACGAAGGGAAAATTCGCCTTTCAAAAAGAGGTCTACTGCCATGGCCAAAGGAAGGCCTACGTTTTTGGCCATAGCAGTATACACCGCATCTTGACCGATATCAACCAAACTAGAAATGATTTTTTTGATTCCAGTTTGGGTTTGAATCTCAAACTGATGCTGCATCACAATCAGGTCCCGGTCAGTTGGCTGAAGCGCCCACTGTTCCTCTAAAATCGCTTGCAACAATTGTGCTGGGCTACCTTCGGTAACGGGAAGTGGATTGGACTCAAATAACCCTAACCACTGCAATTTTTCAAAGGTGGAAAAATCTAAGTCCGGGATTAATTCTGACAACTTTTCCTCCACAGAAAAATCATCAGACCAGGGAAGGAAGGTGTTGACAAACTGTCGGTAGGTACTCCCCGCTGGTAGCTGGAGCTGGCTTGAGTCATCCGTGAGACCAAGTTGCACCAAGACATCCCATGCCTTGCAAAACCCAGCACGCCGGAGAGTTCCCCGAAGCAAAGTAGCAACCCCTTCAAGCCCATAAATATGCTGGTAACTGAGGGAATCCCGATTGGGATAGCCATCAAACTCACCTAAATCGGGAAAATTAACTGTTTCTACCCGTTTGAAAAGCTGGTGATATGGAACAATCTTGATCTCGCCATGATCGAGATATTTGGAGGTTCCTTGGCCTGCCAACACTACATTCCTGGGGTTCCAAGTAAACTTATATTTCCAGGGATTGTCTTCACTTTGGGGGGCCAGCAGTCCCCCGCAATAGGAGGTAAAGGAACGAATCACTTCCCCCTTTGCTTTGGCCTCATGGATGATTTTGAGAGCAGACATGTGGTCAATTCCTGGATCTAGACCACATTCGTTGAGAAAAAGAAGACCTTTGGCTTCGATATCCAACCGCATACCGCGCAGCGCTTCACTTTCGTAAGAAGCAGTAAAAAAATGTTTGCCTAGCTTCAAGCAATCTGCTGCCACTACTGGATGGAGTCCTGCAGGAAGCATAGATATGACCACATCTGCTTGGTCAATTAACTTCCTTCTAGAATCCTGTTCCTCCAATTTCACCGCTACAGCTTGAGTATTCATTCGCCCCTGAAGCTTGGATGCTGCCAAAGTTGGATCCAAATCGGCTACGAGGAGCTGGCGACCTCCCCCAACACAGGAATCGGCGAGGTAATCAATCAGGAAGGTGGCAGATTTGCCTGCTCCAAAAATCAAAATGGTGGACATGGGCTTGAAAATATTCGGTTAAAGTTGCTCCTTTTTTTTGGGTCGAAAAAAGGAAGGCTAAAGAATTAAGGAACATTTGCGTACTTTAATCGTTAGTTCCTATCCAAACCATTACTATTTGTGAAAAAAATTATTGATACGGTTGAGTTGGAAGAACTCACTTTTTCAGAATTGGATCCCCGAGAAGCCGCATTAGTCCTCCGGGCACAGGAAATTTCCACAAAAGCCTATGCCCCCTATTCCAAATTTCAGGTAGGTGCGGCAATATTACTCGCCAATGGGGAGGTTTACCAATCTTCGAATCAAGAGAATGTAAGTTTCCCGGTAGGCACCTGCGCAGAGCGGTTACTTCTAGGATATGTAGGAGCCAACTTTCCTGAACAGGCTCCACAAACGCTTGCCATTGTAGCTCGGCGCGAAGGAGACATCGACTGGGCTGGAGTCTCTCCTTGTGGCATGTGTCGGCAGGCAATCAATGAAACTGAAAATCGGTACCAAATCCCAATTACCATCCTATTGGCGCAACCCAAGGGAATTGTTCTTCGATTCCAAGGGATACGCCACTTGCTTCCACTCAAGTTTGACGATCTCCACAGTTAGACGTGAAAAAATCCCTTCAGTTTTCTTATGAAACCTCCTATTTCCTCTCGCATGAACCGACAGGAAAGGAACAAGAGATTTGGATTGTACTGCACGGCTATGGACAATTGGCAGAATTTTTTATTCGGAAATTTATCCCACATGCTTCAGAAAACAGGCTATTTATCGCTCCTGAGGGCACCAATCACAACTACCTCAAGGATTTTCAGGGACGGGTGGGGGCCAACTGGATGACGAGCTATCAGCGGGAAACTGCCATTGCCAACAACCATAGGTACCTAAATCGGATGATGGAGAAGATCCTCTCCGCATTCGAACAGGCACCGCATATCCATCTCCTTGGATTTTCGCAAGGCGCAGCGACCGGCACCCGATGGGCTAGCCAATGGAAGGGTAAACTTGATTCCCTTATTCTTTGGAGCGGAGGCTTTGCTCATGACCTTGCACTAGAAGTGGCAAAAGAAAAATTCGCAACTACAACAGTGATTTTGGTCCACGGATTAGACGATGAGTTGGTGACTGAGGAAAGTAAGAAACGACAAGAGGAGCTTCTTTTTGAGCTAGGTAAGCCAATAAACCTACTTACTTTTTCTGGAGGGCATGAACTAGCCCCTCAAATGTTAGAAAGAATTATAAATCAAGGGTTTTAGGCTTATTTTTTTGCTTAGAACTTGCATTTTTAAAAACAATTTGTTGAACTTTCGTCTAATCGTACTTTTAAAATATTTTGAACTTTGTCCATGCTTTCGCTTACTGAAAAAGAGGTAGATATAATCGCTACCCAATTGCTTAAAGGCAATGTGTGTTTCTATCAGGTTGACAAGAAGAAAATCCATCACTTACCTGATGATGAAGATCACTTCAACTACGACCTAACCCCTGAGGAGGAAGATATCCTCGACGAAATCGAAGATCAACCAGACAATTTTGCAGAATTTACCAAGCTAGAACCTTCTCAAGAGCACCAGCTCATGCAGGACTTTGTGGACCGCAAAGTCAAAGAGCGTACCCTCGCAGAGGATTTAGTGAGTGCACTAAGCAATCCCAAAGCGACAACTGCTTTCAGATTTCTCTTGGATGGCTCCAAATACAAGGAAGAATGGGCGGAATTTCTCCGTGGCAAATACCAAGACTGGATCAAGGAACAAGTAGATGCCTTCAACTACGCCGAAGATTAATTGAATCCACCGCTTCAAGATTTACCCTCTAGAGCGGTTTTTTTTGTCCAGTTGCTTATAATCAATACCTCATCCTTTTTTGCTCTTTTCATGAAAAAACTACTCTTTTTTCTTCCCCTTCTTTTTGTAGTTCAGCTTATTCATGCCCAAACTTGGGACTGGGGAGGACCATTAGATCCACAGCAAGCAAAATTTCAAATCCAGCAGTACCGACTCGAGATTGAAATTTTTCCAGAAACGCAGTCCATTACTGGACAATCTACCATCACCTTTTTGGCCAGTGAAAAGCTCAATACGCTTCGGTTTCAATTAATTGATCACTACCAAGTAAGCAAAGTGCTCATGGATGGTAAAGTCGTTGAATTTTCCCATCAAAATGACCTTTTAGATATCCTTCCCATAGACTGCACCTGCAACCAGGTTCAGATCTTTTACGAGGGTCCAACTCCTATCGCTCAGAATCCTCCTTGGACCGGAGGCTTTACCTGGGAAAAAGATCATTTGGGTAACCATTGGATGGGGTTGTCCTCCCAAGGTGAGGGAGCAAAGCTTTTTATGCCCGCCTTAGACCACCCCTCAAGTGAGCCTCATCAAGGTGTGGAATTACTCTTCACGGTGCCCAAACCCTATTTTGTCGCTTCCAACGGACGATTGATCCAAACCCAAGATCAGGGTCAAAAACTGCGCTACCACTGGAAAACGGAATACCCGATCAACAATTACAATATCAACTTTACCCTTGGCATTTTTGAAAAAGCGGAAACCGAGTTTCGTTCCAGCTCTGGAGCAGTAATTCCGATGGTAGTGTGGGTACTCCAGGAAAACAAACCCAAGGCAAAGGACCTGCTAGAGGTCCTTCGAGTAAGTGCTCAAACGCATGAAAAATACTTTGGCCCTTTTCCATTCCCTGAGGATAAAATCGCAGTTGTCGAAACTCCCTATCTAGGAATGGAACACCAAACCATCAATGCCTATGGAAATAACTTTCAATTTATACCCATGGGTGAGGTAAAGTATGACTGGCTTCTCCACCACGAACTGGGACACGAATGGTTTGGCAACAAGGTTTCGGTAGGCGACTGGGCTGACATGTGGATACACGAGGGCCTTACCGCCTATGGGGACTGGCTATTTTATTGGGAACATGGAGGACCGGAGGCTTACTTCAAAAAAGCGCGGTCCGAGGCCCGAGGAATTCCGCATGCCCGACCTGTAGTCAGTCCTCCCAACTCCACCGAAAAGACGGCCTACCATCCGGAGATTTATACCAAGGGAGCCATGGTCATTCATTCCCTGCGCGGGGTTTTGGGAGATTCCCTTTTTTTTCCTGCTCTAAAAGCCTTTGCCAGTGAAGAGCAGTTTACTTACTTAAATCGGGTGACTACTAAAGATTTTACCGATTTTGTCCAGCATTATACTAGGCAAAATTTGGAAGGGTTTTTTAAGCTTTACCTGGAAACCACAGCCTTGCCTATGGTGAAGGTAAGCAAACAAGGAAAGTCGGGATACCGAATTGCCTTGGAAGGTATTGACTTTGAAATGCCGGTGGAAGTCAACACCTCGGAGGGTAGTCAAAAACTCTTGGTTGGAAAAAAGGGAGTTTTGGTCACTAGCAACAGCTTACCTGAGGTGGACCCAAGGGGCTGGCTGATGCT
>SXGQ01026796.1_pt1 | contig 18919 bp, 8 predicted proteins | sample 3178371 | NCBI WGS metagenome assembly SXGQ01 (sample SAMN11356859, study PRJNA531348) | freshwater metagenome | isolation source: freshwater sample F1-20 | place: China: Fuxian Lake, Yuxi | collected 2017-12-25 | reverse complement strand
ATAGAATATATATAGAATATACATAGTACATAAATGAGTTCAACAGGTGGTATAACACCGGTAAGTTTATCAATACCAGCGATGCCAGCGGTAACTGGTGGTGCACAAAATTATGAGAATAGAATGGCATCAACACAAGCTTTGTCAGCCGTAGCAAACGGTGGTAACTTGTCTGGTGGTGGTAAGCGGCGGCGCCGTAACCATGTGACAAAAGTAATGAAAGGTTGCAATAGTAAAAAGACAAGAAGACATAATAAAAAAAAACGACACGGTAAGAGAATATTTAGAGGTGGAAGTAATATTACACCTGCGGTTACTGGTGGTAAAATCGAGCTTACTATGCCTGGTGGTTCGTCTCCTTTTCAAGTAGAAACATTAAAAAATTTAACAGAGGGACTAGGAGCTACACAAGTAGCTAGTGCAAATATTGCACCACCAACACCTGTTTTAGCTAAGTCAAATTTTTCAGGTGGAGGAGTAAGTAGACGAAGAAATAGAAACACAAAATATAGAAGATTAAGATATAAGAAAAGCATCGGGCGTAAAAGTAGGTCTCACAGACGCAGTTGTCGGCGTTAAAAGAAACGCGAAACGTAAAACGTGAAACATAAAATATAAATTGACAATATAAACGTAAAATATAATAATCTAAAATAATATATTATTATTATATTTTAATATGAAGACCAGCGATTTATTAAATTCAATATTTATTATAGCAGTATTTATAGGTTTATATATTGCAAATATTTTAGCAATAGGAAAAAAGAATATAGAAAAGAACTGGCCAATTTACAGATGTAGTCCTTTAGTAATGCCTTTTGCGAATATGTTCGGACACGATACTATGAAAAATTTTACATACTGTATTCAGACGATGCAAACCGACTTTATGGGACCATTCTTGGCTCCTTCAAACTATACAAATGCTGTTGCCGCCGAAAATATAAAGACATCGGTTAAGACCAACAAGAATACGATGGGAATGTTTGCATACATCCGAAATACTGTCATGAACAACTTTTCAGGTTTATATAATGTATTTGGTAGTTTGGGAGTGATATTACAATATATGGTGAACAAAATAAAGGATATGATAGGCAAGATTACTGGTATATACATGACCACGTTTTCTATATTACAGGCTTCCGGTATTACTGCCGAATCAACATGGCAAGCATTGCCAGGCAAGTTATTAAGAGCTTTACCATCTTAGTATGTAATTTTAACTATATTTTTATGTTCAAGATATAATAATTCATTATACGATAAAAATGAATTATTATAGGTTATGTATATAGTAATACTAATTTATATATTTAGTATATATGGATTCTAAGGCTATACCAACACCTATAACACAAATAACGCCAATAACACCAGTAACGCAAGTAACTCCAATAATACCAATATTCAAAAAAATAAATGACATATATGTTAAATCATCATATTTAGAAAAATATGGAGGTTCCGTAATATTCACAATATTCGCGATACTAATTGTTTTCTTTTATTTCATTTATTTGAATATTCAAAATAATAAAGAAATCGTTAAAAAAGATTGGGCAAATAATAAATGCAGTCCAAAATACTTGCCATTTGCAGGCACTATTATGGAGCCGAAAGATATGAGCAATATGGAGTATACAATAAAGAATTTTTCCGAATGTTCCGAAATAATATTAAAGGACATCATACAAGTTGCCCTTGCACCACTCGAAGCTGCGTCCATTTTAATTAGTGCAAGTGTAACTATATTAACCGGTGTTACAACTAACATAATGGGGGCAATCGCCGGTTTTAGAAGTAATACTATTCAAAAAGGAACAAAAGATGTAGCTGAAAAACAAACCGTATTTTCATCTATATTGGCAAAAGTCATAGGCAAGGTTAGATCGGCATTAAAAAAAGGAGAAGGTATTTTAACTGTTATTTTTTATGTATTCTTTTCGGCATACAAAGCAGCGGCGTCTGTTTTTTATGTTATTTTATTTGGAGAGGCAATCATATTGCTAATTATGAGTGCTGTTATGTTTGCTGCATGGGCGATATATATATTTCTTATGGTATTTTTTTTTACTATACCAATAGCAGGAATTTATTTATGGGTCCCTGTTGGACTTACAATAATATATGTTGCATTTATGATTATGATTTTAGTTTTAGTCATTTTTACAGCTTCCGTTATTGCAAAAACAAAATAATAAAATAACAAAATAACAAAATAACAAAATAACAAAATAAATACAAGATTAGTGAATAGAATATATCATAAAAAAATAATTATTTATTTAGGAAATAAATACAATATTATACAATAAAACACAATAAATAATTATTTTTATCTAAGATTTATGTATAAGAAATAATAAATATGAAAAATATATTTAAATCCAGATTTTCATTAATTGCTATTTGTATTGTACTCGGTATTTTGATTGGTTCATTTGCGTTATGCGGGTGCAGAATGAATCATAGTTTACTAGAAGGTATGGAGACCGAAGAAGAAAAAAAAAAGAAAGAACCTCTTCAACCTAGTCTGAGCCCGGCAGAATATTCAAGTTCTGCTCAAAACCCCGTAGGAGTTGGAGATGTTGCGAGTGGTTTGGCAAATATTGGAGCAAATTTAGAAGCCGGTGGTGACGGGAATGCGATAACCAGTTCAATTGCAAAAGCATTACAAACGATTAACCCTGTCGAAAAGATTACATCTTCTATTTCCGGTGGTGGTGCTAGTAGCGCAACTGAAGGATTTCAAAATTCAAGACCTCTTGGATGGAAACCACTTGCAGATGATGAGAGTGATGAGGTCAACTTATCTACTTGGGTTTCTAGTGCAGTAAAATATGCCAAAGGAATGGGAACCGAAGACCGTCTCAATAGTCTTCAGTATAATAGCGGTCCCCCTATTCCTCTTCCCGAAGACCAATTATTTTTCTTTAAAGACACAAAATTCAACCCATCCTGTTGCCCTAGTACATACACTAGTAGTATAGGATGTGCTTGCATGTCAAAGAAGCAGTTCCAGTATCTGACACAGCGCGGAGGAAATCATACAGCGCCCAATAATAGGACGTCCTATTTTAATGAATTTTAGGAAAATAAAAAACATATATTCATAGTTGCATTCATATTCCCATTCACAATATTATTTCATATTCATAAAAAAATATAAAATAATATATTCGGTCTAGTCTAGTCTATTCTAATCTACCACTAAACAATTTTTGAATTACAAATACATATTAGACGGTGCCCTATTTAGACTACTTTCATCCTTCTTGATAAGGTTATTAATAACATCGCTTGTAACCGTAAACGGAAACTCTACGACCAGTGTATTCTCTTTTTCGAACAAAGTCGTTCCCGGCTTCACTAGACGATACAAATTCAGCTTCTTATATACAATTTCAATACAGCGTTTCAGATTTCGAACACCATCCTCCTTATCCGTATAATTCTCAATGATATAGTTCAGTGTTGTATCAGGAATAATAATGTCACCTGCATTGAAATTCACTTCGTAGCGAATCTTGGGAATCAAATACTGCTTCGCAATAACAATCTTGTCCTTCACTTGATACCCCGTCGTCTTGATTTTATACATACGGTCAAGCAAAATCGGATTCACTTTAAGAGGGTCATTGTAACTAAAGATAAATAGACACTTGCTCAAGTCAAAGTCAATCTCCGCAAAATACTTATCGTGAAACTGTGAATTCTGTGTTGTATCCGTCAAGTGTGTCAAAATTCCAATAATCTCCTCGCCCTTTGGCGTTTCACTAATCTTATCCAACTCGTCAAAGTAAATCACCGGATTCATCGACTTTGAACGTATCAAAATATCCACGATTTTACCCCACGTACTTCCCTCATACGTATACGAATGTCCCTCCAAATAACTACTATCCGTTGCACCCCCTAGCGGAATAAACGCGAACTCACGATTCAAAATCTTACTGATTCCCTCTTTCACGAGACTCGTATTATGTGTTACCGTAAAGTCACCCAATAAATATTTGTGATTATTGTCCAATTCGAATCCATAGTATTTGCCCCGTCCACGCGGTTCTATCATAATACCCATAACCATACTATCCTTATTGATAACTCTTTCACTTATCGCCATTTTTCGAGGACACTTTACCGGAATGGCGGACAAGTTATCACCCGATATATGTATTCTATGATATGTCCCCGTCTTTTTTTCGTTTTTATACATGCATGATTTTTCACACTCTTTCATATTTGCCGAAAATCCGAGAGACCTAGCTACAAACAATATATCATCTGCTAAAACTTTGTTTTTTTGAATAACATCGTACCCTTTGGATTTTTGACAATAAGAACCGTCCGTGTCAATAATTCCTGCAAGAAGTTCCAGCCGCGTTTTTCTGTCATTGATTTTGTAATCGTCGGGAATATGTTTTTTGCCAAGCAACATTTCAGATTTATTCGAAGTACCGTCACCCAACCAAGCACCAATAATGTAAGGGTCAAATGGTACAGTTTTACTAGAGAACTCCGCACCACGTTTATACCCCTTCAAATTTGTGCTAATATATTTCGGCAACTTTAGTAACGTTTTTACAGGAATTTCAATATAATCGTGCTCCAGTTTCATTTCGTCTAAATATTTCGTCGCATCTTCCATATTGTCGAAACGTCTGCTGTGTTGTTTATAATCATTCTTATCAAAGTAACACACTTTATATCTAGTTTCACCCGACTTCGTCTTTACATTCTTTATAAAATTCATTCCCGACTGCTTCAAACACATGATGTGTTCAGAATTTACACCATATTTTTCCCCATTTGCATGAACAATATCAAACATGTCATCTTCGCCTCTACCAAGCGAAACTACATTTCTACATTTTGAATCATCTCCCATAACTTTATCACCTACCACAATATCTTGCACCATTTTTACCGAGCCGTCATACATCAGGATGGATGTATCAAATGCATGACATTTACCCGTGCCCATCGGACCATTGATAGCAATCGCCGTGCCCATAGCAGCAGGGTTCGAAATCCACTGTCCCAACATTTGCATAATCTGCATCTTTGCATCATTTAAACCGTACACGGCGCCATCAAGCGTAGACTTCGCGGTTTCCATAAATTCGTGACACTTTTCAATTCCATCCGAAATCGTGAGAGGAAGGTTGCAATGTTTTCCAAACGGTATCTGCATAAACGTGTCGACCCAGTTTTTAATTTTATAGTATTCACCTGCGCCGGGCTCCATATAGCGCAAATTCGTAATCTTCTTCAGTGCAATCGCCTTGAATGCTTGGGGGATATTCGACTGCAGGAGCGAGAGACGATAAGGTTTGTCTGTAATCGTCAACTTATTCAAGTCTTCCAGTTCTTTCAACACCGCCGTCTGCTCGGTTGTAGTCAAATTATCTTTAAAATATTTCAAATCATTTGTGGAATTCTTCTTTCGCAACATTTTTTTGAATGTTTTCACATACTTCTTTTGCTGACTCTTTACCTTCTTCTCCTCCCTATCCTTATATTCCTTCTCCTTTTTTACCATGATTGCCAATGTCTCGCGCGCAATACTGTCATTTTTATTACATTTCAAAATTTCCTCCATCTGCGCCTTGATTTTTTGAATCGTTTCGAGCGACTCACTCTCACTTGCTAACATCGTAGATGTCTCGCGCGAACCTTTGGTTTTAGAATCTTTTGAACTATTTTCCTGTTTTGTTTTTTTAGAATTATACTTGTAGCCCTTAATATCGCCACTAACTGCATCTTCATCCTCGTCGGGATGATAATCGGGGTCATCTTCCTCGTCTTCGTCGTCGTCGTCGGAATCATAGTCTGAGTCATCATCATCATCATCATCGTCCTCATCGTCATCATAATCGGATTCCCACTCTTCTTCTGAGTCGTATTCTGAGTCGTCTTCATCGCGGTCACCACCTTTTTTATCATTCATCAAATTAATTACAATATTGAATTTACCACTCTGTAACTGCTCTTTCGCAAATTCCTCAAAACCACCCGAATACTGGTCGTCGCCGGTGTCGCTATTACTATCCGAACAAGTTGTGCTCGTACTCGAGGTGTCATCTTCGTCTTGGGTGGGCGGCGGCGGATTATGCGAACCCTTTTTTTTACTCTTTTCATTAGTAGACTTACTTTCTTTTGATTTTGTCGCCTGTTCCAATGCCGCCTTTGCAGCACTCCTTGTGACCTTTTTATTTTCATCGGCATCATTTGACTTCTTATTAGAAGAATTAGTAGTTGAGTTTCTGGATGTTTTAGCAACTTCGCCTCCACCTCCGCCTCCACCCACCGATGCTGCTTGTTCAAGCTTCATGATACGATTATTCATATACTTGGATGGAAACATTTCAGCCAACATTTTTCTATACTCGCTGATATTAAATTTTTCCTTGCTATTTTCAACGTGTTCCTCATCGTCTATTTCATTTTCACTGTCATTGCTATTACCACCTTCGCTATCAGAATCTTTTCCTTTTTTATAATTTTTTTCATCACCTTTTTTCGAATCTTTTGACTTGTTGTTGTCTCCCTTTTTAGAGTTTTTTTTCATATTTGTTATAACAGGCATGAGATGATTAATGGGTTGTGTTGTATATATATAGATTAATGTTTTTAGATAGCTTCAATTTAATATATTAAATAATAAAAATAAATATAATATAAAATATGAAATATTTGCATGAGACAACACGTAATAATATTGATAAATAGTTATATAGTTATATAGTTGCGCATAGTATAGTAGTTAAAACGTCAATGTTATTGCAAGAAAAGTTAGAACCATGTTATATTTCATATTTATTTAAGGAATCATATTTAATTATTATTTTTGTAATTAAGAAAATTGATAAACAATCTAAATATTATTCTATTAATATAAGAAGGAAATGTTTTCTCAAAAAGGTCAAACAAAATTAGCAGTTCAGAATGTATCTTCAATTATTGGAATTCAGTTCAGTATAATGTCGCCGGAAGAGATCAGAAAGTCTTCGGTTGCTCATATTACGGACAGAAATACATATGATAATAATAGACCAGTGGTCGGCGGACCATTTGATTCTCGTATGGGTGTACTTGAACCTGGTCTGATTTGCCCCACGGACGGATTAGACTACATGCAGACGCCGGGATACTTTGGTCACATCGAATTGGCGAGACCCGTATTTTATATTCAATATTTAACAACTGTTCGAAAAATTCTGAGTTGTGTTTGCATAAAGTGTAGCAAACTTCTTATTAGCAAAGAAACAAATAGCAGATTTATGGAAATGAAGCCCGACCAACGATGGAATAACGTCTTTCAATATTGTAGCAAAGTTAAGCGTTGTGGCGAGGATACACACGATGGATGCGGTTGTCTTCAGCCGAAGCGAATCAAAAAACAGGATATGGCGACATTGGTTGCAGAGTGGGAAAATACGGAAGCAGATGAAGGCGCGGAAGGTGAGGCAAAGAAGAATTTAACAATGCATTTGACACCAGAGGTCGTCATTAAGATTTTCCGGCGAATTTCCGACGAGGATGTGTCATTTATGGGATTCAGTCCGCAATTTTCACGCCCTGACTGGATGATTTGTCAAGTGTTGGCTGTCCCTCCTCCAGCAGTTCGCCCCTCAATCAAAATGGACGGTCAGCAAAGAAGCGAAGACGATATTAGTCACATTCTGGTAAATATTATTAAGATGAATAAAACACTTCAGGAAAAAATAAATGACAAGTCGCCGCAAAAGGTCATTGACGGATGGCACGATGTACTCCAATACTACGTTGCAACTCAAATAAATAATAACATACCGGGAGTCGGTCAAGTCGCACAACGTTCGGGACGACCCCTTAAGTCGATTATGGACCGCCTGAACGGGAAGGGTGGACGCGTCAGAGGCAATTTGATGGGAAAACGTGTTGACTTTTCTGCGCGTTCAGTAATTACACCGGACCCTAACTTGTCGATTCGCGAACTGGGAATTCCTTTGAAAATCGCGAAAAATATTACAAAACCGATTACGGTAAATGATTTGAATAAGAGTTTCTTAATGAAGTTGGTGCGGAATGGTCCGGACGAGTATCCAGGTGCGAAGATTCTGGAGAAGAAAAACGGAGAGAATATTTCGCTGCGTTATGCGGACCGCGAGAATATACATATTGAAAATGGAGATATTGTTCATCGGCACATCATGGATGGCGATGGTGTTTTGTTTAACCGTCAACCTACGCTGCATAGAATGAGCATGATGTGTCATATTGCGAAGGTGATGTTTCAAGGAGATACATTTAGAATGAATGTCGGTGATACTAAACCCTATAATGCGGATTTCGATAAACTCTCTGTCGAAAACAGGAGGCGTTAAAAGCGTGCTACCTCCTAGTTGAATTTACGTCTATATATTTGTTAACGTGATTCAGCGAAACACCTTGATGCGGGAAACTCCTTAGAGTCTTTGACTACCACCTTGTAATAGAAATATTACAAGGGAACTCGGTTAATAGCCGAAACCAATGGTAATAATGTCAAAGAATTGGACAATCCGCAGTGCTACTTCCTAACGTCGCTTGGTAGACTATGGAGGGCACTCAGAGACTGAACGGGTGTTGGTGAGTAATGAAGGACTAGCCATCCTGAACTTGCTTAAGATACAGTCCACCCCCTTTGGAAACACTGGGGATTCATCGGGAGATGAAATGAATTTACACATGCCACAAGACGAGGAGTCGGAGGCAGAATTAAAGAATTTGGCAGCGGTCCCATTTCAGATAATTAGTCCAGCAAACAATCAGTCGATTATTGGTATTTTCCAGGATTCGTTACTCGGGTCGTATCAGTTTACACGCGTGGGTGTGAAGTTCGATAGTCGTGCGGCGATGAATCTTCTCATGGCGCTTCAGACCGTGAATGAGTCGATGTTTAGTAACGTGGACGGTAACTTGTCTAATTTTCAAATCCTTTCGCAAATTATGCCGCCGATTACATTGAAATACAAGAAGAAACAGTTTGGCGAAAAGGAAGACTACAATACGTCCAATAACGTACTCGAAATTCGCGATGGACAATACTTGAGGGGACAGCTCGACAAGGCGGTTTTGGGTTCTGGTACAAACGGTCTAATCCACCGAACATGCAATGACTTTAATAATATGACCTCGGCGAAGTTTATTGATGACCTTCAAAATATTATTACGGAATACATGAAAGTAAGTTCGTATAGTGTGGGGATTAGCGACTTGATTGCAAACGCGGAGACAAATAATAAAATTGCGGAGGTTATTGTATCGAAGAAAACGGAAGTAAAGGGACTAATCGACCAGTTACATATTGGTGTATTTGATAACAAGACCGGAAAAACGAATGACATTGAATTCGAAAACCAGGTTTCTAATATTCTTAATAAAGCTATCAATGATGCCGGTAAAATCGGTCTGGAAAGTTTGAGCAAGGATAATCGCTTTGTTACAATGGTAAATGCTGGGTCGAAAGGTTCAGAAATTAATATTTCGCAGATGACGTCGTGTCTGGGACAACAGGCGATTGATGGGAAGCGAATTCCGTATGGTTTTGAAAGCAGAACGTTGCCGCATTTTACGAAATACGATGACTCGCCGGATGCTCGTGGGTTTGTGGAGAGTTCGTTCATTAGTGGGTTGCGCCCTGAGGAGTTGTTCTTTCATGCAATGGCGGGTCGTATTGGTCTGATTGACACCGCGGTTAAATCTGTTACATGGGAGACGCCGATCATTATTGTAGAAGATAAAGTTCCCAAATACGTGAAGATTGGAGAATGGATTGATGCGCGTATGAAAAATACGGAGAGAATTCAACACATGAAGGAAAAAAATATGGAATATCTCGAGATTGACGATAGTGTTACAATTTCAACAATGGATTATAATGGAAATATGTCATGGGGTAATATTACAGCTGTAACGCGTCACGACCCTGGAAATGTATTATATAAAATTACTACACATGGTGGAAGAAGTGTAATTGTTACTGAGAATAAATCGTTATTGGTATGGAAACCGGAGTTGAATCAATTTCGTGAAGAATATACTGAAAAGATTAATGTGGGTGACTTTGTTCCTGTTGCTAAGAATTGCACCGAACCTGATACTATGTTGAATGAAATTTGTATGGAGAAATATTTAACAAAAAGTGAATATGTATACGGATGTGAAGTTCAAAAAGCAGTGGAACTTATGAAAAGTGCAATGGACAATAGACACAAAATTCCTTCAAATTGGTGGAATGATAATAATAATAAGACATTCACTTTGCCTTTTAATGGTAAGGCTAAGTTGCAACGAGCTATTGTTCGTTCTAACATCGATAACATTGATAAAAAATGTATATATCCTTTCAGAGGAACTAGACAAAAATGTAACATCCCGGATAAATTTGAATTGAATTATGTGAATGGTGTATTTATTGGATTATTTATATCTGAAGGAAATATTCATGAACATTCCATATATATTACTAATCTGGATGATAAAATTATTGAATTTGTAAAGTCGTGGTTTGATATGTTTAATATAGAGCACTCGGAATCTACAAAAATAAATAAAATTGGTGGAACTACTAGAACAGTACATGGTAGTTCCGCAGTTATGTCGACATTTATTACAAAATTAGTAGGGCACGGGTCAGAAAATAAACATGTCCCTGACGAAGCATATACTTCAAATATTGATTTTGTGAAAGGTATTTTGAGTGGATACATTTCAGGAGACGGATACGTATCTAAAAACTCGATTGAATCGTCATCAGCATCTCAGCGCTTAACTGAAGATATTTCGTACTTGTGTTCTCGTATTGGAGTATACGCTAGAATATTTAAAACTCAAAATAAAAATAATAATGTTGGAACCGTTCATATTAAACCATCTTATAGATTATCGATTCGTTCATCAAATGGAAAAGCATTTTCAGAGCAAGTAACACTTCTTCATGATGAAAAAAATAATAAAATGAAGTCAATTGTTTGGAAAGATAAATTAGACAAAGTTGTTCGCCACAACGATGTCATATTGGATGAAATTGTTTCAATTGAAAAAGTAGACCCTGCACTTCATCCCAAAATGTATGACTTGACAATTCCCAAAACGCTCAACTTTGGACTGGCAAATGGTCTTCAAGTGCGCGATACGTCTACCACAGGATATATTCAGAGACGATTAATCAAGGGCTTGGAAGATTTGAAAGTTGGATATGATATGACGGTGCGAAACAACAAGGAGCGAATTGTGCAATTTGCGTATGGCGACGATGGAGTAGATACTGTAAGAGTAGAGAACCAGTTTATTCCTGTTGTAAAAATGACACTTGATGAAATATATGCACATTATTATGTTTCGACAAATGATGACAAGGATGGTGTACTAATGACTGTATTTACGAAAACGGCTGTCACGAGAATGAAGAAAAGTGTAAAGGAATTGGAAATGAAGACAAAATACTATACTGATATGATGATAGAAAAGCGCGATGAAATAGTTAAGAATGTGTTTAAGATGCGCGACAACAACAATGTTCACATGCCGGTGTGTTTTACACATATTATCAATAACGTGCAGGGAATGCAACATATAACGAAGAACTCAATGGTCGACATTACGCCCCTTGATGTATATGATATGATTGAGGATAATTATAAAATACTCGAAGGACTGTATTATGCTCCCCCTACGCAGTTATTTAAAGCAATGTACTACTACTATTTGTCTCCGAAAGAGTTATTGGTTATTAAACGTTTCAACAAAAAGGCGCTTACTGTTTTACTGGAGACGATTACTCTCATGTATAAGCGTGCCCTCGTCGCGCCGGGCGAGATGGTGGGTATGATTGCGGCACAGAGTATTGGAGAACCGACTACCCAGCTTACGTTAAATACATTTCATAGTGCCGGTGTTGCATCGAAGTCGAATGTTACTCGTGGTGTGCCGCGTATTGAGGAAATTCTATCATTGTCGGAAAATCCGAAGAATCCGTCGCTGACGATTTATATGAAAAAGGACGAAGAAATGGATAAAGAATTGGTGAGAGATAAGATTCCTAGTATTGAGCTTACGCTTTTGAAAGAAATTGTCGATTCAGTTGAAATATGCTTTGACCCAGATGATATGAATACACTTATTGAACGGGATAAAGATATTATGTCGCAGTATTTCGAGTTTGAAAAAATGGTCGACGAATGTATGAGCAGCAGTACCGAACAAATGATGAAAAGTGTTACTGGAGCTGCAAATCCGGAAAATCCCGAAGCAGGAATGGGTGGAGAAGCGGCAGCATTATCTCCGGAAACATCCGCATCTGGAACTGCTCCCAACGAAAAGTCGAAATGGATTATTCGAATGACAATGGACCGCGAATCAATGTTGGATAGAAAAATTAGCATGGACGATATTCACTTTGCACTTAAAAATATCTATACCGACGAGGTTACTTGTATGTATGCGGACTATAACTCGGATAACTTGGTATTTCGCCTGAGATTAAATAATATAATTACCAACTCGAAAAAGAAGAACAATAACCCATTATCACTTGACCAGTCAGACCAAATTTACATTCTTAAGAATTTTCAGGATAATATGTTGAATAATATTGTACTAAGGGGTGTCAAAGGGTTATCAAAAGTACTGCTTCGTAAAATTACAGATTCGGTTATTAAAGTGGACAGCGCCTATACGAAGAAAGAGACGTGGGTACTTGATACCACGGGTACAAATCTGATTACTGCTTTGTCGCTTGACTACATCGACGTTACGAGAACAATTAGCAATGATATTCAGGAAATTTACAAAGTATTAGGAATAGAAGCTGCGCGTGTTGCCATCTTTAATGAACTGTCGGAGGTGTTAGAGTTTGATAATACATATATTAACTACCATCATTTAATCATGTTGGCGGATAGAATGACGGCAAGTGCAAAGATGGTTTCTATATTTCGGCACGGGATTAACAATGACGATATTGGTCCTATTGCGAAAGCGTCGTTTGAGGAGACACCGGAAATGTTTTTGAAAGCGGCGAGACATGCCGAATTGGATGAGATGCGCGGAGTATCTGCGAATGTAATGTGCGGACAAGAGGGCTACTTTGGAACGAGCAGTTTTCAAGTACTCCTGGATATGAATAAGATGATAAAGTTTGGTGGTGAAGCAAAATACAATATTACAAACGCAAGTGACGAAATTGATAAAGCATTTGAAATGGAGAATCCTGACGATGTATGTTCTATTGGAAACCTGTCGATGAATGTCACTGTCTCTAGTATCAAGAAAGAAAACCTAGGAAGAGTTAAGATGAACTACGATATTGGATTTTAGATATAATTGCGATGCTGTAATCGTATGACCGTAATATAAATATAAATATTCATGCAAAATATTATTTTTTATAAATATAATATTTTACTAGATAATCTCGCACTAGATAATCTCGCATTAGATACCTTCAGATACTTCTGGTATATCAGATAGTTCTGGTTCCCCACCTGGTTCACCTACTCCAAATAATGGAAGTTTTAAGGGGTTAATATTTAATTTACTTAATTTACTTAATTTTTTCAATTTTGGGTTTTTAGCCGGTTCTACCAAAGCCGACGACGTTGTAACCGATCCAGGTTCTTTTTCTTCCGGCGATAGATTTAAAGAAGATACATTGATACCTATTCCTTTCCCCTTTTTTCTTGGTAGTCGTTTTTGTGTTTTTTGTACTGCAGCACTCGGTTCTATCCCAGAAGCTTCGGTTGAAAGAGCACCCGAAACATTAATCTTAGGGAATTTTTTTACAGGCTTTTTCGTCTTTTTACCAACAACAGACGTCAAAGGCATATCCCCGATGTCCTCTTCTTGTGTATCCAATGACGACATACCTGTTCCGACCGAGGATGAATCATCGCCCCTTCCTTTTTTGGAAGGTGGTTTAAAATTATGTATAAATTGCGTAACGCTTTTTTTATATCTTACCGATTCTTTCATTTGCGAACTTTCATCATCTTCGCTATGCGCTGGTCCTTCGGGGTCAATATACTGCGTAGATTGTTGTTGAATAACAATAGACTGGAAACCTTGAGTAAGAATATTCATAGAGATATAATATTCGTTTGCAGGCTCGGTTTCTCTTAGTTCGCCAGTTTCGCCAGTTTCGCCAGTTTCGCTACGTTCACTTTCAAAACGTTTCGACTCTTTTCTAAAAATAATACTATACGCTGGAACAACATTGGGTTTAATAGCCGGTGCTATAATAAAGTAGTATCCCTGTACATTTGATGGTTTGTTTCTAGCAACGTCATATGCCGATTCACCCATAAATGGCAGATCTTCATCACTATCTGCCTGTTTCTTACCCATCCCCATCGACATCGCCATGCCCATCCCCGGTTCTTCTCTCATTATTTGTTCTGAAATATTTTCTTCAAAATAGGTTGTAAGAATAGAGTATTCGTCTTTTGTTTCAATGAGAGTTTTATTGGGGTAATACAAAATAATAATAGGTAATTTGTAATATGTTGCTAGAATCCAAATATCAAGACGCGTTAAATGATAGGATTCAAAAAAGGGCAGTGTTTCAATAAAGTTGTCGTCGTCATTTGCTGTAAATTTTATTCTATATTCGTCTGCAATTGACTCCATTCCATAGTATTTTAAAAGTTTTGCAAACCTATCTTTTATACCCTCCGTATACTGTTTATCAATTGTATCTATATAAAACTGGGCAATAATAATTTTAAGATGATTAATTGTAATTGTTTCTAGTCTTTTATAATTTCTTCTCTTTGCCTCAAGCCTTAAAATAAATAAAACAACTTCAAACGAACACCTCGGCGAATTTGAGTTGAACTTTAACATTTCCAATTGTTGTGTTTGTTTGGAACCGAAATATTTACGATACTCTTGCGTTAAAAATATTTTCTCAGTTGTACATTTTACGTGTTGAGATGAAGGCGCATCATACATACTTTCATATAGTTCGGATAGTAATGGTTCCGCTGTATCGTATGTATTAAAATTGGCGTATTCGTTTTCTGGAACTGGTTCTAAATTATCCAGATAATCTTCGCTAAGCATTGTGTGTGACAATATAATTTCATCTTCTCGTAAATTGTATTTCACATTTATAAGGGGAAAAATAGTACGGTCAAACATAAATGCGCGTATTCTATTGTATCGTAAAATCTCGTCCGCCATTCTAGCAATATACATTACTTCATTATTCTGGGACGGATTCAGAAGATTAATTTTGGGTATAACAAGTTTACACCGTCCCTCTTTGTCTGTTTCTTTAATACAATATTTGGTTTCTGTGCATGTGTTGGGATTTTTATTCGTTATACAAGATGTAGTGATTTCGCTTATATTTTTTAGTAATTCTTCGCTATAGTGACTGTCGCTAAATGTTACATACCTTGATACAAGTTGTCTTATAAGGGTCTGTAAATTGTTCAACTTAATTAAATATAATATGTCGTTTCGTTTAATCATTGATAATATCGAATCTCTTATTTCTATATTTTCAAATTTATGTAGTAAAATTCGAATGATAGTTCTAAACACGTTATAGAAATTATTTTCCAGGTATATGTATTTTACATATTTTTCTCTATCAGGGTCATTTTTAAGTCTCGTATTAATTTCCCTATCTGCAATATTGTAATCACTCGTATTTATCACCGGTATATTAAATATTCCGTCCGTTCTTTTACTCTCCAACTCATCAATCAACGTTGATATAAATTGGTCTGTCTCGGTAATAATACCTGCAATCTTGCCATCATCGATTACTTTGAAACGAGGCAAACAAGGTATTTTAATTTTACTATGAACATAGTGAAGAAACGTAACGGTTTCCTCGTAGGGTCGCCACAACGAATCATCGTCGATATAATTTATTTGCGGTATTTGTTTATCTAATGCAGACGGTTCGCACATTACGATACCCGAAAAGTTTTCATTCATTGCTTCGTCTTCCTTTTGTATGAATATGCCTATTACTCTTCCATCATAGTTTAAAATCTGGTTTAGTATCGTGAATCCGCCTCTGGTTACCTTTTCTTTCAAATCGTGTAAGTGTATATTTCTGCCAAACTCGTATAATTTCGGGAACTTCTTTGATGCATTTGCTGAACCTTCGCGCGGAATACTGTTGTACGGTTTACATTGTCCATCGTATGCACTTTTGATATTTGTTATTATTTTTTTAAGAACAGGGGGGAGAGCGGCTTCTTTCACTTCTACACCGCTTTCGTTTACATATTTGCGGACTGCCGTACTTTTGACATTAAACAAACATGTAAGTTTACGCGGCTTTACTTCGCGGACTTCGTATATGGGTTCAAAAATATTCGTATTCTTAATGGTTCTCTTTATTACTATTGCGGTTTGTCTGTTACTGTCGAAAAACCCACTAGAATAATGATTGGTAGGACACAATACTTCGATATTATTTGTTATATCTCTATTTGATATTTGTAGTATAATAAGATTTATACCACCTTTGAACAATTTTGGATTCGGTGTGCTTATAATGTCCCATAAATACTCATGGTCGATGTATATACTTTTATTACTTATATATTTTTTAAAATTTTCAAATGAACATACGACTTTTTTAAAGAAAATAAACTGAGCATCTGTGTCTTCCATTTTTGTTATTGATTTAAAAATAGCCGAGTCCCTATATTCAAAATCCGGTTTTTGCAACATTAATCTAAATACGTCATCGTCTACAACACATATATCTTGTGCCGGCGGTGGTGGTGGTGGTGGCTGTTTTCGTGCTTGTGATTGTGGTGTGGATGGCACCGATGATGGCGCAGATGGTTGTATTTCTGGTTGTTCTTTTTCCGACAATCCCAACCCCACATCCGCATCTTCTTCTTCTTCACCGGATTCGCTATCCATGTTTTTCGGGGAGGTTTTGGGATTCGCAGCAGAAGTAGCATCTGTATCTGAAACAAAATCTAGTAAATCTTGTTCCTCGCCTTCGTCTCTACCTTCGCTTTCTTCTTCGCTCGAACTAGCACCTCCACTCATTTCTACATCTCTAACACTTGACCTAGGTGTATCAGATGGTGTCTCTACGGATTGTTCTCGTGAAGAAGTTCTAGGGGTATCTAATCCTTTACCTAAGTCTTCGTCTTCTTCCTCTTCCTCTTCCTCTTCGCCGGCATTGTTGTCTTCTTTTTTGTTGGCTTTACTAGATTTTTGTTTGTAGTTGAATATATTGATAAGTGTACCATTTTGGTATGTCATAAAAGTATCAATGTTGATGGCGTCTAAAATTATTTTTTTCATTTCAGAAATAGAAATTTTATTAAGCTTTCCTGTAGTTTCTTCGATATGTTTTGAGTATATATCAGCAACCAAACCGATAAAACTTTGATTTTTATTATTTTCGCCTACTTGGGCGCTGGTTTGAACTCCTTTTTGTAGTAAACATGAAACACCGCTTTTTAATACGGTACTTTTATCATTTAGTGTACACGTTTTTGTGCTTTGTGAAAAGAAAGCTTGTAGTTGCGGCAGTAAGTACCCATAAACACCATCAGGTAATTCCGCACCACGTTCAGGACCTAAAATAACAAAATCTTTTTTAGATGCAACAGTTCTTCTCATGGCACTGGCTGCGGCTTCACTTAAACTGAAGCGTGATGCGGTTGTTGCGGGTGTTGCGGGTGTTGCGGGTTCTTGTTCTTCTGCCGGACCACCTTCTTCGCTTACATCTTCATCGACATCTTCGCCTTCTTGTGTTAACCTAGCGAGCGATTGACGAATTGCTTCTGATGTTAATTTTGGTTTTTCTTCTTCTTCGTCTTCACCTTCATCTAGAGCGATGCTACCTAATCCACGAACGCGTCTTACGGGGCGTGCGTTAAATGCGGCGTCTTTCCCCTTGCATTCAAAACTTTTCGTATTAGGGTTACGTTGATTATGTACAGTTATACTTGGACAACCGCACGCCTGTCGTGCATTATTTTGCATATCTTTTGCGAAGTTTTGACTATTAAAACAACACGGTATACAGTATTTACTTCCGGCATTTTCTTTACTATTTACAAAGCCAGGAGACTGTGACTTATACTCTCCTGTTTTTTTGTCGATATGGTACTTATCTTCAGTAAACTCGAAAATGTATTTACCTTTGGGAATCGTTTCTGCGCCTGGTGGTATAACGACGTCGCCTTCTTTTGCTTTTATTTGTTCTACTTCTTCGTGCGTTAAACTGACATTCTTTTTCAAGTCCCAGTACCGTGGACATATGTACCAAAATTGTTTGCTTTTAGATGAACCATATTTCATAGCTCTATCATACGAACCCGCGTGATTTTCGTCAATGTGTTTTTTTTCATCATCGGTTAAAATAATTGGCTGCCTTCTCACATTCCAAGGACACGACCGCGAATATTCTTTCATATTTCCTTCATTATTTTTTGGAAACAATACAGGGTCTAGCGAATATAATCTTTGAAAAACGGGATTGGGGTTCGCCAATTTCGCACCCGTGATGTCGCGTGCTATCGTACCTCTTTGAAATAGTGTGACGCCTTCCCCTGATTCTTCTTGCGAAGATGATGAAGCTGCTGCTGCTGCTGCGGATGAAGATGCCGTTGCTCCCGTTGCCTTTACTTTACTAGCTAGCTGTAGTCCTGCAACATTAATAGACTTTTTTGCGATTGGTTTTGGTTTTGCCATTGGTTTAGGGGTCTGGTCTTGTTCGGATGTATCTGAACTTAAGGATGGTAATTCTACATCAGAAATCTGACCTTTTTCTTGTTCTTCGTCACTTGAACTACCGCCTCTGCTTTCAACATCATCCTCATTTTCAGTCCCAAACTCCATATTTTCGATTACGTCTCCTTCCTCTTCTTCTCCTTCTCTTTCTTCTTCTCCTTCT
>SXGQ01565023.1_pt1 | contig 18920 bp, 16 predicted proteins | sample 3178371 | NCBI WGS metagenome assembly SXGQ01 (sample SAMN11356859, study PRJNA531348) | freshwater metagenome | isolation source: freshwater sample F1-20 | place: China: Fuxian Lake, Yuxi | collected 2017-12-25 | reverse complement strand
AGAAACTCACCTCAAAACTAGTTCTTCCTATAGAGCTGTCGTAGACTACGACGTTGATAGGACGGGTGTGGAAGCGTGGTAACACGTTAAGCTTACCGTTACTAATAGCTCAATTGGCTTGATTTATGCACTGAAAAAATTTTTCTTGATACAAGTTAGCATGTTAAATTAAGTTATTTATTACAAAATCTAAAGTCATAAAAACTTAAATTTTTATTTAAAGTTGCTATATTAAAGCATGAAAAAGAACTATTTACTTAAAAAACTTGAATTTGAGTCAATATCAATTATTAGAGATAGTTTTTCAAAATCATTAAATCCAGTAATGATGTATTCAATCGGAAAAGACTCTTCGGTATTACTTCATTTAATTAGAAAAGCTTTTTATCCTTCAAAAGTACCCCTTCCATTATTGCACATCGATACAAAATGGAAATTTAAAGAAATGATTAAATTTAGAGATTATATTAAAAAAAAATTTAAACTTAATATTATTACCTACACTTACAAAAATGGAAAAAAACTTAATCCACAAATCGATAAAAATTATACAGATGTAATGAAAACTCAAGCTCTTAAGGATGCGCTAGATAAATATCAATTTGATATTATTTATGGTGGGGCAAGAAGAGACGAAGAAGCTAGTAGATCAAAAGAAAGAATTGTTTCAATTAGAGAAAGTGGTCATTTATGGAATCCAAAAAGTCAAAAACCAGAAATATGGAATTTATATAATTATGAAATAGAAAAAGGGCAGACATTGAGAGTTTTCCCATTATCAAATTGGACTGAGCTTGATATCTGGAATTATATAAAACAAGAGAAAATTGAAATTGTAGATCTCTATTTTGCAAAAAAGAGGAAATGTGTAAAAAAAAAAAATATTTATTTTGCAATTGATGATGATCGATACAAATTAAAAAAAGATGAAAAAATAATTTATGAGTCCATAAGATTTAGGACATTAGGTTGTTATCCATTGACTGCTGGAATTAAAAGTAAGGCAAGCACATTATCGTTAGTAATTGACGAAGTTTTAAAAGAAAAAAATTCAGAAAGATCTGGAAGATTAATTGATTTAGATAAATTAAATAGTATGGAGTTAAAAAAGCGAGAAGGTTATTTTTGATGGAGATAAAAAAAATTGTCACTTGCGGTAGTGTTGATGATGGTAAATCAACCTTGATTGGAAGAATAATTTTTGAAACTAAAAATATTTTAATTGACCAAGAAGAAAAATTAAAAAAACTTTCTGCAAGATATGGAACAACTGAAAAAAAATTAGATTTAGCACTATTATTAGACGGCCTTCAAGACGAGAGAGAGCAGGGTATAACGATTGATGTTGCCCATAGATATATTAATTTTAAAAATCAAAGACTAGTTTTTCATGACAGTCCTGGCCATAATCAATATACAAGAAACGTTGTAACTGCAGCCTCAAATTGCGATATAGCAATTTTATTAATTGATATAAAAAAAGGAATTACAGAACAAACAAAAAGACACTTAAAAATTTTAGATTTTTTAAATATTGAAAATATAATTTTTGCATTTAATAAAATTGATTTAGTAAAATACAATAAAAAAAATTTTTTTACCACTCAATACAAATTAAAAAAAATTATTAATTTTAAAAAAAATAAAAAAATATTTTTTATACCAATATCAGCTTTAACTGGAGAAAATATTGTTACAAAGTCTAAAAAAATGCCCTGGTATAAAGGCCAAAGTATTTTGAATTTGATAATATCTTTAAAAAGTGTTTCAAAAAGAAATATAACTTCATATTTATCTGTTCAGCATATTCATAGACCAAATAATAAAATTAGAAATTATCTTGGCGATCTGGTGGGCGATTTTAAAATTAATCAAAAAATAAAAGTTTTGCCAAGTGGCATTTCTACTTTAATTAAAAATATTTATGTGGATTTTAAAAAAATAGATAGAATCTCAAATTTTCCAGTTGCTCTTGATTTGCAAAAACAAATAGATATTTCGAGGGGTGATATTATTTCTGATTTTAAAAATAAAAATATTTTATTAGGCAATGTATTTAATGCCGAAGTCGTTATTACTTCATCAGATAAATTAGTTCAAGGAAGGCAGTATATTTTAAGAATTCACAATAAAATGACTAAGGCTACCGTTATCAAGATAAAATCTGTCTTCGATATTAATTTGGATAAATATATCGGTAAAAATGAGCTTGAAATTAATGACATCGGACAAATTGAGCTTTCAACAAATGAAATGGTTCCCTTCTCAAGCTTTGAAAAAATATCTGAACTAGCAAGATTTATATTAATTGATGAAGTATCATTGAGCGTTGTATGTGCTGGAAAAATTAATTTTGCACTCAAAAGATCTGGAAATATTTTTAAAACGGATGGAGAAATTTCAAAAGAAATTAGAGCAAACATGAAGAGACAGTTGCCAAAATGTATTTGGCTTACCGGTTTATCTGGTTCCGGAAAATCAACAATTGCTCAAAATTTAGAAAAACAATTAAATTTGAGTGGAAAACATACTTATATACTTGATGGTGATAATTTAAGACTTGGAATTAATAAAAATTTAGGATTTACAGTTTCTGACCGAACAGAAAATATAAGAAGAATAGCTGAAATAAGCAAGTTAATGGTGGATGCCGGACTTATTGTAATAGTAGCTGCAATATCTCCGTTTAAAAAAGAAAGAGATTTTGCAAGATCATTATTTGAAAAAAATGAATTTTTTGAGATTTATATAAATACACCTTTAAAAATCTGTATGCAAAGAGACTCAAAAAATCTTTATAAAAAAGTAAAATCTATAAAAAATTTTAGTAAAATAGGATTAACAGGGGATTACGAAGCCCCAATAAATCCTGATATTAAAATTGACACATCTAAGGAAAGTATTTCAAATTCAGTAAGCAAAATAATTAAAAAAATATTTACTTAATTTTTGGTTATTATAAGTTTGCTATGTCTTCGGTATATTACCAATGTTTCTGGAATATACACTGGTTTGCTTTGTTTCCATAATGTAACAATTTGGTTAAAATCGTTAAAATACTTTAATTTTTCATCAAATGGATTTTGATCAATATATTTTCTATTAATCATAATTGTAGGAGAAGGAATGTTATAATCTGGTAGTAAATCAATCAGCATTTTTGGTAGTCGATGAAAAAAATTAAAATGTTGGAAATTTAGTGATTTTATATTCTGAAAATTCCAGGCACAATTTGAATAACAAAAAGAAGAATTTGGATTTAAATTTAGGGCTCTAACTTGCTTTTTTATTCTCTCTTTTTTCATCATATCGTCACCACCCAAAAAAACTATATAATCACCAGATGCATACTTATATAAGAAATTAAAATTTTTGCTTATCCCTAAATTTTTATTTTGTCTAAAAATTTTAATTTTGAAACGATCCTTATTTTTTATAAAAAATTTTTTTATTTTTTCAAAAGTTTCGTCATTAGAATGGTCATCGCTAATTAGAATTTCAATATTTGAGTAAGATTGTTTTAATATAGAATCTAAACATTCATATATATATTTCTCTTGATTATAGGAAGCTACACATATGGATACTAGTTTTTCTTCATCTAAAATTTTTTCAAATATATCAAAGATTTTTTTATAAATAATTGATGATGAAAAGTTTTTTTTGATATAATTTTGAGCCTTAGTAATTATCTTTCTTGAAAAATTTTTATTTTGCTTAATAAAACTGGAAGTTAAATTGTATAATTCTTCAACAGAATTATTTTTACAAATAAATTTTTTATTATTATTTAAGATATATTTGTGACCACTATTTTTATAAACAATCACATATAGCCCAGATAAAATACATTCCATCACGGATTGTCCTGCTCCTTCTGAGTACGACGGAGACACTAAGCAATCCATAGTAGGCAGAAAATTTTGGATGTTACTTTTTTTAAAACCAATATATCTGATAAAATTATATTTTTTTATTAGTGTTACTAATTTTTTTTTTCCAATATTTTCTGATTGACCAATAATTTTTTTATCATATGGGCCAGCTATAAAAAATCTTGTATTACTAAACTTTTGATGAATTTTTTTTGCTAATTCAATAAATTCTAATATTCCTTTTTCCTTAATTAATCTTGAAAAAAATAAGAAATTTTTATTATTTAATTTGCTTTGTTTTCTATTTATTATTTCAATGCCTTCTGTGGGAATAGTGAAAATATTTTTACTTATTCGAAATTTTTTTCTAAAAAAAAATTCATCTTCTTGATTAATAAAAATAAAGTTATCAGAGAATCTAAAAAAAAAAATTAAAAAAGATATCACGAATAATTATTAAAAATTTATTTTGTAATAAAAACAAACTGCCCCTTCCTGCAATGATATTGATTATTTTAAATTTATAAAAAAAATTTAGTAAAAATATACAAAACTGATATTTAAAGGAATAAACTAAAATTAAATCAATGTTTTTATTTTTTTTAAGTATTCTGTTTATTACCAAAATATCTTTCCAAAAATCATTTAAACCAAAATAATTAAAAGAAATATTCTTATAATTATTTACATTTATTTTTATTTTACTAGGTGTATAGATTGATATTTTAAAAATTTGAGATAATTTTTTTAAATAATGTAATCTAAATTTTTGAATAGAAAATGCAGTGTTTGATAATAATAACAACTCTTTCATTTGGAAATTAATTTTTAATCAAATACTTATCTTATCATATATCTTTTTACAAAATTGATATTAAATTTAGGGTAAAAAGATATATGATAAGTTATTAATCAATGAAAAAAAATGTTTTAGTAGTTGTTGCACATCGAGATGATGAAGTATTTGGTTGTGGTGGCACAATTGCCAAACTAGCAAATAACAAATATAATATTTTTGCGATTTCTATGACTGATGGAGTGTCGTCCAGGACGGGAAATGCGAGCAAACAAATTAAAAATAGATATGTAAATTCAATCAATGCATCAAAAATATTAAAATTCAAATGGTTGGACGATTTTTCTGGTGATTTTAAAGATAACAATATGGGTTCTGAAAGTTTTTTGGAAGTAGTTAAATTAATTGAGAAAGCAAAAAAAAAAGTTAATCCTGAGATAGTTTTTACACATTTTTCGGAAGATCTAAATATTGATCATCAAATTGTAGCAAATGCAACAATGACAGCGTTCAGGCCAAAGGCTAATGATAGCTGTAAAATGCTTTTATCTTTTGAAGTTCCTTCATCTACTGATTATGCTAGTTATAAAAAAAAAATATTTAATCCAAATTATCATGTGAATATAGAAAAATATTGGAAGCAAAAACACAAAGCTTTAAAAGCTTATAAAAACGAAATAATGAAATATCCTAACAGCAGATCTCTAGAGGGAATAGAAAATTTAGCTAAAATTCGAGGCAATAGAGTCGGTTTTAAAATGGTCGAGTCATTTCAGATTTTAAGATTTTTAGATAAATGAAAAAAATATTGATATGTAGCAAAACTAATTTTTTTAAAAAAAATATCAAAAAAAAAAAATTATTTTTATATTTCAAAAAAAAAAAAACTTAATTTAGATTATTTAAAAAAATTAAATCCTAATATAATTTTTTTTCCACATTGGAGTTATTTAATTGATGACGAAATAATTGATAATTTTTTATGTATCGGATTTCACTCTTCACCTCTTCCATATGGAAGAGGTGGTTCCCCAGTTCAAAACATGATCATTAGAAATAAAAAAAAAACGGAAATTTGTGCCTTTAAAATAATAAAAAAAATAGATGCAGGACCAATTTATACAAGAATCAAAGTGAGTCTTGATGGGTCAGGTAATGAGATATTTCTAAAAATTTATAAAACTATAATAAAAATTATTAGTAAAATTGCTAAAAAATTACCTAAAGCAAAAAAACAGTCTGGAAAAGTAGTTATTTTTAAAAGAAGAAAAGCACATGAAAGCAATCTATTGAATGTAAAAAATATTATCGAAGCTTACAATTTGATTAGAATGATGGATGTAAATGTAGCTGATTATCCCATGGCATTTATTGAAAATAAAAAAATTATAGTTAAATTCAAAGATGCCAAATTAAAGAGTAATAAAATAGAAGCTAAAGTGGATATTTTAGCTAAATAATTTTTTTGAAATATTATTTATTTTTTTATCATCTGTAAAAATATTTTTAAAAACTTTTTTTGTTTTTTTTGGTGAACACTCAAATGCTATCCTTAAAATATCCATCCAATTAACATTATTTTTTTTTCTTATATTTTGTATTTGATCAATTAAAATATTATTTTTTTTATTTTCATTAGTATTAATTATTTTGTAGAGTATAAATTCTTTTTTTGCTTTTAAAATATCATAACCATTTTTAAGAAAGAAATTACATGATTTTTTATTAGTTTTTTTTACTTTAGCAATTATCATGCCCTTTTTAATAAATTTTTCAGAAGCAAGTATTGCTTCACTGCCAATATTTTTTGATTGATATTTAGGCAGTATTGATATGGATATGTAATAATAAAAGTTATTTTGCTCATATCTAATCAAACCTAGCTTTTTACTACGATCATATATGGTAAAGTATAAATGTTTTTTATTTCTAGTTTTTTCTAAAAACCATTTATGATGTTCTTTGTAACTTATTTTTTTTTTGTTAAAAAAATTATTTCTTATATTAATGTTATTTCTTAAAGTGAAAGTAAATTTTAAATCTGACTTAGATGTTTTTTTTATTAATATTTTCATTTAGCTTTTGTAAAAACAATCTATATAATTATTTTAATTAATTTAAAATATAAGTTTATGAACAAACCATATTTTATTGCCGAAATTTCAGCAAACCATGCTGGTTCATTAAAGACTGCAAAAAAACTTATTAAAATTGCAAAATATTATGGAGCTGACGCTGTTAAACTTCAAACTTATAATGCAGATTCCATGACAATTAATTCTAATAAAAAAAAATTTCTTGTTTCAAGTGGATTGTGGAAAGGTGAAAAATTATGGGATTTGTATGACAGAGCTAAAACACCATATAGTTGGCACAAGAAATTATTTAATTATGCAAAAAAATTAAAAATCACGTGTTTTAGCACTCCTTTTGATAGTCATGCTGTTGATTTTTTAGAAAAATTAAATTGTCCATTTTACAAAATTTCATCTTTTGAAATGAATGATTACCCACTTTTAAACAGAGTCATTAAAACAAAGAAACCAATTATAATTTCCACAGGAACTTCAAATCTTAAAGAAATTAGTGAAGTAATGAGATATTTAAAAAAGCATAAAGTAAAAAAAATTTCATTACTTTATTGTGTGAGTAATTATCCAGCCATTATTAAGGACTTTAACCTAAATAATATAAAGATTTTAAAAAAAAAATTTAATTGTCCCGTAGGATTTTCTGACCATTCAATTGATAATAATATAGCAGTAGCTGCTGTTAGTGCGGGGGCTGAAATTTTTGAGAAACATATAGCTTGTATCGAATCAAAAAAATCTCCAGATTTTAAATTTTCTTTATATGAAGAAGAAATTGGTACATACAGGAAACTGTTAAATGATAGTTATGACATGTTTAAAAAGAAAACTTTTTATAGAAGCAATTCTGAAAAATTTTATAAAAAATTTAGAAGGTCTATTTATGTTATAAAAGATATTAAAAAGGGAGAGCTTTTTAATAAAAATAACATCAAATTATTAAGACCTGCAACTGGGCTAGGCCCTGAATATTTTTATAAAATCTTAAATAAGAAATCTCCTTTTGATATCCCATATTCAACATCTTTAAATAAAAAAATTTTAAAAAAATTAAAATAAATATTTTATTTATTTATTTGAAGAATTTCTTCGACCGAATCGATTACAAATCGCTGCTGATCTTTTGTCAAATCGTAATAGATAGGAAGACTAATACATTGATTGTAGTGTAGCAGTGCATTTTTTAAATTTTTCATATTATATCCCATTTTTTTATAATAATATTGAAGCGGTACAGGTATATAATGTACTTGAGTAAATATGTTTCTTTTTTGAAGTTCATCCATCAGCCGATTCCTACTAATATTTTCTTTTTTGAAGTTAAAATTAAGTGTATAAAGATGGTTCGAGCTAAAATTTCTTTGATGATATTGAGGTAAATAAAATTTATTATTTTTAATAAAATGCTCATCATAAATTTCAGAAATTTTTTTTCTTTTGGATAAAAATTGATCAATTCTATCCATTTGTGAATATATAAGTCCACAATGAATATCAGTTTGTCTATAATGGTATCCCAAATCAGTCATTTCATAATACCATAAATTTTTTTCATTTTTTGTGTAGCCAACACTTTTATTCAATAATTGTTTGCTGTTTTGATTTATACCATGAGTACGTAATTTAATTAAAGTTTGATATAGTTCTTCCGAATTTGTTGTAATGATCCCACCTTCACCACCAGCAATAATTTTAACCGGATGAAATGAAAAAACACATAGATCAGAATATTTGCCAGAACCTACCATTGATCCACATTCATAACTTGCACCTAAGGCATGAGCTGCATCTTCAACAATTTTTAATTTATATTTTTTTGCTAAGTAATTAATTTCTTTCATATTTGATGCCAAACCAGAAAAATGAACTGGAGTAATACAATGTATATTTTTTTTTTTTTTTAAATTAGTTTCTAATTTGGATGGGCAAAGATTAATTGTTTTTAAATCAATATCAGAAAATAATGGTCTTGAGTTGCAATATAAGGCTGCATTAGATGTTGATATAAAAGTTATTGGCGACGTAATGATTTTTTTTTTTTCACTAATGCCTAAGGCCATGTATGAAAGATGCAATCCCGCAGTAGCACTTGAAACTGCCACCGCATATTTGGCTCCCACATAGTTTGCAATTTTAACTTCAGTTTCTTTAATAAATTGACCTTGAGTAAGAGGGCCATCTTGTAAAATTTTTTTTACGGAAAGAATATCAGCATTATTAACTGAATGTTGTCCATATTTAATTGTGAATAATAATTTTTTTTTAATAGGCCTTTCATTTTTAAAAAACATTTCTAATTGTTTTATAATATTTGGTATTTTGATATTTAGTATTTTTTTTATTTTTGTATTAGATAAAGATAAATCTTTGCATCTTTTGGCTTTTAGATTTATATTATCAATCGATTCTTTGATTATATTTGGTTTTTTTATTTTCAAAAATTCTGAAATTAATATACCAAATTTATATTTTGATATTTTTTCATTACCAACTACATTAAAGATACCTTTAATATTTTTAATAATTAATTTGTTTAATATTTTGATCAATATAAATGAATATATCGGTGTAAAATAATATCTATCATCAAGTTTTAGTGGCAACCTTTTTTTTATGGAGTTAATAATAATATTAATAGATTTATCATCGTTTATAGAGTGACTAAAAAAATTTGTTCTAATAATTAATGCATTTTTATTATTTAATTTTATTTGTTTTTCAGCCAGCAGTTTTTGTTTTGCGTAATTATTTATTGGTGAAGTTTTTTCTTTTTCACTTTTAAAAGATTTGTCTTTTGACCAAAGATGATCTGTTGAAAAGTGAATAAATTTAATTGACTTTTTATATGCGATTTTGGATAAAATATTTGGCAATATACTATTTGGGAATTTAGTCTTTTCAGGGTTAGCTTCGCAATAATCAAGATCTGTATTCGCCACACAATTTATAATGGCATACGGGCTAATATCTTCAATTTTTTTTTTAATATCCCTTAAGTTTATTGTCGAATTATTAAATATTTTTACGTATTTAATTTTATTAGAAAAAATTTTTTTTTTATGAAAATTTAAATAAAGATCATATTTATCTTGAAAAATATATACAAGATTTGAACCTAAGGATCCAGTACCACCAAAAATCAAAATTTTTTTTTTTTTCAAATTAATATTTTTTTACAAATTTTTTAAATTCATCTATCGTATATTTTTTGGCTGTTTTTGATGAAAAAATAAAATTTTTATCTACTGGTTTAGACCCTTTTTTAATTCTTTTTAATTTTTCTTTAATATTAACTAATATTTCATAATGATCTTTAAATTCAGCCGTATTTAAAGCCTCGTCTTCACCAATCATTTGCTCATGAATTTTTTCTCCTGGTCTAATTCCTGTTATCTTGAATTTGGCACTTTTTTTAATAGATTTTGCTAATTCGACAATATTGATTGATTTAATTTTTTTAACAAATATTTCGCCACCTTGCATTTTAATCATTCCAAAACACGAAAATTTTACTGCTTCATCAATTGTAATAAAAAATCTTGTCATTTCAGGATGTGTTATCGGAAAATATTGTTTATCCGCTAATTTTTTAAAAAATGGAATTATCGAACCCCTAGAAGCAATTACGTTCCCATATCTTACAACTCCAAATTTTGTATAAACGTTATCCATATTTTGAGCCGCAAAGAGTTTGTCAGAACATAATTTAGTAGCTCCATATAAATTAATCGGACTAGAAGCCTTGTCAGTTGATAGAGCAATGACTTTTTTAATTTTATTAGCTTTGCAACAGTCGATTACATTCATTGCACCCAATATATTTGTCTTAATACATTCTTCAGGATTGAATTCAGCAGTTGGAACAATTTTAGTAGCTGCAGCATGAAAAACATAATCATTGTCATTTAGAACATTGTTTAATCTCTCTTTGTCTCTAACATCACCTAAAATAAATTTAATATTTTTATATTTTGATAAACTTTCTTGCAAATACCATTGTTTCATCTCATCTCTAGAAAATACTGTAATTAATTTTGGTTTTGAAACTTTTAATAAATAATTAATCATAGCTTTTCCAAATGTGCCTGTACCTCCAGTAATGAATATATTTTTTTTATCAAAGAATTTTGAATTTTTTATCATTAATTATTCCATTTGTTTGGTTGTTGAGCGAAGGATATTTCAGACTTATTAAATTTAATATTATATTTTTTAGGAATAATTTTACATCTCATTAGTAGTTTCATTTCCCTAAGATTTCTAACGCCTATTATAATTTTATCAATTAAATCATTAGAAAAAGCAAAGTTTAAACATATCTCCAGATTAGATTGATTGAACTTTTTACCTTGTTTTTTTACTTTTACGTAAATATTTTTTAATTGCTCTATATTGTCAACTTTTTTTAATAAAGACCCTTGTAGAAATATTGACCTTGCATATACAAGAATTTTTTTACTTTTCAATATTTTTTTAAATTTTTCAATTCGCTTATCTACTATATTATAGGGAATTTGAACTACATATATATTTAACTTCAAAATAATCTTTTTTAAAATTTTAAAATTATAAATTGAAACTCCGATTTTTGAAATAATTTTTTTTTTTTTTAGTCTATGAAGAATTTTTATTTTATTAAATTCATTTTTTTTTAAAATATCATCCCCATCATGGATAAGTAAAGTATCAATGTATATATTTTTTTTAATATATTTATTTAAAAGTTTTTTTTTTAATTCTTTAAATGAATGAATTTGTTTAAGAGATATTTTAGTATCTATTTTGGTATTTTTTGGTAATTTTTTTTTATAATTTTTAAAAAAATCATAAGCTTCAGCAGCGTCAATATGGTTTATATTTAATGTTTTGCAAAAATTTAATAGTTGTTTTAACTCTTTGACTGTTTGTTTTCTTTTAGAAAAATTAGTAATGCCATAATTAGAATTGAACTGGGCACCCCCTAAAATAATTTTAGACCTAAATAGATTACACAACATATAGAAATATTTCTTTTCATCTTTGTATTTAATAAAACCAACTTTTTTATAAGTAGCAATCGCTCTAAAATTTTTTTTATCTACTCCTAGCCAAAGTTTGTAAATTTTTTTTTTTATTAATGAGTTTTTAATTGCTTCTATTACTTCAAAGCCAACACCTTTATTTCGAAATTCTTTATCACCTATTAGAATTCCAAATCTAGCTATATTTTTTTTTTTATTTACTTCAAAAATCTTTAAATTTCCAATATGTTTTTTTTTTTTAAAAATACCCCAAAATAAAATGTTCTTATTTTTACTTAGTAAGTCAACCTGTTTTTTAAGTTCTCCAATATTTTCTGGCAGGAAATCAATATATTTTTTAATTTCACTATCCTTAAACCAATTGAAATATTTATTTGTCACCATGGCCGGCGTCATTTTTTTTAGGATATAATTTTTTGTAAAAATTTTCATTTATTCAAACAATTGACAATCCAATCCTCTAGTTTTTTAAAAGAGGTCATGAGTATGACATCATTTTCTAGGCAATTATTTTTGCTTAGTTTCCCGCTGGGATCATAATATATTGAGGGTTTACCTTTTCTGTGAGATATAATTGCCGTTGAAGTAAAAGGTATAGAGATGGTCATATCTGATATATTTATTACACTTTCAGGAGAAATATCATTGATTATTTTAATATTATTATTTTTTAACTTACTAAGATAATTTTTGTAAAGAGGATGTATATTTTCATATTCTCTTTTAGTTTTAAGTATTATATCAATATCTCGATAAGAGTTTTTGGGTATAGCTCTTAAAATATCTTCAATAAATTTTTTACAATAGTCAAAAGTGTAAATGTTATATGGATTATTTAATAAATAATAAATTCCTAATTTTTTTGGTGGTACATCAAAAATAGTCAAAGTTCTTTTTTTTTTTATTAAACTTATATGCCTGCCTGCGTATGGAATATATGAAGTTTTTAATATTTTAGTTTTTTTGTTAATACTTTTAATTAACCATTCGCCATGTTTATCCGACCAGATTATATAACCAGGCCAACTGTGCAAAGAATACCCATAGGTATCAAAATATTTTTCGTTATTAATTTCTTGTAGTAAAGGAATGCAGTTTGTGGAGTAAAAGTAAACAAAAACAGAAACTGGATTATTAGATTCATTTAAATATGTCCAAAGAGGTCTATACACCATATTAGAATTATTAAATAAGCACAAATTATAATTTTGCTTATTTTTCAGGCATTGAAATAAATAAAAATTAAACAATTCTTTCGTGAGTAGTAAAAACTCAGCTTTGCCAAAAAAAATAATTTTTATAATTATAAAAAATATTTTTTTTAATGAACTAAAATATTGTTTAATATTCAAAGAATATAAAAAAATATTTTTTTCATATAATATTTTATATTTAATTTTTTTTAAAATAATTATTTCATTTTTAATTTCTGGATTATTGTGAATAAAGGTAGTATTTTCATTGATACTAAATTTCTTAATAACCCATCTAAAAAAATTTAATTCTTTATTATTTTTTAGATTTTCAAAATCAAGACTTGGTATAGAGTCTAATAAAATTGTTTTTGATTTAAAATTTTTTTTTTTAAATAATAAAAATATAGATTTGAAGATAGTAAATATATCATTTAAAAAAAAAAGGGTTAAAAATATATATAAAAAAATTTTTGAGATTGCATAATTTACACGAACAATTTTATTGATTTCATCCAGATATATTTTAGGTAAAGGAAATATAAAGCTCCTATTATTGCTAATAGAAAACATTAGTTTTGAAGTAAAAATTGGCTGATTAATTAATCTTGAGTATATGAACTGATTTAATGCAAGATCTAAATCTAAGTTGTATTTTAAATAATTGTTAAAAAAAAATTTATTTTTTTTTTTATATCTGATTCTATGAAGCTTTTCTTTTAATTTATAGATATCTTTTATTTTTCCTATTTTTTCTAATTTTTTATATGCATATTCAAGTTTTAACCATAATTGCGCATTAAAATAAAAAAAATTAATTATTTTTTTTAACATTTTTATTTATTTTTAAAATCAGAAAAATATTTTTTAATGTATGGTAATTATAAATATTATTTAAATATCCATATGTTATGAAAAACAAAATTACAGTAATGCTTATAAATTGATCAAAAATTATATTTATTTCTAAAAATTTATTTGAGACTAATATTGAATAAACACTTGACAGAAATATAAATGCAAAAATTATATATATATGTTTTTTTTCATAATATATTGGAGAATATTTTTGGGCATAATGCATTGAAAGCAATAAACTTATAGACGAGGACAGAAGTGTTCCTATCGCGGCCCCAAGTATATTGTAATAATAAATTAAAGGTATATTAAAAATAATATTTAAAATAATATTTAAAATAAAAAAATTTGTATTTAGCCATATTTTTTTAGCATAAATTAATTGTGTTCCGGATATTTTCCCAAAAATCAAAGAAAAATAAAAAATGGTTAGAATTATGATTATATTTTCAGACCCATGATAATATTTATCTATAAAAATTTCTAATATAAGATCATTAAAAAAAATTAATCCTATCGTTGGTAACGAACAAAAATAAATAAAAGATGTCAAATACGGTCCTATCTGATCATTTTGTTTATCAAAAAGCATTTTATTAGTTTTAGTAATAAAAACTTTGTCTAATGAGGTGATAATTTGAAAAACTACATAAGACAATGACTGAGCTATAGAATAAATTCCTGTATTAGAAAAAGTTGATAATGTACTTATAAGTATTTTGTCAGATTTTGCATTAATCTGTCCAAATAATAACTTAGGTGTATTGGGAATAGAAATTTTAAGTACATCTTTCATATACTTATTATTAAATCTAAAATACTTGTTCTTTAATTGAAAAAAAATTACAAAACACAATAAAGAAAAATTTGATATAAGTAAGCTATAAATTAATGATTTTAAACCATAGTTTTTAAATAAAAAAAAAAATATTAAAATAAAATAAATTAATGTTTTAACAAAAATTATAAAAAAATATTTTTGAGATTCCCTTTTATTTTCAAGAAATATTAGATAATATTTTGAAAAGGACTCAAACATTAATGCAAGTAATAAAAGTGACCAAAAATTCTCAATATTTTCAATTATCTTGAAGTGGAAAAATATACTTTCTTTAAAAATAAAATTTATTATGAAAATAAATACAAAAACGGTTAAAATAAATATTTGTACTGAAAATAATAGTATTTCTGTTTCTTTTTTTTTATTATAGAATTCAAAAAAATTTCTTTTATACCCAATTCTTATTCCGAAGTTTGATATACCGACAATTATTGAAGCTATAGAATGTGCAAAAATATAGTTTCCATAATCATAAGGTGGTATTTTGTTAGTAATTACAGGATATAAGTAAATATAACCTATTAAAATCAAAAAATTAAGAAATAAATAATTTTTAGAGTGAAATATATCATTTTTATTATCCATAAATTTTATTTATTTAAATATTATTTTTTATTAAGTACACTATACATAAATCATGGAACAAAATATAGAAAAGACAACCCCAGAGCATATTATAAAATTTACTAGAAAAAATCCTGAAGAAATACTTTCTAGAAATTTAGTAAAAAAATTTGGAAAAAGATTTATAAATTATAGAAAATCATATGCACAAAATATTAAAAATAAAAAATTTACTGACCCCTCAGATTACCCAACTACTGTCGTACTGGAATTAGTCAATAGATGTAATTTAGAATGCGTGATGTGCTATCAGGGCTTTAGAAATAGAGCGAAAAAAAGTACGATAGATTTAAAATCTTTGGAAGTAATTTTTAAAGATTTTAAAGATAATAATTTATCAGCACTTATGTTAAGTACTTCAGAACCGTTACTTTATAAAGATTTTGATCAAGTTTTAGAATTAGCTAAGGAGGCAAATATTATGGATATTCTTTTATTTACTAACGGAACATTACTTAATAAGATAAATGCAAAAAAAATTTTAGAAAGTTCAGTTACAAGACTTTTTGTTTCAATTGATGGAGCGTCATCAGATACTTATAATAGAGTGAGAGTGCCAGTAAGTGAAAGACTCAAAGAAAAAAATAGACTTGATGATTTAGAAAGTAATATTAAAAATTTTATTAAAATGAGAGATGAGTTCTCCAAAGAACTTCCTATTGTAAGAACATCTTTTGTAGCTTTAAATCAAAATAATTTTGAAAAGAAAAAATTTATAGATAAGTGGGTAGATATTGTTGATTCAGTTGAAATTCAAAGAGAAACTTCAATAAAAGCTTATGATGATATTAAATTAGGAAAATTTAATTTAAAATACAATAAAAAAAATTATGACTGTTCAGAGCCATGGGGTCAGGTAACCGTCTATTCTGATGGCACAGTAGCCCCTTGTTGTAATATAGTAGGTAGAAATTTACCTATTGGAAATATAAAAAAAAATAGTCTTAAGGAGATCTGGAATGGGTCTAAAATGGAAGAAGTTAGAAAAAGCTTTTTAAAAAACGATCCTTCAAATGTTTGTAAAGCTTGTATAGAAAACTCACATTCTGAACTTTATAAATCTTAAATTTTTTTTTTCTTTCTTAACATTTTATAGAAATCTAGAGCCAATTTCCAGTCATTAATATTGTCTATATCTACTGATTTATAAATAGGCATTTCATATCCTATAAATTTTATTTTGTTAAATTTTTTAAAAAAATCTTTTTTTTTTAAAATAATTATGCAACCATTATCATAATAAAGCTTTTTCATATTATTTGATGGAATATTTATTTTGTTTTTAAAAAATGGGTTTAGAATTTTTTTTTTATCTTTTTTTAAAGCCCAATAAATTGGAGCTGGGAATTCACTTATAGTCATCAGTGAATTTTTTTTTTTTTGAAAAAAATAGTTAATTTTTACTAAATCATTTTCATTAATTAATGGACTGCATGGATATATGCACCAAACTTCATCAAAAATTATTTTTAAATTGTCAAATTTTTTTAGTACATAATTTATTACATCGTTTATACTAGCCTTATCATTTGCTAATTTTTTTTTTCTTAGGAAATCGGGTTTAAATCCAATTTTATTAATTATAGAAATAATTTTTTTGCTTTCTGTTGAAACATGAATTTTATTAAAAAGCTTACTCTTTTTTGCTGCTTTTAAAGGATAATATATAATTGGTTTATAATTAAAAATTTTGATATTTTTATTTTTGATTCTTTTTGATCCGCCCCTAGCAGGTATTATAAGCAGTCTTCTCATTAACTTGTAAGGCGGTTAAAATCAGCATTCGATACTTTGCTTTTAAGTATTTTATTTATAAATAATTTTTTTTGTTCACATTTTTGAATTTTATAAAAAATTTTATCTAAAATATTTTGGTAATGCTTAATATATTTACTTTTATGAACCGTGGAAACATAAATCATATTTGTTGCTAAAATTTTTTTCCTTAGCATTTCCTGGGTTATGAGAGTTTTATATTTACGAGATTCTTTTAAAAGAATTTTAAAGCATGGAATTGAATCTAACCCATATACAGATATGGGTATTTTATATTTTTTTGAAATTTTTTTCCAAATATCTTTAATTTTTTTTCCAGTCTCTTTTATTTTTATAAATGTTTTTTTTTTATTTATTATATCTAATGTTTTTAAAGCAGCAACTACACCAGATTTTTCTGTCCAAAAAGTACTGCTAATAAAACTAGATGAAGCTTTTTTTAGATATTTTTTTTTCCCAAGGACACATGTTATTGGATAGCCATTCCCTAAAGCCTTACCCAATACAAGTAAATCTGGATAAATTTTATAATTTAGATGTATGCCTCCATAAGTTTCTCTAAAACCAGAAGTACATTCATCAAAAATTAAAATAATATTATTTTTGGTGCAGTAGTTTCTAATTTCTTTTAAAAATTTTATATTAGGTTCTTTTTCTCTTTGCACCTCCATTACTATAGATGATAAATTTTTAATTTTTTTTATTTTTTTAAAGTCATTAAAGTTATTCATTCTAAAGCTAAAAATTGTATTTTTTAATGCTTTGGGAACACCAATTGATTTGAGTCCATTTAGCAAATGAGAATTAAGAGTATTTTTGGATTTTATGTTGGCTGCCAAATACCAGTCGTGCCAGCCATGATAACCACAAATAGCAACTTTTTCTTTATCATTAATTGATCTTGCAATCCTTGTGGCAATTGCACTTGCTTCCCCCCCCGTTTTAGCAAATTTAGCAAAACCCGACCAGGGATGAATATTAATTAATTTTTTTGCTAAAAGAACTTCTTGGTAACAATTCAAACTGGACATATTTCCAGATTTGTTTGATTTTATTACTTCATTATCTATTTGTGAGTTTGCATAGCCTAATACACTTTGTCCAACTCCAAAGTACATATCTAAATATTTTGTACCGTTCAAGTCCCAAACATAAATTCCTTTTGCTTTCTTAAAGTATGTTGGCCACTTTCCGGGTAGATGATTTTCAGGTCTTTTTGAAAATAGCATTACACCACCAGGTATAATTTTTTTAGCAAGCTTATATAGATTTTGATTTTTATCCATAATTTAAGAATAGTTAAATTATTTTATTCAAATATATTAAAATTTGTATTTAGTTTATCTGCACTTTTTAAAAGAAAATTATTTTTCTTTCCTAATAATGTGAATGAACCATATAAAAAATGTCTATATCCATTATGGTTACTCATTTCAGATACGGAGTGTAAACTATTATAAGTATTTAAAAATATTACCATTCTTCCTTTTTTTGGAGAGATGGTATCAATTAAACTACAATCATTTTCTTGAGGTTGAGCTGGTATTTTTTTATCATCTTTTATATATTTATGAAATTTTAAATCTCCGCCCGTACCATTTTCATTTAAATTATTAAGGTATATTAAAAAGACTATTGTTCTAGAGTCCGAATCTCTATGCACTTCTCTTTTATATCCATTTGGAGATTTTGAGTAATCGTAAAGCAGTTCTACATAGTTTTTAGTTGTAAGTTTGTATTTAATTAATCTTTTTAACGTTCGAAAAAACTTATAAGAAATGTAAAAAAAAAGATTGAGATTACCAATCGTAGAAATTTTTTTTGTATTAAGATTTTTATATTTTTT
>SXGQ01112337.1_pt1 | contig 18924 bp, 19 predicted proteins | sample 3178371 | NCBI WGS metagenome assembly SXGQ01 (sample SAMN11356859, study PRJNA531348) | freshwater metagenome | isolation source: freshwater sample F1-20 | place: China: Fuxian Lake, Yuxi | collected 2017-12-25 | reverse complement strand
TGCTCGACTTGATTCACGAAGGCAACCTGGGCCTGATCGAAGCCGCGCGCCGGTTCAATCCTGCCCAGTCCGACACGTTCCAGGCGTCGGCCCTGTGGTGGATTCGCCAGGCGATGATGCACTTGCTGGCCGAAGCGTCGCGCTCGCCCGAGGTCAGTTCCTCGGGCTTGATGGCCGCCGCCGTCGCCGGTCGCCAGGTCGAAGCCATTCGCGTAGCGCTCGAGTATGCCCATTCCACCGCGAGTGGCGCCGAGATACGCGAGCCGGCCACAAGCGACGTGGAAGACCTGGAAGTGCACCTGCAGAACGAGGGCCGAAAGCGCCGCAAGGCCCGCAAGGCTGCCAAGGGCCCCCTCAAGATCGAAGCCGGCGCCCTGCATGCCCTCCGCCAGCACAGCGTGCTGCGCAGCTACCTTAACTAGAAAGTCAGAAGTTAAAGGTCAGAAGCCGGACGTCTATGGATTGCCCCATTTGCAACGGATCACGCTGGAAGAGCGTGGAAGTCGACGGCGTCGAGCGCATGACGCGCTGCGACTGCTGGCGCGACGTTGTGAAGGTGCGTTACCTCGCCGAGTCGCGGATTCCCGCCAAGTTCGCCAAGGCTGAACTGACTAACTACATTCCCGATACGGATTCACAGAAAGACGCACTGCGGCAAGCCCAGCGCTTTGTCGAGGCGTTTCCCGCCGCGCAGAAGGGGATCGTGTTCTACGGCCCGACCGGAGTGGGCAAGACCCACCTGGCGGTCGGCCTGTTGCGCACCGTAATACGCGACAAGGGCGCCCGCGGCTTCTTCTTCCAGACCACCGAGTTGCTGCGCCTCGTGCGCGAGACCTACAACCGGTCGGTCGATGAGACCGAAATGGAAGTGCTGCGCCCCGTGCTCGAGGCCGACGTGCTCGTGCTCGACGACCTGGGTGTCGAAAAGACCTCGGAGTGGGTGCAGGAAACGCTCGGACTGGTGATCAATACGCGCTACAACGCCCGCCGCGCGACCATCGTCACCAGCAACCTGCGCGATCCCATCGACAACACCGACATGAACTCCTTCATGGTGCAGCTGGGCGTGCGCTCACGTTCGCGGTTGCTCGAGATGTGCGAGTGGGTCGAAGTGCAGGGGACCGATGTTCGCGACGTCGAGCGGGTCACGGCGGCGGCCAAGTCGGGCCATCTGCCGGAGCCGCCCGAACGAATCACCCGGAAAGGCCCGCTGCCAAGCAAGTCCGGCGGCATGGCGCGCGCGCGGCTGAAAGACAGCGGCACGCAGTTCGAGTTGAACTGGTCGGGCGGCAAAGCGGGCAGTAAGTAGCCCACCGTGGCACCCTGGCACGGTGGCACCGTGGCCCCGATCGGTCTTTATCTCCACATTCCCTTCTGCGCGGCGATCTGCAACTACTGCAACTTCAACCGGGGCTTGCACGACGAGGGATGGCGGCGCCGTTATGTCGAGGCGCTGGTCGCCGATATTCGCCGCCACGCGGCCCCGGACGTAGCGGTCGACACCATCTTCTTCGGCGGTGGGACGCCGTCATTGCTGACACCCGGGGAAGTGGCGCGGATCCTCACGGCGTGCCGCGAAAGCTACGCGGTGGCCGGCGATGCCGAAGTCACGCTCGAAGCGAATCCCGAGTCGGCGTCTGCCGAGGCACTTGACGGGTACCGCGCGGCCGGCGTCAATCGCCTGAGCTTCGGCGTGCAGTCGTTTCAGGATGCCGAGCTGAAGCGGCTTGGCCGGCTCCACTCCTCGGCCACCGCCCGCCTGGCCGTGACGCGGGCGCGCGCCGCCCGGTTCGACAATCTCAGCCTCGATCTGATGATGTGGTTGCCGGGCCAGAGTCCCGCCGACTGGCTGGCGTCGGTGGACGCCCTGATTGACGTCGGCCCCGACCACGCGTCGCTCTATTTGCTGGAGGTTTACCCGAACGCGCCGTTGAAGGACGAGATGGCGCGCGCCGGCTGGTCAGTGGCGCCAGACGATGACGCCGCGGCAATGTACCTGGATGGCCTCGACCGGCTCGATCGCGCCGGGTACCAGCAGTACGAAATCTCGAACGTGGCTCGCGCGGGCCGGCGGTCGCGCCACAACCTGAAATACTGGCAGGAAGGGGAGTGGATTGGCTTCGGCTGCGGGGCGCACTCGACCTATGCTGGGCAGCGGTGGCGGACGCTCAGCTCGACGGTCGAGTACGTCGAACGCATCGCCGCCGGCGCCGACGTCCGCCTCGACCGGAGGCGCCTGGACCCGCCCGAACGACTCGAAGAGGCGCTGTTTATGGGGCTCCGGCTGGTGGAGGGCCTGGACCTGCCGGCGATAAGCGAACGACATGGCGTTGATATTTGGGCGCGATACGGGCAAGACTTAGCTACGTTCGTCCACGCGGGGCTTCTGGTCCATGAGCCGGGCCGGCGCCTGGCGCTTACAAGGGCCGGCATGCTTCTGGCCAACGAGGTGATGTCGGTTTTCATCGGGCGCGCAGTACGGTAGAGTAGCGAACTTTCGTTTGAAGGAGGCTGGTCAATGCTTCGAGGATTGCGGGTTATGGTGTCGGGAATTGCGCTGGCGGCGTTTACGCTGGCGGGGGCGACGGCGGCTTCGGCTCAAGAGGCAACCGCGCCGACCTTGTCCTTCGATGGGGACAGGGCATTAATGATCGTTCTCATCAAGCCCGACAAGACGGCGGACTTTGAGGCGGTGATCGCCAAGTACCAGGAAGCCTTGGGCAAGAGCGACAAGCCGGTCCGCAAGGAACAGCTGGCGGGAATGAAGGTTTTCAAGTCGCCGACGCCGATGGGTGGTAACGCGGCCTACGTCTTCAGCTTCGATCCGATTGTGAAGGGCGAGGAATACGACATCACGAAAGTGGTGGCCGAGGTGTTCCCAGTGGAAGTGCTTGAAATCTACGAGAAGTACAAGAACAGCTTCGTCGGACGCCAGATCATCCCGTTGAACCGGCTTCCCTAACTGGTTGATGTGCACGGACTCCGGAGTCAGCGACTCCGGAGTCCTGCCCCCTGCACGGCGCGGTCCCCGGTCTCGCGGGATATGCTGTCAGTTGTGACCGTCACCCTCGCCCTGCTGACGTTGCTGGCCGCCCAGGCCCCAGCGCCCCTCCCCCAACCTGCGGCCGTCCCGGCATCGCCCGATCCCGCGAATTCGGCATTTGCCACGACCGCCGGGATGATCCTGGTCGCGATCAAGCCGACGGCCACGGCCGACTACGAATCGATTATTCGCGAGCTGCACGCGGCCCTGGCGAAGGACACCGATGTGCCCCGCAAGGCAGCGACCAAGGGGTGGCACGTGTTCAAGGCCTCGACGCCCGATGCGAAGGGCAACACCCTCTACATCCACGTAATGCTGCCGGCGGTGCCGGGTTTTGATTACCGGCCGTCGTTGCTCGTCGATATGTTGGTGACGGACCTTGCCCCCGAGCTGCTCACCAGGTACCAGGACGCGTTTGCCGGTCCGCCGACGAAGCTGGATCTGTCCGAACTGGCCCAGATGGCCGTGGCACCGTTGCCGCTGCCCGACGCCAAGCCCACCGAAACCAAGAAGCCCGGTCGCTAGGGGTGACCTGGGTCACGCCGTTGGCGTGCCCTAGAAGGCCAGGTTCGCGCCGGCGTAAAAGCGCTGGTAGGTCGGATAGAGGGGCTCACCCTTCAAGCGGAAGACCCGGTAGTCGACCCTGAGCCGCACCGGCCCCAGGACCCGCACCTTGATCCCGCCGCCAAAGTTGAGACCGAAGTTCTTTTCGTCCCTGGCCGCCCGGTACTCCTGGTACCCGCCCGCCCCGGCCGTGGCGTAGAACTGCGTGCCCTTGACCTCGACGGGCGTCTGCACCAGCACGTTGCCCGAATAGGTCTTCAGCCCCGGCAGCGCCCCCAGGGTGTCTTCTCCCAGGTGGCTGTATTCGAACTCGAAGCCGACCACGAGCAGGGACAGGCCGCCGCTGACCCCCTTGACGGTGTGCCGTTCAGGGGTCGGCGACATGCCGAGAAATGCCGTGATGTCGGCGCGCGCCGGCGCCGCCGTGGCCGCGAGCAAGACCATCGCTGCCAACAGGGTCGTGACCGCGCGAGAGTGGGTCGCAAGTGACATTCCGCCTCCGATGCTATGATCCCACGTTCGAACTGCAAGAGACACGCCAATAAAAAAGGGCACGAAATTAGCAATGGCTGAGGTCAGTCTCGAAAAGACTGTCCCGAGGAGGTTACAGATGGTTCCCCAACGGTGGATTGTGCGTTTGGCCCTGGTCGTGGCGCTGCCGGTCGGCTTGCAGGCCGACACGCTGATCTTGCGAGACGGTTCTCGCGTGCAGGGCGAGCTTGTCTCGGTCAGGAACGGCACCATCGAATTCGAAGAGCGCCGCGGCTTCGGCTCGAGTTCGGGCCGGACCCTGCGTTTCGATCGCGACGAAGTGGCTCGCATCGAGTTCGACAACAACCGCGGCACCAGCAACTCGTCGAATACCTTCGGCCGCCCCTCGGGCATGCGCGAGCGGCAGGTGATCGTCTCGGCGGACGTCGACTGGAATGACGCCGGCATCGACGTGCGGGTTGGGCAGACGGTGTATTTCGAGGCCACCGGCCAGGTGCGTTGGGGGCGCGACCGACGCGACAGTGCGGCGGGGGAGCGCAATTCGCCCTCGAATCCCAACCGCCCCATGCCCAACCGCAACGCCGCGGCCTTGATTGGCAAGATCGGCGACGACCTGTTCTTCATTGGCGACGAGACCGGCGCCATCCGCGTGCGCAACAGCGGCCGCCTCTATCTCGGGGTCAACGACGACGTGCTGACCGACAACTCGGGGAACTTCAGGGTCGTCGTCTATTACTGAGCCTTGCCGGGAGTCGGGAGTCGGGAGTCCGGAGTCCGGAGTCACCCGATCCCGACTTCCGTTCGGTTTTTCCGACTCCCGTCTCCCGACTGCCGACTCCCGGCAGATATAATCAAGCAAATGGATTTCCGTCCGTCCGAGGAGCAGGAGCTGCTCCGCAAGTCTGTCCGCGAATTTGCCGAAACCGAAATGCGGCCCCACCTCATGGAGTGGGACAACGCGCAGCACTTTCCGAAAGAGTTACTGCCCAAGCTCGCCGCGCTGGGCCTGATGGGCATCCAGTTTCCCGAGAGTCTCGGCGGCGCCGGCATGAGCGCCGTGGACTACTGCATTTGCATCGAAGAACTCGCCCGGGTTGACCCGAGCGTGTCGTTGTCGGTGGCCGCGCACAACGGGCTCGGCGCGGCGCACCTTGCCATGTTTGCGAATGACGCGCAGAAACAGCAATACCTGGTGCCGCTGGCTCAAGGCGACACGCTCGCCGCGTGGGGGCTGACCGAACCCGGTTCAGGCAGCGACGCGGCGGCCATGCGGACCACGGCCGTCGCCGATGGCGACCACTTCATCCTGAACGGTTCGAAGGCCTTCATCACGCACGGCACGTCGGCCGACACGCTCGTGGTGATGGCGGTGACCGACCGCGCCAAGGGCCCGAAGGGCATCTCGGCGTTCATTCTCGAACGCGGCACGCCCGGCCTGCTGGCCGGCAAGAAGGAAGACAAGCTCGGCATGCGGGCGAGCGAGACCACCGAAGTCATTTTCCAGAACTGCCGCATCCCGGCGTCACAGCTGATCGGTGACCTTAACCAGGGCTTCATCCAGACGCTGCAGGTGCTTGATGCCGGCCGCATTGGCATTGCCGCGCTGTCGGTCGGTCTCGCGCAAGGCGCGCACGAGGCGGCCGAGTCCTACACCGCGCAGCGCCAGCAGTTTGGCCGCGCCATCGCGTCGTTCCCCTCGATCCGGGAACGCCTGTCCGCCCACGCCACGCGCGTGGACGCGGCGCGACTGCTGACCTACCGGGCCGCGTGGCTCAAGGACCAGGGACGCCGCATGACGCTGGAGTCGGCCATGGCCAAGCTCTACGCCAGTGAGGTCGCCGTGCGCGCCTCTGAAGACTGCGTGCAGCTGCATGGCGGCTACGGGTTCGTGAAGGATTACCCGGCGGAGAAGTTCTTCCGCGACGTCAAGCTCCTGACCATTGGCGAGGGCACGAGCGAGGTGCAGCGGCTCGTGATCGCCCGCCAGTTGATGGCCGCCTAGGCCACCGCGCAAACACTAGACACCGATAGACACGAGAGAGATGCCTCCGACCCTAGCCGAACGTGTGCGATCCGGCGACCCCCGGGCCATCGCCCGCGCGATCTCGCTGATCGAAGACGAGGCCGCCAGCGCGGCCGGCCTGGTCCGCGACATCTTTCCACACACCGGCCGCACCTACCTGATCGGCGTCACCGGGCCGCCGGGCGCCGGCAAGAGCACGCTGGTCGATCGCCTGACCGCCGCCACGCGCGCGGGCGGCGACACCGTGGGGGTGATCTGCGTCGACCCGACCAGCCCGTTCACGGGCGGCGCCATCCTGGGTGATCGCCTGCGCATGCAGGCGCATGCCCACGACGAGCAGGTGTTCATTCGCAGCATGGCGACGCGGGGCCACATGGGCGGCCTGGCGCGCGCGACCAGCGACGCCGCGCTCGTTCTCGATGCCGCCGGCAAGTCGCTGGTCATCATCGAAACCGTCGGCGTCGGCCAGGATGAAGTCGACATCGTGCGCACCGCGGACATCTCGATCGTCGTGCTGGTGCCGGGCACCGGCGACGATGTGCAGGCGCTCAAGGCCGGCATCATGGAGATTGCCGACATCTTCGTGGTGAACAAGTGCGACCGTGACGGCGCCGACCGCATGGTCTCGTCGATCGAGTCGAACCTCGCGCTGCAGGCCTACGGGGATGGCGAATGGCGGCCGCCGATCATCAAGACCGAGGCCACCACCGGCCACGGCGTGCCCGAACTGTGGGCCACGATCCAGCAGTTCCGCACCTACTCCGAGAATGTGGTGCCCGACGCCCGGCCGGAGGTGGCGTCCGGCTCTAGCCGGACCAACCGCGCACGCCGGCTGACGGCCCGCAACGAGTTCCGCCTCCGCGACCTGCTGACCCATCGCTTCATGGAGCTGGTGGAGCACGACCTGCTGGCCGCGGGCGAGTTCGACGCCCTGGTGGCGCGCATCGCCGCACGCGAGGTCGACCCCTATACCGCCGCCTCGGATATCCTGTCGCGAGCCCTCAAGCCCAAGCCGTGATGAAAGCTATCCTCGACCACATCGGGATTGCCGTCAGCGACCTGCCGGCGTCGCTCGCGTTCTTCCGCGACGTGCTCGGCCTGCACCTCGAGGCCAGCGAGGAGATTGCCTCACAGAAGGTCCGCGCGCACTTCCTGTCGACCGGGCGGTCGTCGCTCGAGATCCTCGAAGCGACGGCGCCCGACTCGCCGATTGCGAAGTACCTGGAGAAGCGCGGACCGGGCATTCACCACGTGGCGCTGCGGGTCGATGACCTCGCGGCGGCGCTGGAGCACCTGAAGGCCCGTGGCGTGCGCCTGATCGACGAGCGTCCGCGTCCGGGCGCTGAGGGCGCGCTGGTCGCCTTCATTCATCCCTCGGCCGCGCATGGCGTGCTCGTGGAGTTGAAGCAGCCGGCCCCTGCCGTGCCGCTGTTCCGGACTGTTGGCCGCCACACGCTTGGTGACCTCGAGCTGGTGACCCTGTCCGATGGCTTCTTCCACCTGGACGGCGGCGCCATGTTCGGCACGGTGCCGCGGACCATGTGGCAGAAGCGGTTGCCGCCCGATGATGCCAACCGCATCCCGCTCGGGATGCGGCCGCTGATCGTGAGAGGCGAGCAGACGCTGTTGATCGACGCCGGTTGCGGCGACAAGATGGACGCGAAGAACGCGGCCATCTACGGCCTGGATCGCCGCTACCACCTGGATCACTCGCTGGCCGAGGCCGGCCTGACCGCCGCCGACATCGATATCGTCCTCGCCAGTCACTTGCACTTCGACCACGTGGGTGGCTTCACGGCCCGCGCGAAGGACGGCGCGATCGTGCCGCGATTCCCCAGGGCCCGCTACCTGGCGCATCGTGGCGAGTGGCACGACGCCACGCATCCCCACGAGCGCAACCGGGCGAGCTACCTGCAGGAGAACTTCGTCCCGCTCCAGGACGCCGGGGTCCTCACCCTCGTCGACGATGGCGCCGAGATCATGCCGGGCGTGCGGTTTCGCCACTCCGGCGGCCACACCCCGCATCACCAGGTCGTGATGATCGAGTCGGGTGGCCGGACCGCGGTCTACACGGCCGACATGTACCCGACCACGGCGCACATTCCCGATCCGTGGATCATGGGCTACGACCTGCATCCGATGGACACGCTGACCTTCAAGCGCGCGTTCGCGACCGAGGCCGTGGAGAGGGAATACCTGTTGTTCTTCGAGCACGAGCCGTCGCTGGCGGCCGGCTACCTGCGCGAGAAGGACGGCCAGCGCAGCGTCGAGCGAATCATCTGAGGAGAGTGTGATGTCCGTGCGGATTGGAATCATCGGCGGCAGCGGGCTGTACGACATGGCCGAGCTGACCGATCGCGAAGAGAAGGTGCTGGCGACGCCGTTTGGCGAGCCGTCGGGACCGTACGTCCTGGCCACGTTGCGCGGCAAGCGGGTCGCGTTCCTGGCCCGCCATGGCGCCGGCCATCGCCTGACGCCGACCGAGCTGAACTACCGCGCCAACATCTTCGGCATGAAGATGCTGGGAGTGGAGTGGATTATTTCGGCGAGCGCGGTGGGCAGCCTGCAGGAGCAGTATCGCCCGATGGACCTAGTGTTTCCGGATCAGTTCATCGACCGGACGCGCGGCCGCGTCAGCACGTTCTTCGGCAGCGGCGTGGTGGCCCACGTCGGGTTCGCGCATCCGTTCAGCCACCATCTGTCGGTGCTGGGCGCCGACGCCGCGGCCGCCGTCGGCGCGCGCGTGCACCGCGGCGGCACCTACGTATGCATGGAGGGCCCGCAGTTTTCCACGCTCGCCGAGTCGAAGCTGTACCGGACGTGGGGCGCCGACATCATCGGCATGACCAACCTGCAGGAAGCCAAGCTGGCGCGCGAGGCCGAAATCGCCTATTCGACGATGGCCCTGGTCACCGACTACGACTGCTGGCACGAGGATCACGACTCGGTGACCGTCGAGATGATCATCAGCAACCTGACGCACAATGCCAGGACGGCGCAGCAGGTCATCGCCAGGGTGGTGGAGCAGCTCGACGTCGAGCGGCGCGACCCGGCGCACAGCGCGCTGGCCACCGCCATCATCACCCGGCCCGACGCCATTCCCGAGAAGACCCGGCGCGATCTTGCGCCCATCATCGGCAAGTACATCAAATGAAGCTCATCGTCACCGGTTCGGTTGCGTTCGATTACCTGATGTCATTCCCCGGCAAGTTCACCGAGCACTTCCTGCCGGAGCACATGCACCGGGTCTCGCTCAGTTTCCTGGTCGATTCCATGGACAAGCGGCGCGGCGGCTGCGCGCCGAACATTGCCTACACGCTGGCGCTGCTGGGCGAGCGTCCGTACCTGATGGCCACCGCCGGCCAGGACGTGGGCGACTACAAGGCGTGGATGGAGGCGGCCAACATCGACACCTCGCTGCTGAAGGTCATCGACGGCAAGTTCTGCGCCTCGTTCTTCTGCAGCACCGACCAGTCGAGCAACCAGATTGCGTCGTTCTACACCGGCGCCATGGCGAATGCCGGGGAGCTGTCATTCCGCGGCGTCCCGGGCCTGGACAATGGCCTGGTGATCATTTCGCCCAACGACCCGGAGGCGATGGTGCAGTACGCGGACGAGTGCGTGGCCATCGGCCTGCAGTACATCTGGGACCCCGGGCAGCAGTGCGCCCGCATGGAAGGTGATCAGCTCGCCGACGGCGTGAAGGGCGCGTTCATGGTGATTTGCAACGACTACGAGTTCGAGCTGATCCGCCAGAAGACCGGCATGAGCGAGGCCGAGGTCCTGGTGCACGTCCCGCTGCTCGTCATCACGAAAGGCGAGAAGGGCTGCTCGATTTACACCCGCGACGCGATGACCGACGTGAAGGCCGTGCCCCCCAGCCGCATCGAGGACCCCACCGGCGTGGGCGACGCCTTCCGCGGCGGCTTCATGAAGGGGCTGGCGATGGGGGTGCCGTTCACCGTGTGCGCCCAGATCGGCAGCGTGGCCGCCACCTATGCCCTCGAACACTTGGGCGGCACCTCGCATGCGTATACTTGGAAAGAGTTTGTGCAGCGCTACGAAGAGCACTTTGGACCCCTGCAGGCATAACACCATGATCCGTACCGTACTGATTACCGCCGGCACTACCCTGGCCCTCGCCGTGAGTGCCGCGTCGCTCCATGGACAGGCGCCGCAGGCGACCACCAACAGCGCCGTTTACACCGCGGCGCAGGCCGCCCGCGGCGAGGCCGTGTTTGCCGAGAAGTGCAGCGCCTGCCACGATCCGGCTCGCTTCACCGGTGCCGCGTTCTTCGACGCCTTCGATGGCAAGGCGCTCAAGGAGTTGTGGGATATCGCCAGCGGCACGATGCCCGAAGACAATCCGGGCAGCCTCAAGCCGCAGGAGTACGGCGACATCGTCGCCTACGTCCTGAAGCTGAACGCGTTCCCGGCCGGCGACGCTGAACTGCCCGGCATCGCTGGCGCCATGGCCAACATCAAGGTCGAGAAGCCGAAGCAGTGATCCGGCATCGCGCCCCGTGGGGAAGGGGGCCTTGAGCGCGATCCTGATGGAGAAACCCTTCGACTCGCCCAGGGCAGGCCTAGGACGAAATGCCCGCCGCCACCTTGGCGCGGGCCGCGGCCGTGATGCGGGCGTATTTCGCCTGAATCAACAAGTACTCCGTCTGCAGCAGCCGGACTTGCGCGTCGTTCAGTTCCGCTGACGTGATCACGCCGTTCTCGTACGAGACCTGCGCGATCACCACGCTCTCACGGGCCATCTCCAACGCCTTCTCCTGGGTCGCGACCACTTCCGCCGACGCTTCGAGCGCCGTCCAGGCCGACTCCAGTTCAACCCGAGCGTTGTCCGTGGCGTAGCGCAGGCCGTGCTCGGCCTGTCGCATCTGCGATTGCGCCTGGCTGCGGCGGGCGGCCGCGCCCGGGGCCGCGAACAGCGGCACGTTCAGGGCGATGCCGAACGTGTAGCTCTGGTTGTCCCGCGACAGCAAGTTGTTCAGCGAGTCCTGCTGGTATTGCAGGTTGCCGGTGAAGGCGAGGCTCGGTTTCCATTCCCCCTGGGCGAGGCTCGACGAGTACTCGGCGGCCTGCCGGCGGGCGGCAAACGCCCGGAGGTCGGGCCGCTTCGGCAGTTCGGCGTCGAGCACCTCACGCGGCTGTCCGACCACCGGTTCGTCGAGCGAGCCTTCGAGCCTGAGCGGCTGGGCCTGGGGAATGGCGAGCAGGCCGCGCAGTTGTTGAAGCGCCCCGTCGACCAGCGCCCTGGCCTGGATGCGGCGGGCCCTGGCGTTTGCCAGTTCGACTTCCGCTTGCAGCACATCGAGTCGCGCCACCGTGCCCGATTCGAACCGGGCCTTCGCCAACTCAAGCTGCCTCAGGCCCAGTTGCACCTGCTCGTCGGCCACCGCCACGCCGCGTTCGTGCATCAGCGCCGCGTAAAACATCTCGACGACCCGGTACTCAATCTCCTGGCGGGTGCGATCCAGTTCCAGTTTCGACGCGTCGAGCGACGAGGTGCTGATGCCGTAGGCGTTGTTCAACCGGCCGCCGGTGTAAAGCGGCTGGTTGATGAACAACTGCATGCTGTTCTCGCGGCTGAAGGCAGCCTGGAAGGTTTGCTCCTCGGGGCCAAACACCCCGGCCGGGACCCGGATCACCGGGAAGCGCTGCGTCGGGAGGTAGTTGTAGGCGAGGCTCACCTGCGGCAGGAAGTTGGTTTTGGCTTCCTGCACGCGGGCCTGCGTCTCGACGACTTTCTCCTGCGCCACCTTCAGGCCCTCATTGGCGGAGAGCGCGCGCTCGAGCGCCTGGTTGAAGGTGAGCGTGACCCTTTCAGATGGACGAACCTGAAGGTTCGTCCCCACATTGAGAGTGCCCTGTGCGAAGGCGCTGGTCGCCGACAACAGCCAGCCGACCATGGCGACGAGCAGCACGACCCCGGCCACCCGCACCACGTGCGGCACGCGGGCGTTCGGCTCGGCGCGCCAGGCCTTCACGGAGCCGACGGCCCGGGCGAGCAGGAGGTAGGCGACCGGCACGACCACCAGCGTCAACAGGGTCGATGTGATCAGGCCGCCGATGGTCGCAATCGAAATCGGCGAGCGGAAGTCGCTGCCTTCGCCCTGACCCATCGCCGACGGCAACATGCCGAGGATCATCGCGATAGTCGTCATCAGGATCGGCCGCAAGCGGATCGGGCCGGCCTTGAGGATGGCGTCCTTCACGCTCAGGCCTTCGCGGACGTACTGGTTGGTCAGGTCGACCAGCAGGATCGCGTTCTTGGTCACCAGGCCCATCAACATGACCACGCCGATCATGGCCGGCATGCCGAGATTCTTGCCGGTGAGCAGAATCGCCAGCAGCGCGCCGACCAGCGCCAGCGGCAGCGAGATCATGATCAGGAGCGGCTCGAGGAACGACTCGAACTGCGACGCCAGCACGATGTAGATGAACGCAATCGCCAGCAACAGCGCCAGGCCCATCGACGCCGCCGCTTCCTGCATCATCTCGACGTCGCCGGCGAAGCCCCACTCGAAGCCCGGCGGCAGGGCTACGCTCTCCATGACCCGCGAGACGTCAGCGGTCACGTCGCCGAGCGGCCGGTCGGTGAGTTCGATGCTGATCTTGGCCTGCCGGACGCGCTGCTCGCGGTCGATGCTGGCCGGGCCGATCTCGGGCTCCAGGCTGACGATGTCGCGTGCCGGCACCACCGCGCCGGTCGTCGAGTAGAGCGGCGTGCGGGCCAGGGTCGCGAAGTCGTTGCGGAACTCCGGCGCCAGCCGCACTCGGATGTCGTATTCCTTGTCGTTCTCGCGCAAGCGGGTCGGCACGATGCCCTCGACCATGCCGCGCAGCTGCATCGCGACCGTGCCGACGTCGAAGCCAAGGTCGGCGGCCCGTTCGCGGTTAATCCGTGCCGCCATCTCGGGCTGGCCGGTCTCGAGCGAACTGTCAACGTCAACCGCGCCGGGAACGGCCTTGACCTTCGCGACGATCTCTTCGTTCAGGCGCTGCAGTGCGGCCATGTCATCGCCGCGCACGAAGACGTTCAGCGGCGCCTCGCTCGGCGCGCCCTGCATGAACTCGGGATCGGCGACCGTCAACTTGAGCAGGGGAATGGCCTTGAGGCGGGTGCGCATGTCGTCCTTGAGCGCCAGCAGCCCGCGCTCGCGCTCGTGCTTCTTGCCGGCCTTGACGCGCAGGGCCGCCTTCATGGGATTGCCCTCGACGCCGACCGTCGAGAAGACCTGCCTCACTTCGGGCATCGCCTTGACGGTCTGCTCGACTTCGGCGACGTAGGTCACAGTCTGCTCGAACGACGTGCCGGGCGGCACCTCGACGTTGACGATGAACTCGCCGCGGTCTTCAATCGGCACGAACTCGGTGCCGATGACGCTGAGCGTCGACATGCTGGCAAAGAACACCACCGTGGCGGTCGCGACAATCTTCCAGGGGTGTTCGATCGCCCAGCCGAGCAGGCGGTGATACTGCTGATCGAGGCGGTCGTAATAGCCGCCGACCCCTTCGAGGAACCTCCCGAACCGCGTGCGCGTGCGTTCCTCGAACGGAATGAACCGCACGAAGCGCGACGACAGCATCGGGTCGAGGGTGAACGCCACCAGCAGGGAAATCGAGACGGCGAAGGCGATCGTCAGCGCGAACGACTTGAAGAACTGGCCGACCAGGCCGGTCATGAAGCCGACCGGCAGGAACACCGCCAGGATGGTGAAGGTGGTCGCCATCACGGCCAGGCCGATCTCCGAGGTGCCCTTCTGCGCGGCGGTCATCGGGTCTTCGCCGTGCTCCATGTGGCGATAGATGTTCTCGCGCACCACCACCGCATCGTCAATCAGAATGCCGATCACCAGCGACAGTGCCATCAAGGTCATCATGTTGATGGTGAAGCCGACCAGATACATGAAGAAGAACGTCGCGATCACCGAGGTCGGCAGCGCCAGTGCGGTAATCAGCGTCGAGCGCCAGTCGCGCATGAACACGAAGATCACCAGCACCGCCATGATGCCGCCGAAGATGATGTGGCCGCGGACGTCGCGGACGTTTTCCCTGATCATCTCGGCGTCGGTGTGGACGGTCTTGATCTGCAGCTGCGGGAAGCTGGGCGCGGCTTTCGCCAGCGCCGCGTCAATCTTGTTCTGCACGTCCACGGTGTTGGCGCCCGACTGCTTGCGCACCGAGAACGACACCGCGTCGACGCCGTCCAGGCGGGTGGTCGACAGGCGGTCTTCGTAGCCGTCAACCACGACGCCGACGTCCTTCACGCGGATGGTCGAACCGCTCGACGAGCGCAGGATTACGTTCTCGATCTCGGCGGCCGAGGCGTACTGGCCCTGCGTGCGCAGCGACACCGCCTTGCCGTCGCGCTTGATCTGCCCGCCCGGGACATCCAGGTTGTCGGCGGCCAGCTTGGCGGCCACCTCGGTGAGCGGCAGGTTGAGCGCCTCGAGCCGGCGCGGATCCAGGTCCACGTGCAGTTCGCGCACCTCGCCGCCGTTGACTTCGACCGCCGCCACGCCGTCGATCTGGCCGAGCAGCGGCTTCAGGTCGTCTTCGACCATGCGGCGGGTCACGTCCGACGGCAGGTTCGAGCCGACCGCATAGGTGGCGATGGGCAGGGCGGCCACGTCGAAGCGCTGGATCGTGGGATCCTTGATCTGCTCCGGCAGCCGCTCGCGAATGGCCGCCACCTTCTCGCGCACCTCGGCGGCGGCGGCCTGCGGATCGACCTCCAGGCGCAGTTCGATGCCGACCCGCGAGAAGCCCTCGGTCGAGGTCGAGATCACGCGCTTGACGCCGGCAATGCCGGCCACCGCATCCTCAACCGGCCGCGTCACCAGCGTCTCGACCTCTTCGGGGCCGGCGCCGGGATACACGATCGACACGTTGATGAACGGGAAGTTGACCTCGGGGAAGAGGTCGATGCCGAGGCGCGTCATCGAGACCGCGCCCAGCACCATGAAGCTCATGATGACCATCGTCGCGAAGACGGGCCGCTTGATGGAGGTGTCAGATATCCACATGACTCAGCTCTGAACTTTCAACTTTCAACTTTCAACTTTCAACTACTTGGTGGCGATGCCGCGGACCTTCGCGCCGGCCTGCAGCTGCCGGCGCGCGTCGGCCATCACCGTGTCGCCGGCGGCCAGGCCGGTCAGGATCTGCACGCGGGTGCCATCCGACAGGCCCTCGGTGACGACCACGGTCGACAAGGTGTCGCCCTGGACCTTCTGCACCACGCGCTTGCCGTTCTGGGTCATGACCGCTTCCTTCGGCACCAGCACGGCGTTGGCGACGGTGGCTTCGACGATGCGCGCCGTGGCGTACATGCCCGAGAGCAGGGCGCGGTCGGGGTTGGGCACGCGCACGTCGACCTTGAAGTGACGGTTGCGCTCGTCCACCTCCGGGGCAATGGCGGCCAGTTGGCCCTCGTAGGCCTGGCCCGGCTTGGCCTGGACCGCGACGCTCGCCTTCATGCCCACGCGCATGCGGCCGGCTTCCAGTTCCGAGACTCCGGCTTCGAGCTTCATCTGCCGCATGTCGGCGACCACCACGACCGGCTTGTCGCCGGGAATGGCGCCGGCGTCGTAGTTGCGCTCGACCACGTAGCCGGTGACGGGCGAGGTGATGGTGGCGTTCTTCTGCACCTCGCGGGCGCGACGCAGCGCCGCTTCCGCCTGCGCCAGGTTGGCGGCGGCCAGGTCCCGCTGGGCCACGGCCGAGCGATGCGCGGTCTGCGCGCCGTCGAGGCGCTGGCGCGGCAGCGCGCCCTTGTCGAACAGGTTGCGGGCGCGCTCGTACTCGAGTACGGCGTTGGCCAGCGCGGCCTCGGCGCTTTCGAGCGCGGCCTTGCCGACCGACACCGTGGCCACCGCGGCGTCGGCCTGGGCATCGATTTCGCGGCGGTCGATGGTGGCAATGGTCTGGCCCATGGCTACCGCGTCGCCGATGTCCACCATCATCCGTTCGATGGTGCCCGGCAGCTTGGGCTTGATGGCCACGCGGCTGAGCGGGGTCAGCGTCCCCGAGATTTCAAGGGCCGACTCCACCACGCCGGTCGTCGCGGTCACCGTGGTGATATCGACCACGGCCGGCGCGGGCGCCGTGCTTTCCGGCGCGGCCTCGGTCGTGGTCGAGGCGCCGCAGCCGGCGGCAGCGAGCGACGCCCCCAGGAACAGGGCGGCAACGGCGATTCTGGCGGGGACAGCACTACGCTTCATGACGGGTCGCTCCAGCAGGCACCGGGGCGCCCGCGATTTCTGCACACTTGCAAGACACGAAAGTCGTGGCCACGCCGGCCTGCAGGCCGGCGATGGTCGCGTTCAGCACGTCGCGCGCGAGCGCGTCGTAGTCCTCGCCCGAGGCGAGGCGGTGGCGAATGCCGACCACGGCCGGGCCAACCAGGCCCGCCCACAGCATGTGCATCGCGGCGTTGGCGTTGAGCGTGGCAGGGAAGGCGCCCGCATCGATCGCGGCCTGGATGCCGGCGGCGGCCTTGGTCAGCATCTGCTGCAGGAACTCGAAACCGTCCCACTGCTCGGTGATGCGCGGCACCGAGCGGTCCACGAACATCAGCAGGAAGTACTCCGGTTGTTCCTTGGAGAACTCGTAGAAGGCCCACCAGCAGGCACGGACGTCTTCGAGCGGGTTGCCCGAGCCGGCGGCTGCCTGCACTGTCGCGTCAAGGCGGTGAAAGCCTTCCTTGGCCAGGGCGAGGAAGATGTCGTCCTTGCTGGGGTAGTAGCTGTAGATCGCCGCCGGGCTGTACTCGATGCGTTCGGCAATCTTGCGAATGGAAACGCTCGGGTAGCCTTCCGCAAGGAAGAGCTCCCGGGCTGCGTCGAGAATGGAGTCAGTGACGGCCTGGCGTTCACGGTCGCGGCGTTCTTCAGTACCCATATAAACAGTGTTCAGTCTTCAAATGGTGTTAGACGCCGACCCGGCCAAGCAAGTTCCAAATTTCACAAGGCGCCACGAATTAATGGTAAAAATGTCTGAAATTGGCTGATTTCGCGGGCGTTGTCGGCGCTTTGGCCTATTTGGCCGGTTCGGTGGTCTGCCACCAGCTGCCAGAACGCTCATTCGTCACGGCAGGCGTGCAGTGGCCGGTCTGCGCGCGATGCGCCGGGATCTACCTCGGGGTTGCCGTGGGGTGTGCCGCCTGGGGGATGCTTCGCCGCTCAATCAGCCGACGGCCCGGCGGGCGAGCCTGGCTGACCATGCTCGCGGTGGTGGCCATGCCGACAGTTGTGTCGTGGGCGGGCGGGGTCCTGGGCCGCTGGGACGGCACCAACGGCGTTCGCTTCGCACTGGCGGCGCCCCTGGGCCTGGCTGTGGGGGTGATCGCGGCGGCGGTAACCGCAAAAGACCTGAGGTAAACTCGCGTGCGTGCCGCCTCCGGTTGTGTGTGTGTTGTCGTGGCTCGTGCCGGGGGCCGGTCACCTGGTTCAGGGCCGCCGGCAGAAGGGCGTGATCTTCCTGCTGGCGCTTCCGGCGATGTTCGCCATCGGTCTCGCCCTCAGCGGCCGGCTGTTTCCGTTTGTGATTTCAGACCCCCTGGTTGGCCTGGCCGCGCTCGCCAATGCCGGGATGGGGCTGCCCTACGTCATTGCCTCGGCGCTCGACCTGGGGCAGGGGGTCGTGACCGCGGCGTCCTACGAATACGGTAACGCCTTCCTGATTGTCTCGGGCCTCTTGAACACGCTGGTCGTGATCGATGCGTACGACGTTCGCCTGGGCCGCAAGTAAATGACCAGTCACTTCGGCCTGCTCGTGTTGTTCGCCGCGTTCGTTTCGCTGATCTTTGCGGTGATCGCGAAGGACACCCCGAAGGAACAGGCCAGGCTCGGCCTCTCGTTGTTGGGGAGTTTCGTCGGCGCCGCCATCGTGCTCGGCTGGCTCATGCGCGCGCTCCCGCTTTGATACTCCTCTGGGCACCCGTCGTCGTCTACATGGCGGCGATCTTCTACGGCGCCACGGCGGCGTCGGTGCCCGGGCCTGTCGGCACCTGGTTTTCAGACACCGCCCTGCATGGCGGCGGCTATTTCGGCCTGGCCCTGCTGACGCTGCGCGCGTTGGCGCGCGGCCGCTGGGCGGGGGTCACCTCCAGCACGCTCCTGCTGGCGTGGTGCGTTTCGATGGTGCACGGCGCCGCCGTCGAGTGGATGCAGATGTACGTGCCGACGCGCATGGCCGAATGGCGCGACCTGGGCAACAACGCGATCGGGGCGGCGGTGGCCCTCGGGGCGGCAGGGGCGTGGGGTATCATGAGGCGTACGTCGCGGGCCACGCCAAATAGCTAGAAAGGCCCTGCGTACGAGGCACTCCCAATGACCTTTGACAACCTCCTGCTTGCCCGCGACGGCGCCGTCGCCATCGTCACCTTCAACCGGCCCAAGGTCCTCAACGCGCTGAACAACCAGACCCTGGCGGAACTGTCCGCGTGCATGGCCGGCCTCAAGGCCGACGAGAGCGTGCGTGCGGTCATCCTGACCGGGGCCGGTGAGAAGTCGTTTGTCGCCGGCGCCGACATCAACGAGCTGGCGGCGCTGTCGCCGGTGGAAGGCCAGGCGCACGCTCGCCGGGGCCAACTGATCTTCGACGCCATCGAGCAACTCGGCAAGCCGGTGATCGCCGCGGTCAACGGCTATGCGCTGGGTGGGGGGCTGGAAACGGCGATGGCGTGCGATATCCGCATCGCCTCCGCCAACGCCAAATTCGCCGCGCCGGAGATCAAGCTCGGCTGGATCGGCGGCGGCGGCATGGCGGCCGGGCTGGCGCCTAG
>SXGQ01278682.1_pt1 | contig 18932 bp, 16 predicted proteins | sample 3178371 | NCBI WGS metagenome assembly SXGQ01 (sample SAMN11356859, study PRJNA531348) | freshwater metagenome | isolation source: freshwater sample F1-20 | place: China: Fuxian Lake, Yuxi | collected 2017-12-25 | reverse complement strand
TAATTTTAATTTTATTTACACCCTTCTCGATTAAGAAATTATTTTTTATTATATGTGCTTTAGCTATTGGTTTATAGCCTTGCTTAGAAATAAAACAAAAATCATATTTAGTTTTTAATTCTTTAATAGTCTTTTTACTTCCATAAATATCAATTTTTTTTTTATTTTTCCAAAAAAAAGGTCTTAACTCAAAAATTCCTGAAGTTTGATCAGCATGCTCATGTGTGTATAAAACTGAATCAACATTTTTTAAATTATTTTGTTTAAATTGAATTTTAAGATCTGGCGATGTATCGATTAAAACTGATATATTTTTATATTGAAAATGAGCACAACATCTAGTTCTTATATTTTTTTTATTCTTTTTATTACAATTTCCCCAATAGTTAGTAATCCAAGGAGAACCTAATGAACTTCCACATCCTAATATAGTAAACTTATTTTTCAATTCAATTTTCCAAAAAGTTTAAAAAAATTAGACGACGTTGTTTCAGCAAAACTTTTAGCATCGATACCTTTTAAATTAGCTAAAAAGTTTACTATATGAACAATATGAGAAGGTTCATTGGTCTTACCTCTCAAAGGTTCTGGAGACAAATAAGGAGAATCTGTTTCAACTAATAAACGATCGTTTGGCAAAGTAAGGAATGTTTCAGCTAGTTCTTTTGATTTTTTAAAAGTCACAACTCCACTGGCTGAAATATAACATCCTATGTCAACTAATTTGTGTGCAAATATTTTGCTCCCTGTAAAACAGTGAATTAAAATTTTAAAATCTTTATTTTTCTTTTCAATTTTTAAAATTTCATACGTTTCATCTTCGGCTGATCGAGTATGAACAATCAAAGGTAAATTTAAATTTTGCGCAGCTTTTATATGTTCGATAAATATTTTTTTTTGAATATTTCGATCTGAATGGTCATAATAAAAATCAAGACCAGTCTCACCAATACCAATTATTTTATTATTTAAACTAGCTTTTTTTATAATTTCTAGAGATGTTAGATTTTTATAATTATTTGTTTCGTGCGGATGGATCCCATATGTTCCGTATACATTTTTATAATTTTCAACAATTTTAATGATTTTGTCATAGCTTTCATTGGTTGTTGAAATACTCAAAAGATACTCAACACCGTTTTTAAAAGCACGATTTATAACTTCTTTTAAACTTGAATTAATAGGTTCGTATTCTAAATGGCAATGTGAATCAATTATCATCTTCTATTTTTTTAAAAAGTATTGATATTTTTTTAAACTCTAAATTATGATTAAAAATATCAATTTTATTGATATCTTTAATTTGCTTATTTTCATCTTTTAGATTCATTGTATTTAAAATTTTTTCACTGCTTATAGGAATAATTGGACTAAGTAAAATACATATATTTTTAATTTGCGTTACAATTGTAAATAAAATTGTATTCATTCTTTCTATATTAGTTTTTTTAATTGACCAAGGCTGTAAGTCATTAAAATATTTATTTGCATTAAATGAAAATTCTACTACTTTTTTGATATAATCATTTAAACTTTGACTGTTCATATCTGAAACTAGCTCCGGAACTTTATTAATTAGCTTATCTAGAAGATTAATATCTTCATTTGCTAACTTGCCAGGCTTAGGTAACTTTCCTTCGCAATTTTTTTCTATAAAACTAAAAACTCTTTGGCATAAATTTCCAAAATTATTTGCTAAATCATTATTAATACAATTTTTAAGATTTTCCATTGAAACATTTCCATCATTTCCTAATGAAACTTCTTTTATTAAATAATATCTAAGTTGATCTATTCCGTACTTATCAATTATTTCAAGAGGGTCTAAAATATTGCCTAGTGATTTTGACATCTTTTTTTCGTCCGACAAAATCCAGCCATGACCAAAAACTTTATGGGGAAGCTGAATCTTTGCTGCCATTAAAAAAGCAGGCCAGTAAACTGTGTGAAACCTTAAAATATCTTTGCCTATAATATGAATGCTCGCTGGCCAAAATTTTTTATATAATGGATCTTCTGTATTCGGGAAATTTAAGGCACTAATGTAATTAGTTAACGCATCGAGCCATACATAAATAATGTGTTTATCATTATTTGGTACTTTTATACCCCATTTGAAAGATGTTCTGCTTATAGAAAGATCGTTTAATCCACTTTTAACAAATTGCACTATTTCATTATTTCTTGATTTTGGAGAAATAAAATCTTGATTCTTTTTATAATATTCTAAAAGTTTATCTTGCCATGCAGATAGTTTAAAAAAATAAGATTCTTCCTCGAACCAATCAACGAGAGATCCAGAAGATTTTGAAATTTTTTTTCCATTCTCTGTGGTTATTTCATCTTCAGTGTAATAGGCTTCATCAGAAACAGAATACCATCCAGCGTATTTGGATAGGTATATATCTCCAGACTCAAGAAGTTTATTCCATATAGCTATTACAGATTGATGATGCCTCTTTTCAGTGGTTCTAATAAAATCATCATTTGAAAGATTTAAAGTTTTAGTTAATTCTTTAAATTGTTGAGAAATTTCATCACAAAAAGATTTTGGATCTTTATTATTTTTTTCTGCTTCGCGTTGAATTTTTAAACCATGTTCATCTGTTCCGGTTAAAAAAAACACATTTTTACCTTCAAGTCTTTTGAATCTAGCAAATATATCAGCTACAATACTTGAATAAGCATGTCCCATATGTGGCTTACCAGAAGGATAATAGATTGGTGTAGTTATATAAAAATTATCATTAGACATTTTTTAATTTTACTTCAATTGAATTTATAACTGAATCTATGTTTAGATTATAATAAATCAAATCATTTATATTTTTAACAATACTTGATTTTACATCTAGTAAGATACTTATTTTTTTTTCATTTATTTGCACTAATCTAAGAAAGTATTGATCAATTAAAAAAAGTGTCAAATTGATTAAAATTTTATCTTTATTCTTTTTAAAAGCATTTAATAATTTATTAATTTTTGTTAAAAAATTATCATTTTTATCTATGTTAAATTTTAAAAATCTTTCATTAAATTGTAATAACAGGCCAGGAGTTAAATCGTTATTAAAATCTATTAAATTTTTAATATTATTATTTTTTAACAAATAATTAATAACTGAGTTAACTTCGATGCTATTTAAAAAAATACTTGTTTTAAGACTTCTAGAAGAAATAGTTTCTGCAAGATCAGATTGCTGATTATTAATAAGAATAAAAAAATTATTAATTGTGGGCTCTTCAAGCAACTTAAGCAAAGCATTTACTGAATTTTCGTAAATAAATTCTACATCATCAATAATGGTAAATCTTAGATTATTCGAAAGTGAAGTTCTAGATAAGGTTGATTTTAAATTTCTGATATCATCGATTTTTATATTTTTACTTTCATCAGTTTGAATAAAAACAACATCCTGACTGGTATGATTTAAAAGTTGATTGTAAAAAACTGATTCTGGGTTAATTATTTTATTTTTATGATCATAAGGTTTTTTTTCATTTAAAGTAAAAATATAATTAAGAAAATGGATAACTAAAGTAAATTTACCTATTCCTTTTTTGCCAGTTAAAAGTAAAATTTTTGGAAATTTTTTTAAATTATATAGGTTAATCATCTCATCCAAATAACGATCCATTGCAATTAATTTAATAGAATTTATAGGATTTAGAAAATCTGAGCTTATCATTATAATTTAATTAATTTTTTTTAAAACAACAGATAATATTTCTTTCTCTAATTCTGGCGTATTTTTAGATGAATCGAAAACTAAATAGTTTTTATTTTGCTTAGCTAAAAATAAAAAAGCGCTTTGAGCTTTTTTATAAAAACTAGTTTTTAATTTATCAAATTTATTTATATTTTTTCTTTTTTTTATACGTGAAAAAATTGTCTTAAAATCTGATTTTAAAATGATAGTTAAATTTGGCTTGAGATCTTTTAGAATATATTTTTGATTTATTAAATTAATTTTTTTACTAATTTGATTAGCTACAACCTGATAGGCATATGTAGAATCTGTAAATCGATCAGAAATTACTATATTTTTTTCTTTCTTTGCTAATAAGAGAGTCTTTTGTACGTGTTCATTTCTAGCGGCATTTATCAAAAAATAATCCGTTAATTTATGAAATTTATAAGATGTTTTAGAAAATATTAAGTTTCTGATTTTTTCAGCAGATACTGAGCCCCCTGGTTCGCGCGTTTTTATTAAGCTATAACCTAATTTTTTTAAATTATTATAAAGTTTATTTATTTGATAACTTTTTCCCGTTCCTTCAATTCCTTCAAAGACAATAAAGAAGAATTTTTTTCTAAGCATCTCCCCAGATCATATAATTAAATGATGAGAAAATACTTAGTAAAAAATTAATTTTTTTAACTTTTTCAAGTGCGTACACGGGCACAGTTTGAGCTAATTCATTTTTGTTATAAATTTTTAAAGAAGCAATTTCATCGTCTTTACTTATTGGTGCTTTAATTGGACCTAAATATTCTAAAAAAACATTAAAATCTTTTAAATTTTTTTTATCGATCGTGTAATAGACATCTTCTTTAGTATAACCAGGCGTTGTTTTTTTTTTACCCTGCCAAGTGTTAATCTCGAATATTGTCTCTCCTTTTTTTGAAATTTGAAAAGTTTCTGAATTACCCAAACCCCAAGTGAGTAACTTCAAAGACTCACTGGACCTTGAGGCAATTGTTTTAAATCCACTGCCTACAGCTATAAGTCTTCTGGTATCTTTCTTTATAGAGCTTGCTAAAGAATAATTTTCAGCATCTAAGTGGCCCGTTTTAATACCATCAACACCCATATTTTTAAAAAGTAAAAGGTTTCTATTTGGTTGTGTAATTGGTTTTCCGCCAGTCCTATCCCAGGTAAATTCTATTTCTTTAAAATATTCATAATAAGTGGGATGATTTTTAATCAAATATTTTGACATCAAAGCAATATCTCTAGCAGTAGAATAATTATTTGGATCACCAACACCTGATGCATTTGAAAAATTCGAATTTGACATTCCTATTTCTTTTGCTTTTTCATTCATTAACAGCACAAAACTTTCCTCTGTACCGGCTATACCTTCAGCTAAAGCAACGCAGGCATCATTACCTGAAGCTACAATGATACCTCTTAATAAATCTTCAACCGATATTTCATCTTTAACTACAATAAACATTGAAGAATATCCTGATTGGGACATTTTCCATGCTTTTTCTGAAACTGGAAATTTAACATCCAATTTAAGCTTTTTATTTTTTAAAAAATCAAAAGTTATTATCGAAGTCATTATTTTAGTCATAGATGCAGGGGCAATTCTCATATCAGCGTCAAGTTCGTAGAGTATTTTATCGGATTGATAATCTATCAGTATGCCAGTTTTAAAATTAATTTTTGGATTTGCTTGAGCGCAAGAAAACCAGGTTACAAAAAATATAAAAATATATTTTATAAAATTATTCATTAATTTTAATATTTAAATCTTCAAAATTTGAATCAATTAGTGCAATGTAATCATTTTTTAATTTATTAATAGTATTATATGGACCCATCAATAATTCATACTTTTTTTCACTTTTTTTATTAATATAAATCAAATGGTAATTGGAATTTTTTAAATTAGCTATGAGTCTTTCTTTTAATAATTCAGCTGAGCTAAGATTATAAAATTCAGCTACTACAATTGAATAAGTTTTTAATTTTTTTTTAGATATATTATTTTCTTTAGAAATATTATCTATTTTAATTTTTTCTACTGGTGCATTATTGGCTATTTTTTTTTCCTCAACATCTGTTATGGTTTTTTTTGCAACAAATGCTTGATTAATTTTAACTTCAATAATTTCAATATATGGAAATTCAAAAGATAAATCTAATTCTTGAGCGATGCTTTTAGAAATTAAAGCTTTATAAAAATCATCATATTTAATTTTTTTTTTTATTGTTACTTCAACAAATTTTTTATTTTCTGGATTAATAACTTTAACCTTAGTGCCTATTGGTAATTTATTGTGAGATACGAAAAAATTATCTTTCTCTAGATCTGGATAAATGTTTTGTTCTATATGAACAAATCCATTTGCAGAATATGCTAGTTTATTAACTGTAGAAGTAGAATTATTAATACAGGATACTAAAAAAAAAAAAAAAAATAATCTATATTTCATTTTTAATTGAATCTGATAATGTACAAATTGATAAAGCAAATCTTAATGATCTGTTCCACTTTAAAATAACTTCATAATTGTCGTAAACAAGAAATTTAGGTGAGGTTATATCTCCATCGGGTAGTACTAAAGCTGCTATAGAAGAATTCTTTCTGCTGTTCTCATTTAAAAAATTTATTCCTAATTTTTGCCAATCTATAATTGTTTTTTTATTATGAATATTTCCTGCTGAAAAATTAAATAGTTTATTATCAATATCTTTTTCAAACTTTACTTCGTCAAAACAAGGATAGTTTTTTTTTATACCAATTTTACTTAAATAATTGGCCGCAGATGCAATCGCATCGTCTTTGGAATTTTTTAAATCTATATTGCCATTTTTATCATAATCTATAGCATAATCTTTTATTACTGATGGCATAAATTGAAAGTTGCCAAGTGCTCCTGCCCATGATCCAAACAAATTTTCTTTTTTTAAAACATTTTTATCTACAAGTTTTAAAAGCGTTAATAATTCTTCTGTAAAATATTGACTTCTGCGTTTATCAAAACTTAAAGTTGCCAAAGATGAGACAATATCCATTTTACCCAAATTATTTCCAAAATTAGTTTCAGTACTCCACAAAGCTAGTATTAATTCCTTATTAATATTAAAATCTTTTTCAACTTTTTCAAATATAGATTTATTTTGATTTAGAATAATAATTGCTTGGTTAACTGCTCTTTTAGTTGCACGCTTATTTATATATTCATTTGTTTTTTCAAAAAATTCAGGTTGTTTATTATCGTAAAGAATAACTTGATTTAAATAAGTAACATTTGACAAAATGTCATCTATTACTTTCTGTGAAATACCATTTTTCTTAGCAGTTATTTTAAAATCTTGAAGCCAAGAGTCAAAATCTTGCTGATTAGCGAATGCAAAAGAAGAATGTACTAATAGATATATTATTAAAAATAAAATTTTTAAGACGTTAATCATTTTTTTTAACTAACATAAATAAAAACTCAAAACTACATGCAATAAGTTAATCAATATTGTTATTTACTCATATTGATAGTAATAAGTCTTACTGAATATCAAGGAGAGGTGGCTGAGCGGTTGAAAGCACTGGTCTTGAAAACCAGCAACGGGGCAACTCGTTCGTGGGTTCGAATCCCACCATCTCCGCCATTTAGAGTTTAAAGGTTTTAAATAAATTTAATATCTTCCTATCATTAAATGCTAAAATAGAATTGCTATTGAAATAGTAGTTATAGATATCTTCATCATTACAATTTAAAAATTCATCTAATTTAAGAAGTTCAAGATATTCTAAATTATCTATAATTGAATTGGTAAATGATGTTAATAAAATATCCATCTCTTTAGTCCCTCTGTAAGAAGCTCGATATTTAATCTTATTTTTTAATAAATTTAATTCATTCATAAGAATTGTATAATATATATCAATAAATGAACTTCACTAATAAAAAGTTTGATTTATTTTCTAATATTAACTCTATTCAAGGTGTTGGAAGAAAAATTTCATCTTATCTTAAAAAAAAAGGAATTGAAAAAGTTAATGATTTACTTTGGGATCTTCCCTATGATTTAACTTTTAGATCAGAATCTACTCCATTGGATAAATTAGAAATTGGAAAAATTTTTACAATTAATGTTCAAGTTGTTAAATACAACTTCCCAAGAATAAGAAATCTTCCAAATAAAATTATTTGCAAAGATGATTTTGGAGAAATTGATTTAATTTTTTTTAATAGCCGTGAGGGTTATATAAAAACAATATTACCTTTAAATGAATGGATTGTTGTAAGTGGTAAAGTTAATTATTTTAGAAATAAATATCAAATGACGAATCCTAAATATTTAAGTAAAAGAGAAAATATTGACAAAATTAAAAAAATTATTCCAAAATACTCACTGACAGAGGGATTAAAGGAAATAACATACAGAAATGTTATCGAAAAGGTAATTAATCAAATTCCTGATATTGAAGAGTGGCACGAAAAAAATTTTATTAAAAAAATGGGTTTTTCAAGTTGGAAAAATTCTATAATAAATTTACACAACCCAAATTCAGAAAAAGATTTAAATTCAATCTTTTTAAAAAGAATTGCTTATGATGAAATATTTGCAAATTTACTTTTTTTATCAAACAATAGAAATAAAATAAAAAAAGTTAAAAAAGATATAAAAAAATTTATAGGTACCTATTCTGTTCAATTAATTAAATCTTTGCCTTACAATTTAACTAATGGTCAAAAAAAGGTTATTGATGAAATTAATAGCGATCTTAAATCACAATCAAGGATGTTCAGAATTTTACAAGGTGACGTTGGGTCAGGCAAAACTATTGTGGCTATTATTGCTGGGCTCAATTGTATAGAGGCTGGTTATCAATGTAGCTTAATGGCACCAACTGGAATATTAGCGGAACAACATTTCAAAATGTTAAATGAAATAATTGTTTACTCTAATTTAAAAATAAAAATTGAAGTATTGACGGGGCGAACTGATATTAAAAAAAGGAAAATAATATTAAATGATTTAGAAAATAAAAAAATAGATTTTCTTATTGGGACTCATGCTTTATTTCAGGAAACTATATCTTTTAATAAATTAGGATTAATCATAATAGATGAACAACATAAATTTGGTGTGCAACAAAGAATTAAATTTGCAAAAAAAGGTGGATCTAATTGTGATGTTTTACTTATGTCAGCAACTCCCATACCACGAACGATGATGATGTCTATTTATGGTGATATGGATACTTCTAGACTTGAAGAAAAGCCAGCGCTTAGACAAAAGATTTTAACTTTAAGCAAACCTGAAAATAAAATTGATGAACTTTGGCCTTTTTTAGAAAAAAAAATTAAAACTAATGAACAAATATTTTGGATTTGCCCATTGATTGAAGAATCCAAAAAGTTAGACTTTTCTTCAACAACTAAAACTTTTCAACTTGTGAGCAAAAAATTTCCGAGAAAAGTTGGTTTTATACATGGCAATCTTAATCAAGATGAAAAAGAAAGAGTTTTAAAAAAATTTTTAGATAATGAAATATCTATCTTAGTTTCGACAACTGTTATAGAGGTTGGTATAGACTTTCCTAATGCTACAGTAATAATTATAGAAAATTCTAATAAATTTGGATTAGCTCAACTTCATCAGTTAAGAGGAAGAATTGGCAGAAGTGATAAAGCTGGGACCTGTATTTTATTTTTTAAAAATCAACTGAGTCAAAATGCAAAGAAAAGAATACAAATTTTAAAATCATCAGATGATGGATTTTATATCGCTGAAGAAGATATGAAGTTAAGAGGATATGGTGATATTATAGGTTTTAAGCAAAGTGGCCAAAAATTATTTAAAATAGCTGACCCAGTTCATCATGAAAATCTATTTAGTTTAGCTGAAAAAAATATAAACAAATTAAACATTAATGAATTTAATGATTCTAAGTATGAATTTTTACTTAAATTATTTGACAAAGTTGACTTAATTGATGAAGAAAAAGTATCTTCTTGAAAATTATTGCGAAGTGCCAGCTGAAACAATAAATCTTGAAGCTTGTTCAAATGTCATTTCAATATAAAATAAATCTTTTTTAGGAACAATTATTAGAAAGCCGCTCGTTGGATTTGGAGTGGTTGGTACAAATACATTGACTAAATCTTCATTTGTTATTTTTGAAATATCTTCTCTGCTTTTATTAGTCGCAAAACCAATTGCCCAAATTCCTTTTCTTGGAAATTCAACTAACACAACACTTTTTGCATCACCTTTTGATTGCGTGAAACTTTCTGTTAATTGAGTTACTGCAGAATAAACAGTTCTTAATACAGGAATTTTTTTAAGAAGATTATTAAATAATTCCAAAGCTTTTTTTCCTAAAAAAGATACCGATATACCTCCAATAAAAGTAATAAGAATAATCGTTATTAAAATTTCAAGACCAGGAACATTAAATGGTAAATAGTTATTGGGATTAAGTTGTTCTGGCAAAACAACAGATAAAATTTTTATTATAAACAAGGAGAGATAAACTGTAATTCCAATTGGAATTAAAACTATAGCACCCGCTATAAAATTATTTCTTAATCTTGTTAGTAGAGATTTTTTAACTTTTTCTGTCATAATTGATAGCTAGAATAGATAATAAAAACTAATAGTAATATAAAAATTGCAATTAATATTTTATTATCTAAAATCATAAAAATTACTAATATATGATTCATAGCATAAATAGAAGAAAATTTATAAAAGTTTTAGGTTGTGGTTGTACTTGTTTATTTTTGCCTTCTTGTTCTACTGTCCCGATCACTGAAAGAAAGCAACTTTCAATCATTCCTGAAGCAACTATTAATCGTCAGGCAGCTGCAGCATATGAAGATTTTCGTACCAAAGCAAAAATAATTAACTCAGGAAAAGATTTAGATAAAATTATAGAAATTGGAAAAAGAATGGAACTTTCAGTTTCTAAATTTTTTATTGATAAGGATGGAAAGGATCCTACCAGTAATTTTCAATGGGATTATGTTCTGGTTGATAATGATAAAGTTGTAAATGCTTGGTGCATGCCAGGAGGAAAGATTGCAGTTTATACAGGTCTTCTTTCAGTAACGCAGAATGATAATGCACTAGCAGCAGTTATGGGTCATGAAATAGCACATGCTGTTGCAAAACATTCTTTAGAAAGAGCCAGTCAGGCGATATCAGTTAACCTTGGAACAACAGTTGCAGATATTTTTTTGGGCGGCGCTATTAGCAGGACAAGAAATACTATAGGTCAAAATACTGGTATGGATATATTTCAATTAGGAATTTTTAATCCTTTTGGCAGAAAACAAGAAACTGAAGCTGATTACCTAGGTTTAATTTTTGCTTCATTATCAGCTTTTGATATTAGAGAGTCGGTAAAACTTTGGGAAAGAATGGGAGAAAAAAATAAAGGTAAAGAGCCGCCTCAATTTTTAAGCACACATCCATCTAGTGCAACTAGAATAGATAATTTAAACAAATGGATTACAGAGGTGATAGTGAAGTATCCACCAATTAAAAGCACCTAAGAGTGGTGAGCCCTGATGGATTCGAACCATCGACACCTTCCTTAAAAGGGAAGTGCTCTACCAACTGAGCTAAGGGCCCTAAAGAAAATTGGTTTTATATACAAAATACAAAGAATTCAAACAAAATTTGATTAATTAAAACATATCTATGTATTTATTGTAGAAGCTCTCAAAGGTTCCTTTTTTTATTTCTTTTCTAATTTCACTCATAAATTGCTGATAAAAATTTATATTATGAAGTGAAATTAACATAGAAGCTAAGATTTCATTAGTTTTGATCAAATGGTTTAAGTAACTCTTTGAATAATTGTTTAAATTTCTAAGTGAGACATTTTTGTCTAAAGGTGTTTTGTCATTTTGATATTTTGCATTACGTAAATTTAGTTTTCCTTCCCAGGTAAAAGCAAGGCCAGTACGACCAGATCTTGTAGGCATAACGCAATCAAACATATCAATGCCACTTTTGACGGCGCCCAAAATATCTGAGGGTGTACCAACGCCCATTAAATATCTAGGCTTATCTTTTGGCATATAGTCAACTGTTTCATTTAAAATTTTGAACATTTGTTCTTGTGTTTCACCTACGGCTAAACCACCCATGGCATAACCATCAAAATCAATGGCAACTAATTTTTCTAAGCTGTCTAATCTCAGATTTTTATCCAAACCTCCCTGCGCGATGCCAAATAAAGCTTTATTTTTATTTTTACCAAATTCTATTTTGCATCTTTTGGCCCAATTAGTAGATACTTCAATAGCGTTAATTAATTTTTCTTTTTCACTAGTTAATTTTGGACATTGATCTAGAACCATTAAAATATCTGAATTAATAGATTTTTGGATTTGAATACTCTTTTCTGGACTTAATACAAATTTTTTTCCATCAAGATGAGATGAAAAAACAGCGCCAATATTAATATCTATTTTATTTAATTTTGCTAAAGACATTATTTGAAAACCACCTGAGTCCGTTAGGATTGGTTTTTGCCAATTCATATAATTATGTAAACCATTAAATAGATCAAGAATATCTGTTCCTGGTCTAATCATTAGGTGATAAGTATTACCAAGAATAATTTGTGATCCTGTAGATAAAAGATCTTCAATAAAAATACCTTTTACCGTCCCTAAAGTTCCAACAGGCATAAAAGCAGGGGTATCAACTATACCTCTATGTGTAGAAATTTTACCTAATCTTGCTTTTTCATCTTGAGCAATTAACTCAAAAGAAAAATCAGATTCTTTCATTAAATTTATTTTTTTGATCTTAAGGAAATAATCTTATCAGGTTCATCAACTGAACCATTTGGCCCATCTCCTCTTTTTATTTTATCAACAAAATTCATTCCTTTTATTACTTTACCAAAAGCGGTATAATTTCTGTCTAAATGCGGAGCAGATTCAAAAACTATAAAAAATTGACTATTAGCGCTATTTGGATCTGAAGATCTTGCCATAGATAAAACCCCTTTATTATGGGCTACATCACTAAACTCAGCTTTAAGATCGGGTAAATCCGAACCACCAGTGCCAGCAAGATCTAAATTATAATTTGCTGACTTAGAATTTCCAAATTTAACATCTCCAGTTTGCGCCATAAATCCGTCGATAACTCTGTGAAAAACGACTCCATCATATTTACCTTCGTTAGCTAATGTTTCAAATCTTTTAACATGATTAGGTGCAATTTTAGAGTAAAGTTCTATTTCAACATCTCCATCTTTTAATTTAAGTATCATTTTATTCTCCTCTGCGTATATGTTGTTTATAATAAAAAATAAAAATATTAATAAAATAAATAATTTTTTCATTTTATTCTTTCTTTTAGTGATTTAATCACAAATTTTGATACAAATTGACTTATATTACCATTTAATTTGGCTATTTCTTTTACAAATTTAGACGAAATAATTTGATTTTCCACATCGGACATTAAAAAAATAGTCTCTATATTTTTGTTTAATTTTTTATTCATGCCAGCAAGTTGAAACTCATATTCAAAATCTGACACAGCTCTTAACCCCCTAATCATAATTGAGGCGTTATACTTTTTACATAAATTTATTGTTAAAATATTAAAAGGAATAATTATAATTTTGTTTTTATTTAATTTCAAATCTGAAAAAAGTGATTTTCTTATTATTTCAATTCTTTTATCAATTGGAAAAAAATAATCTTTATTCTTTGTATTGGTAGCAGCTACTATTAATCTATCACAAATTTTTAAAGACTTTTGGATTACATCGGCATGACCCAGTGTAATTGGATCGAATGTTCCTGGATAAATTGCACTTCTCATTTTCTAATTTATATTATCTTCAATTTTAAATGCAGAAACAACTTTTTCAGTGCCAGATAATTTCTTTATTGTAACTCCTTGAGTATTTCTTCCAGCAACTCTAATCTCCTTGACGAAACATCTCATTACGCTTCCTTTGTCAGTAGATAGAACGATTTCATCGTTTTCTTCAACTACTAAAGTTGATGCAACATTTCCGTTTCTTGGAGAATTGATTATTCCAATAATGCCTTTTCCACCTCTATTGGTAACTCTAAACTCTAAAAAAGAGGTTCTTTTACCATAACCGTTTTCAGTAATAGATAATATATATTTTTCTAAACCTTTTTTTATTTTTTCATCTTTATTAATAATTTTTGAATCAATTTTTGGTGTATCTAATATCGATAAAGAAATAGCTTTATCATTATCAGATAATTGAATGCCTCTAATTCCTTTTGAAGATCTGCCTTTAAATAATCTAATTTTTTTTGCCATGAATCTGATGCATTTTCCATTTTTGGTACTAATCATTATATCTTGGTCGTCCCTACAAATTTTGACACCAACTATTTTATCATTGGTTTCTAATTTCATGGCAATTTTACCGTTTGCATTAATATTGGCAAAGTCTTCGAGACTATTTTTTCTTACGTTTCCATTAGCTGTAACAAAAACAACTAATAAATTTTTCCAAACAGTCTCATCTTCAGGCAAAGGCATGATAGAACTAATAGTTTGATGGTTTTTTAAAGGTAGAATATTAAATAGAGATTTACCTTTTGAGCTAGAGGTGCCTTCAGGAATTTTCCAGGCTTTAATTTTATAAGCAAGTCCTTCAGATGAAAAAAAAACTACAGGGGTATGAGTATTAGCTGTAAAAATTTGAACTACAAAATCTTCATCCCTTGTAACAATACTTGATTTTCCAATACCGCCTCTTTTTTGAGATTTCAAACTATCAAGAGAACTTCTTTTAATATAGCCTTGATGAGTTATATTAATAACAACAAACTCTTTTTGAATAGTCTCTTCAATACTATAATTTAATTCAGCATCTGTAATCTTTGTTCTTCGTGGAACAGCAAACTTAGTCCTGATCTCCATTAATTCATCGGTTATTAATTTATAGAGTTCTTTTTTAGAACTTAAGATTTTATTGTATTGAATTATTAAATCAGACAATTTGTTAATTTCTGTTTCAATCTCACCTATTCCATAAGCAGTTAATTTTTGAAGTCTAAGTTCTAAAATTGAATTAACTTGTTCCTCTGAAAGCTCATAGCTAGAAGGATTTTTCTTATTCTCAATTAAAGTAATTAATTTAATACTTTTTTTAATCTTCCATTTTTTAGATAAAAGATTTTTTTTTGCTGTATCTGCGTCTTTGGAGTTTTTAATAATTTTTATTACTTCATCAATATTTTCAACAGCGGTAGCTAAACCAATCAAGATATGAGCTCTTTCTTCTGCTTTTAGTAAATCAAATTTTATTCTTTTAGTTAGAGTTTCTTCTCTAAATTTGACAAATTCAACAATAAATTCTTTTAAATTAAAAATTTTTGGTTTGTTGTCGACAATTGCAAGTGTATTAAAACTAAATGAGCTTTCAATGCTTGTTAATTTATAAAGTTGCCTTCGAATGGTTTCGCCTTCAACTCCTTTTTTTAAATCAATGACCACTCTAATACCTTCTCGATTAGACTCGTCTCTAATATCGCTTATACCTTCAATTTTTTTTTCTCTTGCAAGCTCAGCAATTCTTTCAACTAAGATAGATTTATTTATTTGATATGGAATTGATTTAATAATTAAAATTGATCTATCATTTTTTAATACTTCTTCATCAATTTCTCCTCTAATTTTAAACGATCCTCTTCCTTTGTTATAGCCTTCCTTAATAATATCTGTTCCTATAATTACGCCTCCAGTTGGAAAATCCGGACCAGGAATGTGTTTCATTAATTGCGCTATAGTAATGTCTTTATTGCTTATATAAGCAACAGTTGCATTTATAACTTCACCTAGATTATGGGGGGGTATACTGGTTGCCATACCAACGGCAATACCGCCTGCGCCATTGACTAAAAGATTTGGAAACTGAGTTGGTAAAACAACTGGTTCTTTTTCCGTTTCGTCATAATTATTTCTAAAACTAACTGTATTTTTTTCTAAGTCTTCAGTTAAAAATTGAGAAATTTTTCCTAATTTAGTTTCTGTATAACGCATCGCAGCTGGCGGATCGCCATCTATTGAACCAAAGTTGCCCTGCCCTTCAATCAAAGGTAAGCTCATTGAAAAATCTTGAACAAGTCTTACGAGTGCATCATAAACAGATTGATCTCCATGAGGATGATACTTACCAATTACATCCCCTACTATTCTTGCAGATTTTCTAAAAGGTTTTGACCAATCGTACCCACCTTTATACATTGCATAAATTATTCTTCTATGCACTGGTTTGAGGCCATCGCGAACATCTGGTAATGCTCTGCTAACTATTACGCTCATAGCGTAAGAAAGATAAGATGAGCTCATCTCATCAGAGACTAATATAGGTTTATAAGAATTATTGTTTTGGGTAGTAATATTTTCCATTAAATTTAGAAAGGAATTTCATCATCAAGATCATTAATTGAGGAGGACATATCATCATTAGGTAATGAACTTTTGTTTTCAGTGACTAAATTTGAATTTTCATTTTTATTTTTTCCATCTAACATTGTAAGGCTAGAATTATAACCTTGTAGAACAATTTCTGTAGAATACTTATCTTGGCCAGAACTTTCATCTTTCCATTTTCTTGTACTTAAGGCACCTTCTATATAAACATTAGCACCTTTTTTTAGATATTGTTGAACAACATTAACTAGACCTTCATTAAAAATTACAACTCTATGCCACTCCGTTTTTTCTTTTCTTTCACCTGAAGACTTATCTTTCCACGATTGACTTGTGGCAACGCTAAGTCTTGCGACACTTTTACCATTAACCATTTGTTTAATTTCTGGATCAGCACCTAATCTACCAATCAATAGTACTTTATTTAAACTGCCAGCCATAATTTTAAAATCTTAGTATGTGATTTGCTCTTTAATAACAATTAAATTTATATCATATTAACAAGTTAATTATAAGATGATTATGGTCAGGATATAAAAAAATGATTAAAAAAATCATTATAAAAGGTGCAAAAGAACACAATTTAAAAAATATTTCTGTAGACGTTCCTAAAGACAAATTAGTTGTCATAACAGGTCTATCTGGATCTGGAAAATCATCTTTAGCTTTTGACACAATTTATGCTGAAGGACAAAGAAGATACGTTGAGAGTCTTTCAGCGTACGCAAGACAATTTTTAGATAAAATGAAAAAACCTAAAGTTGATCTTATAGAGGGATTAAGTCCAGCGATATCAATTGAACAAAAAAATACGTCAAAAAATCCAAGATCAACAGTAGCGACGGTGACTGAAATCTATGATTATATGAGAGTTTTATTTGCAAGAGTTGGGGTCCCCTATTCTCCATTCACTGGAAAACCGATTGTATCTCAGTCTATAAGTGAAATGGTAGATAAAATTAGAGCCCTTCCAAAAAATAATACTATATATTTATTAGCACCGATAGTTAGAGGAAGAAAAGGTGAATTTAAAAAAGAAATTTTAAATTACAAAAAAAGAGGTTTTCAAAAAATTAAAGTAGATGGAAAATACTATGAGATAAGTGATTTTCCTGATCTAAATAAAAATATAAAACATGATATTTCCATAATTGTTGACAGAATAATAATTAACTCAAGCACAGGAAACAGATTAGCGGATAGCGTAGAAAGTGCGTTAAATCTATCTAGTGGACTTTTGGTAATAGAGTATGAAGACGAAACTGTTCCTAAAAAATTTAGAAAAATAGAATCTATAACTTTTTCATCAAAATTTTCTTGTCCAGAAAGCGGTTTTACTATTGAAGAAATTGAACCTAGGTTATTTTCTTTTAATAGCCCGTATGGAGCTTGTGAAGAATGTGAAGGGATAGGTCATAATTTAAATATTGATCCAAACTTAGTTGTTCCCGATGATAGAAAAAGTTTACAAGATGGTGCTATTGCACCATGGTCTAAATCTTCATCTTTATACTACGCTCAAACTTTAGCTTCAATAGCGCAACATTATAAATTTTCCATGTCAGATCAATGGAAAAAGCTTCCAAAAAAAATACAAGATGTAATTCTATTTGGTTCCGATGAAGAAGAAATAAGTTTTTCTTATGATGATAATTACCAGTCTTACAAAACAAAAAAAACTTTCGAAGGTGTTGTTAACAATCTAGAACGAAGATATTTAGAAACTGACAGCGAATGGAAAAGAGAAGAAATAGCTGAATATCAAAGTGAATCGAATTGTGAAAAATGCAATGGTCAAAGATTAAAAGAAGAAGCTTTGTGCGTTAAAATAAATAATCTTAATATTAGTGAAGTTACTAAAAAATCTATCGATGATACAAAAATTTGGTTTGATGATTTAGATACAATCTTGAATGAAAGAGATAAAAAAATTGCACAACATATATTAAAAGAAATAAATGAAAGACTTAACTTTTTATTGAATGTTGGACTAAATTATTTAACTCTTTCAAGGGAATCTGGAACCTTATCTGGCGGTGAGTCACAAAGAATTAGACTCGCATCACAAATTGGCTCAGGACTTACAGGAGTACTTTATGTTTTGGATGAACCATCAATTGGTTTACACCAAAGAGATAATAAAAAATTAATTACTGCTTTAAAAAAACTTAGAGATCTTGGAAATACTGTTATAGTTGTTGAACATGATACGGAAACAATGGAAAACGCTGATCATATAATTGATTTAGGTCCTGAAGCAGGAATATATGGAGGTGAGATTGTTGCTCAAGGAAATTATGAAGAAATAGTTAAAAGTGAAAAAAGCATTACTGGTAATTATTTATCTGGAAAAAAATATATCTCTTTACCTAAAAAAAGAAGAAATGCTAAGAATGGTCGATTTTTAGAAATTCTCGGAGCTTCGGGTAATAATTTAAAAAATGTTGATCTTAAAATTCCAATTGGTACTTTTACTTGTATAACGGGAGTTTCAGGAAGTGGTAAATCTACACTTATTTTACACACACTTTTTAATGCTCTAAATTTAATTTTAAATAATAATAAATCTAGAAAAACACCTAAATCTTTTAAAAACTATAAGGGAACTGAGTTAATAGATAAAATTATAGATATCGATCAGTCTCCTATTGGTAGGACGCCTAGATCCAACCCAGCTACTTACACAGGAGCATTTGGTCCTATTCGAGACTGGTTTGCATCTCTGCCAGAAGCGAAGGCTAGAGGTTACAAAATAGGAAGATTTTCATTTAACGTTAAAGGTGGAAGATG
>SXGQ01265330.1_pt1 | contig 18934 bp, 15 predicted proteins | sample 3178371 | NCBI WGS metagenome assembly SXGQ01 (sample SAMN11356859, study PRJNA531348) | freshwater metagenome | isolation source: freshwater sample F1-20 | place: China: Fuxian Lake, Yuxi | collected 2017-12-25 | reverse complement strand
GGCCGCTGGAGTGGACCGAGATCATCGTGATTTTCATGCCGATTTTTATTCCTTTGTTGTCTCACTTCGGCATCGACCCGCTGTTCTTCGGCCTGCTGGTTGCACTGAACCTGCAGACGGCTTTCCTGTCCCCACCGGTTGCCATGGCTGCCTTCTATCTGAAAGGCGTGTCGCCCCCAAGCGTCACACTTAACCAGATTTTTGCGGGCATGATGCCGTTCATGGGTATCCAGGTGTTGGCACTGACTTTGCTGTACATGTTCCCCGAAATCGGCCTCTGGCTGCCGGAGGTTCTGTACAAGTAAACGGCACATTGCCCTGTGTCAGAGGCCGGCACCGCGCCGGCCTCTGCTTCATATATCCTGACGCTGTCGTTCCTCCGCTACACCCCCCACACAAGACGGCAACCGTCAATCACTGTCACATTGTTGACATGCAAGTTTCTTACAGTGACCTCAATGAACGAACCGAGAGGTCACCATGCAAAGCAAAAGTGCAATCCAGTTTCGCCTGGCATCACCGACGCGTGATAACGGAGAGCCGTCACTAGAAGTGATGCTCGCCAGTCATCCGTCTGACATTCTGAATGCGCAACGTCTGCGCTACGACATTTTCAGTGAAGAGTACGGTGCGGCCATGCCCAACAACGGTATCGACCACGACGTCTTCGACAACTATTGCGATCACTTGATTGTGCGCGACACGACGACGCAGGACATCGTTGGCACCTACCGCATCCTGCCCCCGCATCAGGCGGCCAAGATCGGTCGTTTGTACTCAGAGGGCGAGTTTGACCTGTTATCACTCGACGCCCTTCGCCCGCGCATGATTGAAGTGGGTCGTTCCTGTGTGCATCCCGATTACCGCACCGGTGCCGCCATCATGCTGTTGTGGTCAGGACTGGCGGAGTATTTGCGTCAGGGTGGCTACAGCCACCTGATCGGTTGCGCCAGCGTCAGCATGTCCGATGGGGGGCACACGGCAGCCAGCCTCTTTGCAAAGATTCGCGACAAGCACCTGTCGGATGAAGACATGCGTGTCCGACCCCATAACCGTTTGCCGATTGAGGCGCTTAATTGCCAGTTGCAGGTGGAAGAGCCTCCGCTGGTCAAAGGGTATCTGCGCATCGGTGCAAAAGTGTGCGGTGAACCCGCATGGGATCCCGATTTCAACAGTGCCGATTTTTTGATGGTGCTGTCGGTATCCAAAATGAGTCCGCGGTATGCGCGGCACTTCGGCCTGTCATCTAACAACTGAAACGTCGTAGAGGACAAGGCATACCCGTCATGAAAGGAGAAGACCATGACAAAGCGTATCAATGAAAAAATCCGTCAGCAGTGGTTGCGTCTTCGTTTGAAACGCGTTCAACGCATGCATGAGGTGTTCCATTTCTACCTGCCGTTCTGAGCGCATATCCAATTCAAACATCCCTCACTGGTTGCGCGACACACCACCAGCAGAATGGAGTCTGCCGCTGCGCGGTAAAGCACTGCTGCGATGGAATGCGTTTGGCGTCCCCTACGTCATTGCAGACAGTTTTCATGATGCGGCCGTGCTGCTGGGCGCGGCTTGTTACCAATTGCGCGCCAACCAGATTCAGCTGTTTCGCCATGTGGCGTGGGGCCGTTTGGCAGAGTTGGGCGGACCTCTGCTTATTCGCACAGATGCGATGATCCGAAGTCTTGATATGCATTGCGCGCAGGATGAGATCATTGAACGCATGCCCGCTCAAACCCGCGAGTGGATTGATGCGTTCTGCTCCGGCATGAATGCGGTTGCCACTACATTGCCGCGCAATCGCGAAGCAAAATTGCTCGGTATCTATCACCGTCCCTTCGATGTACGGGACATTCTGGCTATTGGCAGGCTGACCGGGACCGACGTGAATTGGCCCATGCTGTTTGACCTGTTTCCGCTGAGTGCAGAAGAGGGCTTCGCCGCTATCTGGCGGCGGATATTGGCAGCGGGCGGATTCATCACAAAGACTGATGTACAGGGTTCCAAGTTGACAGCCGAGTCTTCGGATCCGGATTTCTGGTTGTTGCGTGCCAACCGCTCTGGCAGCAATTGCACGGCCATCCATGGCAGCCTCACCGCGTCTGGAAAGCCGATGCTGGCCTCTGACCCACATCTGAATCATCAATTGCCTAACCTGTGGTTACTCATCGGTGTACAGTGCCCGCAGTTGCATGCGGTTGGTTTGATGTTCCCAGGTGTCCCGGTGATCGGGTTGGGACGTAACCCCAATCTGGCATGGGGTGGTACCAACCTGCGCGCATCGTCATCCGATCTGGTCAGGCTTTCGGATGCTGATGTGGCTGCCCTGAGGGTTCGGGAGGAAATCATCCGGGTACGCGCATGGCCGACCGTACGCCGGACGGTTCGTATCTCTGACCACGGACCGGTCATCAGCGATCATCTGGCGTGGAAAAATCGGCAGGGCAAAGACATACTCGCCTTGCGCTGGGCTGGCCATCACCCTTCCGACGAGGTGTCAGCATTTCTGGGACTCATGCGCCTTGAGCATGCCAAGGATTTGCGTCAGTGCATGGCCTCCTATGCCGTGACCGGCCTGAATGTGCTGGCTGCCGATGTGCGCGGCCATATCGCCCAGGCACATGCGGCCTGGTTGCCGGGGCGGTCGGGGTTTTCGGATTCGCATTTTGTGGTGGGGTCCGAGAGGGCTGCGCACGAATGGGCGCAGATGCACACCAGCGACACACTGCCGTTCGCGGTCGATCCGGAGTGTGGGCATTTGGTGTCCACCAATCAGGATCCGCGGGCCGATATTCCCGTTTCATGGTTTTTCAATGGGGCAGAGCGCAATCAGCGATTGTGTCACTTGCTGGAGACTCGCTCGCCTGTGACGCGGGATGATCTGCAGCGTTGGCAGACAGATGTGTTTTCGCGTCAGGCATTGTTGCTGGCGCAGCAGTTGGTGGTTCAATTGCGCCCGCTTGCGACTCGGGCGGCCGACGCAGAGGCACTGCAATCCCTCGATGCATGGGACGGTCATTATCGTGCAGACAGTACGGGGGCGTTGGTCTTTGAGGCGCTGCTGTCTGGCTTGCGTAATGGATTGATGCAGCATCAGGCGGGTGTATCCGGTTGGTGGGTTGTGCAGGAATGGGCATACATCAGCAATTTTTTGCTGGAAGATGTCTTGCACCTGCGGCCGGACAAGCGCATCGGCGTGTTGCGCCAGGCTTTGCGATATGCACGCCGTCAGATGCTGCGTCATGGCCAGTGGGGGCGGGTGCATCGGCTTGCGCCACGTCATGTGCTGGGTGGGCTGCCTTGGATAGGGAGACGATGGTTTCCGTCATTGGATATGCCAGCTTCGGGTTCCCGCGAAACCCTCATGAAAAATGCGCACGGGTGGTTCAAGGGGCGCCAGCGCAGTACCTACGGCGCACAGGCCCGACAGATCTGTGATTTGGCCCATCCGGATGCCAACTGGTTTGTGTTGCTCGGCGGACAGGACGAAAGGGTGGAAAGCCCCCATGCTCTTGATCAGGCGGGTTTGTGGGAGCGGGGGCAATATGTGCGCATGCCGCTGTCTGCGTTGGCGATTGCAAAGGACTTCAGTCGGGTCTGGACATTTACTGCTGACAAAAAGACATGATCGTTGACATGTCAAATACCTGTCATAAATTTCAGGTGTGGGTCAGGGTACCATTTCACCTTTTCGGGTGACGTGTACTCATGAAGGTTGTTGTGCTCAGCAGTCAAAAGGGCGGTGCAGGCAAGTCGACACTGGCGATCAATCTGGCTGCGCAGTGTGCCAGTATCGGCGGCAACAAATCCGTTATCCTCGACTTGGATCCGCAGGCCTCTTGCCGCGTTTGGGCAGCGCAGAGAGCTCAGACCCTGCGCGCGCATGCCATTTCTGGTGCCAGCCAATCCAGTCCATCCCACATTCGTGGACTCAAGGTGGTGGCGGGTGACCGTGACCATTTGCGAAGTATGCTGCAGACACATAAGGCAGACGGCGCAACGCACGTATTCATTGATCTGCCGCCACAGAATAAAAAATGGTTCAGGCAGGTTTTTCAGTTGGCTGACCTCATTTTGCTGCCGGTGCGTCCCGGCTTTTTTGACATGGTCAGCGGCTTTGACACATGGCAACTGGTAGAGGACAGACCCCTGCGTTGGGTTGTCAATGCGGCCTTTGATGATGTCAGTCAGCCCGATTCCGTCGCCCGGGTGGTGCAGGGCGAGTTGAACCGTACCATGAAGTGCCTGGATACGTTGATAAGCAACGCAGCCGAGTGGGTGATGAGCGTCGGTGCGGGTTTGTCCGTACCTGAATATGCGCCGGGGTCCCTGGCGGCCCAACAGTTGAGGTCGCTGTGGACGGAGGTCGACAGTTTTCCTGAAATCGTGGTGAAGCACCGCTACGGCTGAGGCTGGAGTTTCGAGACATCAAGCAGGCAGCTTCAGCGGCTCGCTACCCTCTGCATACGGATTCCCCGTTATATTACTTGGCAGTAACAAGGAATTGGCATACGATGGGATTGTGTCAAACCACGTCGTACTGCCATGACAAAGATTCCGGATCCCCATAAGGCGCACGGTGCCGGCGTCAAGCCGCGGCGCATGGACTTTGACTTCGCCGATGATATTCCGATGTGGTGGTTCAATGGGGATGTATTCAAGACCATCCTGCTGACGGCTCAGTCCTGCACCTTTCCGGATGGTGAGCGTTTTTTCATTGACTCGGTGCGGTATTTCCAGTCGCAGATCACAGACCCTGAGCTTGCTGCCAAGGTGCGCGGTTTCATTGGACAGGAAGCGCATCACGGCAAGGAGCATGCCGCACTGAACGACCTCATGGCATCCAAGGGTCTGCCCACTGACGAGGTGGTCGCTCACGTGAAGCGAAACCTGGGCGAACTCAAAAAGCACATGTCGCCCAAAGCCCAATTGGCCATGACCTGCGCACTGGAGCATTTCACGGCCATGCTTGCGGAACTCGCATTGTCCGAACCGGCTTTTTTTGCAGGCATGGATGAGCGCGTGAAAGTGCTGTGGATGTGGCATGCCATCGAAGAGTCGGAACACAAATCAGTGGCCTTCGATGTGTATCAGCAGGTGGTGGGTGACCGCGCTCTGCTGCGGCGTCAGATGATCATCAATACCGTGACATTCCTGTTTTTCAGTGCCGTGCATTTCAGGACGCTGTATCGAAAAAGCCCTCGCAGGATCGGTGTGACGGGCATGCTCAAGGGCATGGATTTTCTGATCGGGCGCGAGGGTTGGCTGCGAAAGCTCGGACCCCGGTATCTGGCTTATTTCCGGAAAGATTTTCATCCGTCGCAGGTGGATACTGAGCAATTACGGCACGAAATGATGTCACGTTTGCAGGCAATTACAGGCAAAGAGGCGTTTGCCGTTTGATTGTCTGCATGTAAACAGAGTACATTGGGTCTTTCCCGTGAAAGCGCCTGCGTGTCCGATTCTGACTTCAAACAGTGGGCTGAGGCGGTATTCCGTCGCGGGTTCGCGCATCATGCGCGGGGTGAGCATGTAGCAGCCTCTGCGTTTTACGAATGGCTGATGGAAATTGCGCCTGATGATGCGCGCAGTTGGCATTGGTACGGCGTGTCCCAGTTGGAACAGGGCGAGCCTCAGGCGGCTCTTAATTTCATCTCAAAAGCCATCACGCTGGATGCAACTGATGCGACCGCATTTTTGAATCTCGGTAATTGCATGCAGGCGCTGGATCTGCATGAACAGGCGGTTCACGTCTATGAGGCTGCACTGGCGCTGCGTGATGACTATGCGCAGGCTGCCCTGAACATGGGCAACAGCTATCGAGCGCTCAAACGATTTGAACAGGCGCGCCACGCATACGAATTGGCAATACAGTTGCGGGCCGATTACAGCAGTGCACATTTCAACTTGGGTAATCTGCATGCGGAAGCGGGCAATGCCGATGCGGCATTGGATGCGTTTGACCGTGCCATTGCACTGAATGCAGTGTCCTCTGATGTGTGGTGCAACCGCGGCAATCTGCTCAAGCAGCAAGGACGTCTGGAGCAGGCGCTTGAAAGTTATGATGAGGCGCTCAGACTCAAGTCCGATGATGCCACGCTGTGGTCCAACCGGGGCCTGACCCGGCATGAAATGGGGCGGTTTGAGCAGGCCTTGTCAGACTATGACAAGGCGCTTGAACTTCGACCCACCTATGTGAACGCCTACTGCAACAAGGGCAACAGTCTGCGCAGTCTCAAGCGCAGCAGCGAGGCCATGGCATGCTATGACCATGCGCTCCAACTGGATGCGAACAATGCACAGGCGCACTGCAATCGGGGTTTGCTGTTGCGTGAGTTGAACGAGATTGGACTGGCCATGAACAGTTTCAATGAGGCCATCCGTTGCAACCCGTCGTTGGCGCAGGCTTACTCCAACCGTGCGCTGATGCACAAGGCAAGCGGTGACTATGATGCGTCCATGCGCGACCAGCTCAAGGCCCTTGATATCGACCCTTTGATGGCCGATGCCCATACGAATATGGGCGCCCTGTTTCATGATCTGAACCGCATCGAAGATGCAATCGCGTGCCACCGCAAAGCGATTGCACTCGATCCACAACATCCGCAGGCCAACTGGAACCTCTCGCTTGATCTCATTCTCGACGGTCAGATGGAAGAGGGCTGGAAGTTGTACGAATGGCGCTTGCACAAACTCGGACTAGGCATGTCGCATCTGCATCATGGCAAGCCGCGGTGGAATCCGGAAATATCGCCCGATGGGCTGACCATCTTGTTGGTACACGAACAGGGTTTTGGTGACACGCTGCAATTCTGTCGCTTCGCACTGATGCTGCGGCAGGCCGGTGCGCGCGTTTTCATGGAAGCGCCGCTGAGTCTGCACGCCGTGTTGCGCTCGCTGTCGCCGAATATCCAGATATTCGAAGACGATGGCTGCTATCAATCGTTTGATGTGTGGTGTCCGCTGCTGAGTTTGCCGATGGAGCTTAAGACCCGGATAGACAGCATCCCGAATGGCGAGCCTTATCTGAGCGTGGACGCCGTGAAGGCCGAAGCATGGGAAGCAAAACTGCGGGCGCTGACTGGTCTTGCACCGAACGATGACCGGCGCATGCGGGTAGGGATTTGCGTCAGCGGTAATCCGAATCACGAAAATACTGCCAATCGTGATGTGCCATTGAAGGCGCTGTTGGATGCACTGCCGGATTGCCATGATTACGTGATGCTGCAAAAACGCATCTCCGAGAACGAACAGATGGAGTTGGCTGCGACTGCGCTGACAATGACCCAATGGTCAGAAGACCTCCATGATTTCTCCGATACCGCAGCCCTGTGCTCGCGCCTGGATCTAATCATCAGCGTGGATACCAGCGTGGCGCATCTGGCCGCTGCGATCGGGCGCCCGACATGGATACTGCTACCTTGGGTGCCTGACTGGCGCTGGATGATGGATCGTACTGATTCGCCGTGGTACCCGACGGTCAGGCTGTTCCGCCAGCAGGCGATGAAAGACTGGGCGGATCCTCTGAACTCGGTGGGAAGTGCGCTTGAGTCGCTGTGCCGGTAGAACCGTCTTCCAGAAAAAAGCGGGTTTCGCGTTCTGTCTTTTCAACAGCGGCGTCAAGCGCCTGCATCATGCGCTGACTGGCGTCATGGATGGATCTGGTGTCCAGCGCATGTCCCGGTTCTTCATTACCTTGCCCGGGAATCGTATGGTTGATACCGGTCAATTGATGCAGTTGTGCGGCGTTCGCTGCAACGGCTCCGCTGACACTTTCCATGAACTGACGTTGGCTGTTCTCGGCCAGTTCAATGTCCGAGATCGTGCGTTCAAGCAGGTTCTTGCGTTCTCTGGCTACAGCCAGAGTGAGCTCCTTGCGTTCGCGGATGGCATTGGCCGCAGCCAGACCGCAGGTGACGATCAACCAAAGTGAGATGAGATTGTTGGCTGACAGCGGCAGACTGGCTGAATCGTAGCCTGCAATCCATCCCGCGCCTTCAGCCACATACAGCACAATGGCAGCGCAGCAGCACGCAATGGTCAGCAGGACGCTGAAGCGTAGCCCCAGTATGTAGTAAGCAATCAGGATGGGCGGTGTGAGCAGATAGATGACTGGTGCACGGATGCCGAAACCGCTGCTCCATGCGTGCAAGACCACCGGAGCACAGATGCTCAGTACAGCGACGATGGCCGCCTCTCTTGTGCGGGGTTGCAAGGTCAGTACATAGGCGAGTACGCAGCCCATCACGGACAGGCTGGCATACACCAGCAATCGCAGCGTGGTGGGGTCACCGGGGTTTTCGATGAGGTTAAGTCCCTGTGTGCCGCTGGCAATCAGCATCAGCAGAATGATCAGGAACAGGAATTGCTGCAGGTGGTTGTTCTCGATCTGTGCGGCACTTTCCAGCCAGTTGCGCTCCGCGACTTTTGATTGCAGGTCGGGCGGGTTCATGCCGCGTGCCTCATGCCGTTTTGGTGATGTTTTACCGGCAAGGTGAACCAGGCGCGGCAGCCCCCGGTGGTGCGATTCTCGATGCCGGCATCGCCGCCCATCTGGCAGGCCAGTCCGCGCGTGATGTACAGCCCCAGCCCGCTGCCCTCCAAGGAGTTGGCGGGGTTTTCCTGGCCTTGCACGAAAGGTTCGAACAGCGCCGGGATGATGTCCTGCGCGAGGCCCGGTCCGTTATCAAGTACCGATACCGTCAGCAGGCTGGCACCCTGTGCGGAATCTGTTTCATCGACCATGACATCGACGCTGCCGTCCTGCACATATTTCAGTGCGTTATCGAGCAGATTGCGGAACATGACGCAGAAATGGACCGGGTCCAGCAACAGTTTGGCGTGAACGTTTGGCTCGATCACGGTTCGCAGTGAGACAGCCCGGTACTGGGGCAGGGTGGCGTACAGATCAATGACCGACGCGATGGCCCGTTCAACCGATGTGGGCGTCGGCTCGATGGCGACCTTGCCGCCGTGCAGTTGCTGGTAGGTTGAAAACTGCGTTGTTTGCCACTGGATTTTTGCCACCGCATTGCGCAGGTTGCCGGCATAGCGTTGTTGTCGTTCAGGTTGGCCTGCAGTGCGTTCCATCAATTGCAGCGCGCTGGTGACGGTGGCCAGCGGCGTGCGCAGGTTGTGTGCAATCTGGCCCAACAGGTTCTGACGGTCCCGCAAGGCGGCCTTGCGCTTGGCAAGCGCCATTTCCAGCTCTGCGTTCTGGCCGTCGATATGCTGGAGCAGAAGGTCTTTTTTGCGGCTGTAGGCTGCGCAGATGATCTGTGTATTGATGAAAAGCCCCAGGTGGCTGAGCAACATGGCGGTGGGTTGCACCACGGGTGCGAGACCCCCGTTCGTGTTGCCAGTGAGAAGCTCAGGGTTGATCAGGGCCATCATGGCGATGATCAACGAAAAACCAAGGCTGACAAATGCGATGGCATTGGCAAGTCTGCTGCCAAACAGATAGGCACTGAGAAAACAGATGGTTGCCAATGCGGTGAAGGCGGGAGTTCTGAGGCCCAGGCCGATCCACAGGCTGCTGTGGAGAACCACCGCGATACTCATCACGACAGCGACGGCCAGCGCCAGTCTTAATCGTCCCGCAGCAGCCAGCAACATGCACAGGAGACCCTGTACGGTGACCATGAGCCCGGTGGGCAGGATCAGTCGCGCCTGGGCGGGGTCGCCACCCCCCCATCCGCCAAGCCCAAGTGCGATGGCAACTGGCGCCAGAAAAAGTGGGACACAGGTCACCAGCATGACCGTTTGCCGGTCAATGCGGTCAAGCCCGGACTGCAAGCCGGACTCCGCCTGTTCCATGTGTGTCATTGCTTGCAGGGGCATGGCGCCTAGGGTTCGCGATTATCGCCGCTCTATGTATGTCTATTGATGTTAGCGCAAGCAGATGTCACATGTTAAGCACAAAGCGCTTAACTTTTGTGAAGGACTTTGACTTTGTATGTTATTGCACGACCCTTGCGCCTAACATGTATGCATCTTTTAAAAGGGGTGCACCTGACCCCGGGGGTTTGATCATGCAATCGCGTTCAACAGGGCCCGTATTCGGCTTCATGTACCAATGTCAGGAGGCAGAGCCCCTGAGTGAGGCAGAGATTGCGGAGATTCTGGAAGTGTCTCGTCGCAACAACGAGAGCCGGGGTATTACCGGCATGTTGCTGTATCGCGATGGCCGGTTCCTGCAGGTGCTGGAAGGCGACAAGGCTCCCGTGCTGGATCTGGTAAAGACCATCCGTCGTGACCCTCGCCAGAAAGCATTTACGGTGTTGTACGAGTCGGAGTGGCCGCGTCTGTTTGCAGGCTGGTTCATGGATTTTCGCAAGCTGGTGGGACGGTCCACGGCGGTGTCCGGACTTTCGCTCAATGATGGCAACGATGCGGATCTGGCTGCTGTGCTGTCGCGCGCACCCCTGAGGGTACGCAAGCGGCTGGTGACGTTTGCTGCAGGGGCGTGACCGGGGGGCTGAAAAAGTCATAGCGCGCTTTGCGCTATCATCATAGGTTGTAAAAAACTTCCCCGTTCCGGCCTGCCATGTTCGAGTTTTTTCGCACGCACCAGAAAGCGATGCAGCTGGTGCTGCTGCTGCTGATCATTCCCTCTTTTGCCCTGTTCGGCCTCGACAGCTACACCCGCATGCGCGACGGCGGAGAGCCCTATGCTGAGGTGGGCGGCAACCCCATCCGCGTTGAGGAGTTTGATGCCAGCAAGCGTCAGCAAGTCGAGCGGCTGCGCCAGCAGCTCGGCGCTGCATTCGACCCCTCTTTGTTGGCCTCGCCCGCGGTTGATCAGGCGGTTCTGGACGATCTGGTTGAAGACAAGGTGAGTTCGTGGGTTATTGCACAAGAGCATCTGTGGTCCTCTGACGCCCGCCTGCGCGACGTGATTGCGCGTATCCCCGAGATACAGGAAAACGGCCAATTCAGTCTTGCACGCTATAAGTCGCTGCTGGCGGCGCAGGGGCGTACTCCCGAAATGTTCGAAGCGGGCCTGCGCGATGATCTGGCCCGACAACAGGTGCATGGTCCGATGTCCATCAGTGAGTTCGTGCCGCGCGCCGTGCGCGCCCGTCTGCTTGAAATACAAAACGCGCCGCGCACGGTGCAGGTGTTCGCACTGAAGGCAGATGATTTCCTGTCGCGGGCCGTGGCAACAGACGAGGCCATGGCGGCGTGGTACAAGGCCAACGAGAGCAAGTTTCGCACGCCCGAGACCGCCGATGTGGAGTATGTGGTGTTCGCCGCTGATGATGTGGCCGCCAAGATCACCGTGTCTGATGCAGATGCCCGCGCCTACTACGAACAGAACAAGCCGCGCTACGCGTCGCCTGAGCAGCGCCGTGCCCGTCACATCTTGTATGCAGCAGGCAAGGATGCTTCATCCGATGACAAAGCCAAGGCAAAGGCCAAGGCAGAGGCCGCCTTGGCCAAGCTGAAGGCTGATCCGAAAAAATTTGCCGAGATCGCCAAGGCTGAATCGCAAGACCCCGGCTCGGCTGCCCAGGGAGGAGATCTGGGCGCATTCGGTCGCGGCATGATGGTCAAACCCTTTGAAGAAGTTGCCTTTGGCCTGGCCAAGGATGAGATCAGTGGCGTGGTGGCCACAGACTTCGGTTTTCACATCATTCAGGTGACCGAGGTCGTCGCGTCAGTGGCCCGTCCGTTTGAAGAACTGAAAGCCGAGTTGGTGGCCGAAATCCGACGTCAGCAGGCACAGGCAAAATTTGCAGAACAGGCCGAGGCATTCAGCAATCTGGTGTTTGACCAGCCAGACAGCCTGAAGCCTGCCATTGACAAATTCGGCTTGACGGTGCGCAAGGCGACCATTACGTCGCGTGCCGTTGCCCGTGGTGTACCGGCGGCTAATCCGCTTGGCAACGGCGAGTTCGTCAACAGCCTGTTCGTGGACGACGTGCTGAAAAAGGGCAACAACAGCAAGGCAGTGACCCTTTCGGGCGCAGTCGTTTCCGGTCGTGTCGTGAAGTATTCGCCCGCTGCCACGCAGCCCTTGGATGCCGTGGCCGACAAGGTCAAGGCCGCCGTGCAGCGTGAGGAAGCCCTGAAAATGGCGCAGACCGAAGGCAAGCGCCTGCTGGAGACCGCCAGACAAGGTGGTGTGATCACATGGTCGGCCGAGCAGACGGTTTCTCGGGCAAAACCCCAGCCACTGCCGCCGGAGGCTGTCAATGCTGCCATGGCGCTGGATGCCGGCAATTTGCCTGCGGTCGGTGGCGTCGAGATCGCAGACCGCGGCTATGCGCTGGTGCGCGTGGTGGCCGTACCCGAGTGGAAAGCGCCCGACATGGCCGATACCAAGACACTGACCGACCCGCAGGTGCGCGCATGGCAGGAGGCAGCCGCCCAATCAAGCGGTCTGGCCAGCGCTGCGGCAGCCCGCAAAGCCAGCAAGACCAAGGTCCTGAAAACCTTCAAGCAAGAGCAGTCCTGACCGCATGGGCACAGTCCAGCGTGGACTGTGCATCTGTCCCTGTCAGCGGCACTGCGACGGCTGAGGATTGATGAATGAAGTTGCGCGCAATCGATTTGGTGTAAGCCGGGTCGTAGTGCGTGACAAGCAGGTCCGACACCAGTTCGTTCCATTGTCCGTTTGTGGCCAGGGTTATCCACGCATCGACCCGCTCATGCCCAGCCGTGGCAACAAGCGCCTGCAGACGGTTGCGCAGCCAATCCGGATCGTTCTGCCAATGCGGGTAGTCTTGTCGCAGCAAAGCCACGCGTGTGTCCAGATCTGTCTGCAGGGTGATGCATCGGCCCTGACGGACGCGGTCCATCAGTGCATCGGGAACCCGTACGTTGCCGACTTTCTTGCTTTCACATTCCACGTAGACAGGACGGCTGGGGTCGAAGTGTTTGAGGGTTGACCAGATCCTGGTTTCGAACTGGCGCTGGCTGGGTTGAGGATGGTCGGGTATGGGGCCTAGAACCGAGCCGCGGTGATGGGCGAGTTCCTCGAGATCCAGCACCTGTTCCCCCAGATTGGCCAGGGCCTGCAGCACACGGCTTTTACCGGATCCGGTGGTGCCGCACAGCACCGTGAATGTAAACGGTTGGGGCAGGGTTTCAAGGTCGGCCAGCACACGGGTGCGAAATGCCTTGTATCCCCCTTCCAGTTGGGACACCGGAAATCCGATCTGAGCCAGCACGATGGCCAGAGACCCACTGCGGTTACCTCCGCGCCAGCAGTAAATGAGGGGTTTCCATTCGCGAGGTTTGTCGATGCAGTGCTGCTCGATGTAGTCGGCAATGTTACGGGCTGACAGCGCGGCGCCCCGCTTTTTGGCTTCAAATGCGGATACCTGTTTGTACAGCGTACCGATGTCAATGCGTTGCTGGTCGGACAGTACCGGTGCGTTGAGTGCGCCCGGCAGACAATCTTCGGCATATTCAGCGGGTGTGCGGGCATCCAGAATCGTGTCGAAGCTCTGCCACTGCGACAGGAGCTGGTCGACGGTGATGATGCGGGGCTGTTTCATGTGGTGTGGGAACCGTAAGTTATTGTTGGCTGTGATTCTGTTTGACTGCTCGATTGCGCCGGGCCGCAGGCGCTCACAGCATTTTCTGCAGTTGTGCCCAGACATTGTCCAGCATGCGCATCTGCACACCGGCAACCGGATGCAGGCCGTCTGGCTGGAAGGCAGCGCGATCGGTCTCAAAACCGTCCAGCAAGGAGGTGACGCGTGGCAACAGCTGGGTTTTAGCGACATTCACAAAGACCGCATCAAACTTGTCCTGATACGTCTTGCCGTAGTTGGGAGGGACGCGGATGCCCACCAGCAGCACCTTGGCACCCGCCTTGCGTGATAGTTGTACCATCTGCTGCAGATTGGTCTGCATGGCGACGGGGTCCAGCCCTCGCAGGCCGTCATTGGCACCCAGCTCAAGTACCAGATGGGTCGGTCTGTGCTTGTCCAGCAGTGCGGGCAGTCTGGACAGACCGCCGGATGTCGTTTCGCCCGAGATTGAACTGTTGACGATATCGCAACGGTGCCCGTTGCTCTCCACCCGTTGGGCCAGCAGGGCCACCCATCCTTCCTCGCGTTTCAGGCCATAAGCAGCCGACAGGCTGTCGCCATGAACCATGATGCGGCAGTTCTGCTGACCGGGGCCAGCCGCTGCGGGCTGTGCGATCAAGGTTGCCAGTGCGGACAGGCAGACGAGGGTTAGAAGGCGGACGTAGTTGACGAACATGCTATGGTTGCTCTGTTTCTTGATGACTTGTGTGAAAGTGGTACCGTCATGGCGCAAACGCCCTGGATGCTGGAAGTTAAAGGCTTATGCAAATCCGTTCCTGATGCAGGCCGCTCGCTCGATATTCTACGGGATGTAAATCTGCATATCCCCCGAGGGCAATCCCTTGCGGTGGTGGGCGCCTCCGGCAGCGGCAAATCGACGCTGCTGGGCCTGATGGCGGGTCTGGATGTGCCTGATGCCGGCGAGGTGCTGCTCGATGGCGTATCGGTCTTTTCTCTGGATGAGGAGGGTAGGGCTGCCCTGCGGGCCAGCAAGGTGGGTTTTGTGTTCCAGTCCTTCCAGTTGCTTGAGCATTTGAATGCCCTGGAAAATGTATGCCTGCCGTTGGAGTTATCGCGTGCGTCCGATGTGCGCTCGCGCGCGCAAGCCGCACTGCAGCATGTGGGCATGGGCGAACGTCTGCATCACTTTCCGACGACCCTGTCAGGCGGCGAGCAGCAGCGTGTTGCAATTGCCCGTGCTTTCGTCACTCGTCCGGCCATCATCTTCGCAGATGAACCTACAGGCAGTCTGGATGCCAAAACCGGAGAGCGGGTGATGGATCTGTTGTTCGGCCTTTGCAGGGAATCAGGAACGACGCTGGTGCTGGTGACGCACGACAGTCGTGTGGCCCAACGGTGTGACGCAGTGTATGAAATGGGTGAGGACTGAGGTCTGCGAAAATGCTTCCGGGAAATCTGTAGACAAGAGCGCTTGGGATGGTCGGCTGAGGTGATCTGCTGAGGGGTGCTGCTGTGGTGATCCGTGGGGGAGATGCCAGCGCCAGACGGCGCCGGCGATCAAACCAATATCAGGCCATGACCTGAATGTTGGTAGCCTGCTTGCCCTTGGGGCTGCTGGCGATGTCGAAGCTGACCTTCTGGCCTTCGACCAGCTTTTTGAAACCCTTGCCCTGAATAGCGGAGAAGTGGGCGAAAAGGTCTTCGCCACCTTCGTCGGGGGTGATGAAGCCAAATCCTTGGGTTTCGTTAAACCACTTCACAAGACCTGTTGCCATGCTGAAAATCTCCAAAAACTGAAAAAGGGGAGTGCCCCCGGTTACATTCACGAGAGTCAAGCCAGGCGAGGGTTTGTGAACTGACGCCGCAGTGGATGCGGACGGTTGGCCAACAGACAACGACAGACCTTGAAAATCGCAGGCGAACTATGCGCCATTCCACACAAAATGGCAAATGAGTGACCCGTTTTGTTGTTTTGCAACCCGCATTGCAACAAGGGTTCACAAAGCTGCCTGTTTTTTCAACGGCGCTGCGGCGCGGGTCGCGCACCGTGTCGACAACTGCTGCAAAGCCTAGCGCGCGTTGATCATGGCCTGACGCATGCGTGAGGGTAACTCGGATGCGCACAACAGGCCGGGAGCCTGCGCTTCGCCTGGCATTGCGTCGCACGCTGCACCATGCAGGAATGTCGCAAGCGCTGCTGCCCGGAATGCCGGTGCTGCCTGATCTTTCATCTGCGACAGGATGGCGCCCAGGCTGCCGGCCAGCACATCACCGGTGCCGCCACTGGCCAGCGCGGGTCCGCCGCTGAGGTTGATGCATCGTTGGGTGCCGTCGCTGATGATCGTACCCATGCCCTTGAGGATGATCACCGCATCCAGTTGTCTGGACAGCGCATCGGCTGCCGCAAGCCTGTCCGCCTGTACTGCCGCGGTGTTACGGGCCAGCAGGCGTGCGGCCTCCAGTGGGTGAGGCGTGATGATGCGACGTGCATTGAGTGACTGGAAGCGGACCGCCAGCGCCGGGTCGGCGGCAATGAGGTTCAGTGCGTCAGCATCCAGAACAATGCCTGCCGGACACGTTTGGGGCGCCTCGTGCCACTGTCGCAGCAGTTGTCGCATCAGGATCTGCATGCGATCGGATTGCCCTGCACCCGGACCGATGACCCAGACGCCGCCATGGTCGCTGAGACTCTCGGCGGGGCGCAGCATCATTTCCGGTGCGACGGGGTCGTAGCCGGGCGGATGCGGCCCGTCGAGCAATCCGACAAACACGCGGCCAGCACCCATCTGGAGGGCGGCTCGTCCGGCCAGGATGGCAGCGCCGGCCATGCCGCTGTCGCCTCCGATAATGATGACATCGCCCTGCGTGCCTTTGTGGCTGTTCAGGCGCCGTCGGGGCCATAAGGACAGCAAAGAACGGTCCGAGAGCGCCAGAACCGGACTGTTCGCCCGGGCAAACGCATCGGCGAGGCAGAGAGTGGCAATGCGGGTCTCCCCGCAGACATCGGGCCCGTCTGCGGTAAGTAGTCCGGGTTTTGCAGCGATGAAGCTCAGGGTGTGGCTGGCCTGCACGCAGGGACTTGAGGCCACGCCGGTGTCGGCGTCCAGGCCGCTGGGAATGTCCAGCGCCAGTGTGCGGGGATGGCTTGCGGTATTGATCAGATGGATGAGTCGGGCTGTTTCGCCAGCAGGCGGATTGCGGGCACCGATGCCCAGCAGGCCGTCGATGATGCAGGCCCACGCGTCCGGGTCGATGTCGGTCAGGGAATCGGCCGGTTGAACCGGTATGCCCGCTGACTCCAGTTCTGCCCGGGCGCGGGCGGCGTCGGTGGCGGTATCGCCTGTCGGTCCGGTTGCATACACGGACAGCGGAATGCCGGCCTGATGGGCGTGGCGTGCCAGCACGAAAGCGTCACCGCCGTTGTTGCCTGTGCCCGCCAGGATCAGCCACGGGCGGAGAGCGGCGGTTGCGGGTTCACCCATGCAGTGCTGTTTTGCCCATTGCCAGGCTGCCTCCCCGGCCCGAGCCATCAGCGTGAAGGATGGCATCTGCGCGTAGGCGGCAGACTCGGCCGCACGCAGGTCGGCGACCCCTAGAACGTTCAGGTCGTCACCCCTGGGTTGCAGCAGACCGTCTTCTTGTCGTGAAGGGCGGCGAAGCGGCTCGAAGGCAACGTATAATTGCGGATTCGCTCCTTTGCAGTTGTCTTCCATGTCAAGCAATCCCGTTTCTGTGGTTTTTACGCTGTCTGGCGTTCGCGCCCTGTCAGATTTTCGTGAATCGTCACTGCTCGAGCGCCTGAAGGCGGTCGATGGCCGTGTACGATCCGTGCAGGCTGAGTTTGTGCATTTCGTTGCATCATCCGGCTCTCTGGACGACCAGCAGAGCAATGTCCTGAAGGGGTTGCTGGATTATGGCGTACCGCTGGGCCCCAAAACCGATGCGGATTTGACCCTTCTGGTGGTGCCCCGATTGGGTACCCTGTCGTCATGGGCAAGCAAAGCCACCGAAATCGCGCACAATGCCGGCTTGAATTCTATCGCACGCATTGAGCGGGGCGTGCGTTTCCATATCGGTCTGAAACATGGCCTGCTCGGTGGTGTTCCAACCCTGACCGCCGACGAGCTGGCAGGGATTGCCGCGCTGTTGCACGATCGCATGACAGAGACCGTGTTGCCCGGCAACAGCAAGCCTGAGCTGCTGTTTGCTGATGTGGAGCAGCGTGTGCTGCGCACTGTTTCGCTGGCCGCAGGCCGCGATGCCCTGGTTAAGGCCAATGCGGATCTGGGTCTGGCCCTGTCGGACGATGAAATCGACTACCTCATGGGCGCTTACAGGGACATGGGGCGCGTCACGACTGATGTAGAGCTGATGATGTTTGCGCAGGCCAATTCTGTGGACTGCCGCCACAAGATTTTCAATGCCGAGTGGACGCTGGACGGACAGGCGCAGGATATCAGCCTGTTCGGCATGATCCGCAATACACACAAGACCACGCCGCAGGGCACCATCGTGGCGTATGCAGACAATGCGGCCATCATGGAAGGCGCGTCGGCGAAGCGTTTTTTCCCCGATACAGATGGTGTATACCGCCCGCATGCAGAGCAGACCAATTATCTGGCGAAGGTGGAAACGCATAACCACCCGACAGCCATTTCGCCGTTTGCAGGGGCTGCTACCGGTGCAGGAGGCGAGATCCGCGATGAAGGTGCAACGGGTCGTGGCGCAAAACCCAAGGCCGGTCTGTGCGGCTTCACCACCAGTCATCTGCGGTTTGCAGACGCGCCACAGCCGTGGGAGAGCGGGCAGAACGCAGCGCAACCTGTCGGTGAGCGTGAAACGCGCGCTGACAATCCGGCGGTCGGTATTCCGTCACGCATTGCCACGCCCTTGTCCATCATGGTGGATGGCCCCATCGGCGCGGCCAGTTTCAACAACGAGTTTGGTCGTCCCAATCTCGGTGGCTATTTCCGCACGTTTGAGCAACGGGTAGGAGGGCAGGTTTTCGGTTATCACAAGCCCATCATGCTTGCCGGCGGTATCGGCAATATCCGCGATACGCACAGTTTCAAGAACGACCTGCCCGAGGGTGCATTGCTGATTCAACTTGGTGGTCCCGGCATGCGCATCGGCATGGGCGGGGGTGCGGCATCGTCCATGGGTGTGGGTGCCAACACCGAAGCGTTGGACTTTGATTCGGTTCAGCGCAGCAATCCGGAAATCCAGCGACGCTGTCAGGAAGTATTGGACCGCTGCTGGGAAATGGGCACGGACAACCCCATCCTGTCCATTCATGACGTGGGTGCAGGCGGCATTTCCAACGCATTTCCCGAACTGGCCGACAATTCCAACTGCGGTGCCACCTTCGATCTGCGCAAGGTGAACCTGGATGAAGCGGGCATGAGCCCGGCAGAAATCTGGTGCAATGAAAG
>SXGQ01570360.1_pt1 | contig 18936 bp, 3 predicted proteins | sample 3178371 | NCBI WGS metagenome assembly SXGQ01 (sample SAMN11356859, study PRJNA531348) | freshwater metagenome | isolation source: freshwater sample F1-20 | place: China: Fuxian Lake, Yuxi | collected 2017-12-25 | reverse complement strand
CAATTCAAGCAGTAGCAGTATCTCCAGCAGTAGCAGTGGTTCCAGCAGTAGTAGCGGATCTAGCAGTAGCAGTGGTTCCAGCAGTAGTAGCGGATCTAGCAGTAGCAGTGGTTCCAGCAGTAGTAGCGGATCTAGCAGTAGCAGTGGTTCCAGCAGTAGTAGCGGATCTAGCAGTAGTAGCGGATCTAGCAGTAGTAGCGGATCTAGCAGTAGTAGTGAGTCTAGTAGTAGTAGCGGATCTAGCAGCAGTAGTCAATCCAGCAGTAGCAGTCAATCTAGCAGTAGTAGTGGCTCTAGCAGCAGTAGTGATGGCTCTAGCAGCAGTAGCGATGGCTCTAGCAGCAGTAGCGATTCCAGCAGTAGTAGTGATTCTAGCAGCAGTAGTGACTCTAGCAGTAGCAGTGACTCCAGCAGTAGCAGTCAGTCCAGCAGTAGCAGTGACTCTAGCAGTAGCAGTCAATCTAGCAGTAGTAGCCAGTCTAGCAGTAGCAGTCAATCTAGCAGTAGTAGCCAGTCTAGCAGTAGTAGTCAATCCAGCAGTAGCAGTCAATCTAGCAGTAGTAGCCAGTCTAGCAGTAGTAGTCAATCCAGCAGTAGCAGTGACTCTAGCAGTAGTAGTCAATCAAGCAGCAGTAGTTTGTCTAGCAGCTCTTCTTTAAATACAGATCCTCTTTTTGCATACAGGTCTTTAGGTGGAGATCCAACCGATTTGATATGGACTAATGTTTTTGCATTTAACGGGAATGTCAGCAAATCAGATTCTCAACTTACATCAGATTATATAAATTCTTTTAATGGCACGTCGATGCCATTTGCTAGATCTTATGAAAGATATGTGCATGCTATTGTAAAAAGTTGGTACAGAGGCGATCAAACAAATATTGCATATTTTAATTTGGCAGTGAAGATGATTGCAGCCTCTCTTAACTATAGGCCAAATATCACAGACGGAACTGGTAATTTACCTGGTCAATTTAAGATTAATCAGGCATCAGAATCTGATCTTTACGACACTATAACTCTTGATGGTGCTAAATCTGCAATAAATTATCATTTAAGAGATGCCTGCTTGCATTTTGCGCAGCTTGGAATACTAACTAATGATGCATCTGCTATACGTAAAGCAAGTTCTATAATGTCTGGTTTTGCTGATAAAATACGTGACAATTGGCCAGTCTGGAATCCTTATTTTGGTGTTGGATTCGGAAGCGGAAGATTGCCAAATAACCAAAATAATCCTGCTTCTTATCAATTGGAAAGTTCTTCTGGTATTTGGGGAGGATGGATTTACTACGATTTAAATCTTGCAATGCCTCTTGTTGAAGCATGGTCTCTAATAAAAGACAATCCAAATTGTACTTCTGACAAAGATTGGGTTAAGTCTATGTTCAATCTTTTCTTGCAGTTCCAAACATGGAGAAGGCAAGCCGCTCCGCCTACTGTTAATTGGAACTCAAATGGCCAGCCTGATTATTCAAACCAAGATATGAGGCTCATAAAGGGTTATCTTGAATTTGGAATTTTACTTGAAGAGCCTGAGCTTGTTCACTATGGTGTTTGGTATCTTAAAAATATTTACAGAGGACTGTTTACTTCAGATGGTTGGTGGCACGAGGGAGCTCCAGCTTATCAGGATGACTTGCAAAGGGGTCTTAATTGGGCAATAATGGATTTCCCTGGATGGGAAAATGCTCCATATAGATATAGTGACCCGCCAGGATTTATTGCTTCAGCAATTGATGGCACTAGATTTGACAACATTAATTTATATGATTTAGTAAGCAGGCAAACAGATAGATCTAATAGAGTTTTCTCGCATATTCAACTGTTTAATGGATTTCCTCTTTGTAGAGGAGATTCTAATTGGAATCAGGCAGATTCAATTGAATTAAGAAATACTCTTACTATAGAAAACAGTCAGATTATATACCCTGCCGCGTCTAAGCTTTTTGGTACTGGATGTTTGGCAATTTTGGGAAATGAAAAAGGAAGTAGTTCCCAAAAGGATCTTGGCACTGTAGTAAGTCTTGAGTATGGTTCTGGCCAAACTCACAGTCATGCAGACTCTCTTCATTTAAATGTTTTTTCCAAGAATCAAGAAGTAATGAGCGAAACTCAATACAATCCTGTCTCTGGAGATACAATATCAAGTAGAGCTTGGCAATCTTGTACTGCATCTCATAATACTGTTGTTGTCAATCAGATTAGTCAAAACACAACTGGTGCTTTTGGCGATAACAGAAGAACTAAAAATGCTCTTGATGAAATTGATGGCATGCCCGATTGGGCATGGAGATTCTATAGCGGACAAAGAACTACTAATTATGGCAAATTGAGACTATATAATAAAGATTATTCTAAAGTAAAGGTTATGGAAGTAGATGCAGAAAAGTCGTACAATGCAGTTGTGTCTCCCATGACTAAATACAGAAGAACTGTTTCTCTTGTTGAGATAGATACAGAGGACAATTATATAGTTGATATATTTAGGGTTTCTGGTGGGACACAGCATGATTACATGTTGCACAGCTGCTTACAGACAAGCTATTCTGCAACAATTAATGCAGGTGTAATGTCATCTATTGCTAGCGGCCAATTATTTCCAGCCGCAAATTCTGCATCTGGTATGAATCTTATTGTAAAAAATGAATCATTCTTGACTAGCAATAATTGGAATGTAGAGTTCTTGCCATCTGCTACATCTGAAGACTGGAAACAATATACATACATGATTGGCCAGTCTGGTTCAGAAATAATAAAATGTACTGCTCCAAGTATGAGAATTGCAAACCAGACAAGGCCATTTATTTGTGTAAGGCGCACTGCATCAGAAAGTGTATTCGTGGCAGTTCATCATGCAGTTAAAAAATCAAATTCAAGTAAAATATTAAGCATACAGTCTTTGCCAAGTACAAATTCTAACGTAATTGCTTTAAAAATTAACTTGACAAATGGTAGAAGTGATACTGTAATATCTGGAGAGGGTCCAACCGATAGCTCTTTAATAGATAATAGAATACAATTTACTGGTTCATTTGCTCACGTTGCAGAACATTCTGATTCAATGTTTGCAGATAGATGGTTATATTTGGTAGACGGCAGCAATCTTTCTCTTGGTTCAAATAGTATATCTGAAAATGTATCATATAGCGGCACTATATCGCATGTATATAGAATAGAAGATGGAGATGTAGAAAACTCTTTTGAAACAAATGCTGTATTGCCGACTTGGAAGGATTTCCAGGGATATACGCTACTTATAGATCCTCAGGGTTTGCCAAGATGGTCCTATAGTATATCTTCCGTAAGATTTGGCTCTTCAACTCAATTTATAAGAACAGACGATGAGCCTGGAATAAAGATAGAATCAGATGCTATTGGTCCATATTGCAAGCAAAAGTATTTTCCAAATTGGGGAGAGCGTGGATCTATGCAGTTTAAGATTCCTGGTTCTGCACTTCTTGTTATTGCTCCAAGTTCAAGCAGTAGTTCTAGTAGCGGTTCTAGTAGTAGTTCTTTCTTTAACCAGCTTGCTGTTGATGTAGATTCAATTATAAGATCAAGATTTCAAAATGCTCCCAGTGGGGGTTCTTGCACCAATCCTCCATCAGATCTTGATATTATGTCCTTGTACAACAATCCACATAACTCAACTTTTACTTGGTCGGAACTTGACTGGGACAACTTGCTTGTTAATACAAATCCCAATTCCACAGTTATTGTTAGTGGAAATTCGGTTGCTGTTGATACAACTCTTCGTTCTTTAATTTCTAGTTATGTTGGTAACAATTTTAATCCAAGACAGGGAGATAAAAATATTCTTGGTTTCCCTACTGGTAGTCCTCCCATTCCAAACACATGTCATCCAAGAAGTAGATATGTAAGAGTATTTACTATAGAAGAAATACCTAAGGGTTGTTGTGGCGGTGTTGCATGGGACAATCTAACTGCTAGTTGCAAATGTATACCTTCTGGTACGCTTGATGGATGTGGATCAAGCTCTACTGCATCAACTAGACCCATGTGTTCATGTAATGACAGGAGAATAAAGAAGGCTCTTTCTGAACATGACACTTCTTGTGGGCAATGGATAAGAACTACTGGTGTTCAAACTGCTTTTGCTTATAGGGCTGTAAAAACAAGAATAGAATATGGTGGATCAATTGGTACCGGGGTAGATATTGTGTCTGGTGCTGCTGCGCAGCAACAACTTTTAACTGATATATTTGATCGTTGCCTAGATATATTGCGTGAAATAAACAAATATACTACAGGTCCTAATGGACAGGGCTCTTATGAAATGATGAGAAATGGATGGACTATTGATAACTGCTCTGATGATCCTAATGTAAATGACGGTCCTTATCTTGGTACAGCATGGGGAATTAATGGACTAGTTAGAATGCTTGATCTTATTGGTCCAGCTGTTCAGCAGGCAGATCCAGTTTTGTATAGTAAGCTTGGAGATCAGCTTAGGTCTGAAGTTCTTCAAATGGTTGATGATTGGAAAAATAATCGTGCATGGTACATGAAGGGGCAATTAGCAACAAATCCTTGTGGATCAGGAAGATCGAACACGAATCAATGGATTGAGCCTGTTTGTGCCCTTATAAATGCTTCACTTTTCCTGATTGATAAATTTGGTCAAACTGATTTAAAACCTGCATATAATATGGGAGCTTGTCTTTTAGGTTTTTCTGTAAAAAATCAATTTACAGATGGCGGTTTTGCTGAAGGTTGGGGCTATGCAGCTCAATGTGCCCCAGAGATGTTCTTTACTATAGAAAGAATGAACAAATCTGGTGATTTTAGGATAAGAGACGCTGTGTGGTCAAGTGGCTTTGTTAATAATTATTGGAATTGGTTTACTGATCATATGTTGCCTGGAAATTATATAGCTAACTATTCTGATTGCAGGAAGCAACAGGTAGATTCTTGGGCTCTTAGTACGCCATATAGAGATCTTCCATCCTCTTCCGAGGCTTGTAATAATGCAAATAAGATAATCGCTTACAATAATTTTACATTCTTATTCCCTGGTAATGCTGGAAGTATAGATGGAATAAATTGTTATTCTGGCAAAAAAGCACTAACTTTACTTAATCAGGGCTATAATGTCAATAGCCCGATATTGAATATGAGTAATTTTAAAAATTATACAGATTCAAGAATTGTATTTTGGAGAACAGGAAGAGCTAAGCCTTCAGATATAGATAGTTCTTCTGCTAGTTCTCATTTTGCTTTATGGGTCAAGGGTGGTAGCTTAAAAGATGGGCACAAGCATAGGGATGAAGGTCAGTTTGCTATATACTGTGGAAAGAAATCAATTATTCTTGAATCTGGTATCGATTATGATATAATTAGTGCTGATGCAGAAGCTTTGGCTGATCAAAGAGGACATAGCATATTGCAGATCGGAGCAAAAGCAAAATCTACTCTTGTTAATTGTCCCATGACGGTTTCCACACTAAGCCAGACAAATGGTGATGTTTCTATAAATCTCAATGACTCTTATGTATCTAGTGTAATAACTTCATGCAGCAGAAGACTTCAATGGTCTCATTCTGGAACATTAACTGATCCACTATCAGTTACTGTTACCGACAGTGTAGTGTTTGCTGCAGCAGTAATTTCTACCCAGGAAATATTTAGATTCCATACTGGAAGATCTACAAATTCATCTGGTTCTACAAATCCGCTTACTGTTTCTGGCTCTGGTGTATCTTGGAATATTTCTTGGCCAGGTGTTACAATGACAATACTTTCAACTATACCTATAGTTGTTGCTAACGGGTTTGCGATGGATTTTACTCAGCTTTTGCCTTCCACTCAATCTAGTATAAATAATCCAAGATATCACAGAATTATTTCAATAAAACCAGTAAATAATATATCAGCAAATTCTTCACTAATTTTGACTACATCTATTACTGCAAATCATGATGCCAATGGTGGATAATTTATAAAAGGATTATTTTAAAATAATACTTATTATCAATTTGTTGAATGTCGATAAATTTATAAACTTTTTATGTATAAAATGTTTTATTGCATTTTTTTTGTATAAATATATATGGGATTCCCCAATACAGTACATGTACATGGCTCTTTAAGTGACTCTTCAATAGTTGGTCAGGGTAAATATCCTACCATATCCCCTTCGGCTGTTACTGTTATTGATTGTGGTAATTTTTATTCAGCAGAAAATTCTGGTGATTTGTTCTACATGGTTGATTTTCAGCAATCTGGTGCTGTATCTACTTCTTATGTTAGGACGGTAGCTGATTCTATTGACAATTTTACTGGTGGTTCTTCAAGTTTTATTTATAAAATAAAATCTAGTTTTTCTGGCAAGGTTTATTATGGCCTTAGACTGGGTTTTACTGCAGAATTTTCTGGTTGTAGAATAAATTTTTATTACTCTAATTCTTTAAATCATTCAATATTTATTTCTGAAAGTGATGTGCTTTCTTTGGGTGGTTTAAATAAGTTTTATTTTGTTCATGATTCTTTTACTGCTTTTGATTCAGAGGTTAGAGATTTTAAAATATCAATAGACGCTCCTGGCGTAATTATTGATTCTATAATTTTTAGTGACTCTTCAGTCCGTTCTTTTCCTGATATACAGTCTTACATATCAAAAGAAATAGGTTCTATTTTTTCCCTTGAATCCGATATTGATCAGAATTCATCTCTTTCATATACTTCTTTAAAATCAAAAATTGATTATTCTTCTATTACTCTTCACATGCAAATTTATTTAATAGATCAATCTGAAAGAGCTGTTGGTTTTCTCAAATGCCATTCATATATAAATACAAATTCAATAATATTTGATGACGGGTGGCTTGCTTTTAACATAAATTATTTTAAAAATTATTCTGCTCAAGATCAGTATTTTATAATGCAGAATTTCAAGCTTGGTATATCATTAGTTGGTTGCCCCAAAAATGAAAATTTATATTTTATATGGTCTCAAGCCACAGATTATAATTCTGGATTTTTGACCATGAACAGAAATAATGAAGATGAACTTATTCAATCTGAGTATGATCTTGCGGTAAAATTATTTGATCAAGGTGAAAGTTCATCTGAAAATAACATACAGACACAATCTCCTGAAATTCAAAATTTGATAATAAAGAATTTTGGCAACTACAAGTATTCAAATCCAGTAAATGTAGACATAGAGAATATAGATGATAAAAGCAGTCAAATGGTTTTGAAACTTCCAGACAGAGTTGTTACATTCCTTTTTGACGTAAGTGGATCTATGACATGGAATGACCCTAATGGGAGAAGATTTGATGTTGCAAAATCTATAATAGACAGATTTGCTGGCGGTTATCCTGGTAACCTAAATTACCAAGTATTAACTTTTGGTGGAACTAGAATTCTTACAGAGTGGTTTGGTGTTGTTGAAGGAAAAGTTAGTGATACATCTGATGCAAACGAAGCTAAAAGAAAAGCTTTTTTTGATGAGGCTTTTAAGTTTAATGGTGTTCAAATAGTAAGAAAGAAAGGTTCTCCTCCGGTTTCTCCAACGGATGGAGACATAGTTTTTTCTGGATATTCAAAAATACTATATGACTCTGGATTGGAAGAAAATACAGAATATTATTATTCCGTATTCAGTCAAACTGATGATGGTAGATTTTCTGATCCAGTTGTGATAAGGGCCGTCCCGGAACCTAGAATTGTTCCATCTGGAATAAAAAATTTAAATGGTAAGTCCTTTAAGGCTTCGGGCGTTCCTAGAGATGAAAACACTCATTGTCTTTTGCACATGGATGAATCTGGAGGTCTTAATATTTTTGACTTCGCAAAAGGTGCAATATTTGTTTATGAAAATACAGAAGAAAATTCTTTGCCTATATGGATAGAAAAAAGCGAGTCTATACCTTCATCAAGTGTTCAAGGTGAAGGTAAGGGCAGTGGTTTAAGATTAAATGGTAAAAGTGAATATATTCACGTTGAAGATAACAATTTTCAGCCACTAGTCTCTGAATCTTTTGGATTTATGGTTTGGGTTTACCCATTTTCCTCTAATGAATCATATTTTGATGCTCAGCTTGGCTTAATTAATTTAACAAAATCAAATGATGAAATTATTAGAATTTTTATTCAAGAAGACGGTAGTTTATTTGTCAATTCTTCATTGGGTTCTTTTGTTTCTTCAGAAAAAATTACACCCAATACATGGAATCATATTTGTATTTTTTCAGACTCTTCATCTTCTAAATTGTATATAAATGCAAATGAGGAGATACACGGTAGTATTTATTCTGGTGAGTCAATAAAAAATCTAGAAATAGGAAGATCTACTGACGATATTTATTATTTTGGAAAAATAACGGAGTTTTCTCTTCACTCTTCAATAAGAGGTCCCTCATATGTGTCAGAGCACTACAACAATGTCCCTTCTTGGAATGGAGAATCTATTGCTGTTATGTCATTTGATGTTCCATCTTCTTACTTAGATGGTAGTACAAGGTACTCAATAAGGTATAAGCCGGAAATAGGTCCTCTTAGACATTTGAGTGACGATATAAGTGGGCCTGCAAATTATGGTGCATATCAGGGTGATACCGGATTAAGACCGGAAAATGTTCCACCTGGATACGTTGTAAGAAATGTAAATTTTTCTAGAATAGTATATGGCGATGACTTGGGCCCAACTCATGTGTTTGATGGAACCGAATTTAAGTCTGGATTAATAGACAAGAAAAGTTATAAGCATGTGTTTATTGGTGATTTTGCATCTCCTTTTGATGAAATTGAAAAACTTTCTATAGGATTGGAGGCTCCTGGTTTTAGGCATTTCTTTAGAATTTTTGTAATAAACCAAAACGACATATCTTCTTTACCAGAAGATAGCGGATTGTTTGAATTTACCCCTCCTGTTTGGAGGCAAAGATCAGAATATCCTGTTCAAATATCAGGTGTTTCAGATGTTGAGTATTTTGTTGGCGATTCAAAAGTCATGCTAACTTGGAATTTAAACAATAAGCAAAATATAGAAAATATTTTAGTTTATTTTAGTAGGAAATACAAGCCAGACATACACGCCGCATATAGAAAATATAACAATGAAGCTTCTACCATGGAATTGTATCCTGTGTTTTTGGGAGACAAAAATTCTACAGAGTTTGTTTTAAGAAAAGGCATAGTAGAATTCGCAAGAAGAAATACTAATGATCAAAATAGTCCAATACAAAATCTTGGAACAATTGGAAGATGTCCAGAGTGCGATCTTCTTAATGGAGAAAAAGGTTATTTTTCAATCTACACTAGAGATAAATTTGGCAATTATAGTGAGCCTGTTTTTATTGAGGCAATTCCAAATCCAGGAAATCAAGAATCGGCTATACCTCCGGATCAAATATTCGGCATTAGATACCAGCCTGTAGATGAGCAGAGTGTTTCAATAAGATGGATTAATCCAAGTAAGATAAATTCATATTCTGACATACAATGTTGGCTTGACGACAGAATAGTTTTTTACTTCAGGGCAACTGATATATTTGGTAGAAAATTAGAGACAAGATATGAATTTAAATTTGTAACAAGTAGAGGCATTGACGTTTCAACATCTTCAACAGATACAGACTCATTCGGCTTCCCTGGTCAAATTTTTCATGGATTTGGTGGTAATTCCTGGGGTTCTAGATCTTTTTACTCAGAGCCTCCTCCTCTTGGCTTTTCCGATTCGCTTGGTTTTGAGGCAAGTTCTTTATTTTTTGATCCCGAAAAATCAGAGGCCCTTAGGGAAAAAATATATTTCTCTGAAATAGCTAATGTACAAGAAGTCAAAAATTCATTAGATGGATATTATAAAATATTTTTTGATCTTTCTAATGCTTCTTCTGATCAGCTTTCTATGATAAATCAGGTGTATTTTGCTGCTCAAATAGTGTTGAGAACATCAAAAGACATAAGAGAAAATGCTATTGCAGACAGATCAAATACTTCTATAGTATTTGATTCTCAAGATAAATTTGAGTATGCTACTTTACCAATAAGGGTTTTAATGGATCAGCCACTTGCTATAGTGGCATATCAGAATGGCAATGTTATATACCCAAGAGGTACCACTTTAGTTGTTCCTGAACCAGGTCCTGGCAATGTTAGTTTTGATCCCTGTGATGATGCATTTTATGGTCAGTCTCAAGATGGGTTTTACTACGAAAGCGGCAAATTAACACCAGGCTGTTATGTTTCTAGAAATAGGCCATACTCAATTTTAATTAGAGCTTCATATAGGAAGCAGCCATTGCCGGATGGCACATTAATAGATGCATATGTGTACAATGATGTTAGCCCATATGATCCTTCTTTACCAAATAGATTTAATGCTCTTTCTGTTTGGGGAGAAATTTGTGGATACGTGGCGTATTGCGATCAAGACAGTCCTTTGGATCCAGACCCTTTTGCTGGTACATATTCTCTAAGCAACATAGGTTTGCTTAGTTCTTCTGGGACTTTTACGGCTCATTCTTCTGGTAGATTTTCAGAATGCGTATATAGAATACCTGTTCCTGATTCTCCTTCTTCTGTAAGAGTAATATTCAAACTGAGTATTGATAATTTTTTTGCATGTCCTCAAGTATATTTAAATTTTGTATCTAATTTAAGAATAAAAATTAATACAAGGGGACCTATAGCTGATGGAGTAGATGTTGCAAAGCAACTTTGTTTTGCATACACCATAGACCCAGATTTTGATGTTTCATCTGGAAACAATGTTGATATAGCCCAGCAGTATATACAACCAGTACCTGATTTTACTCCAATATCTTGGGAACTATTGAAATATAGAAACGCCAAAGAAAGACCGTTTTATTCTACTTCTCAACAGCAGAATAATGGATCTTTTGTTTTAGCAGATGGAGTATTTGATTTTACTCAAAATGGTTATAGTCAAAGTGTATTTTTTGGTCCAGCAAATGGAGTAGTTGCTAGTTTAATTGGAGACGGAGAAGATGTATTTTTAATAGGAGAAGAGTACGCTATTAAGGCGTCTATTACATATAATGGTTCTACCGTAAGTGCATTTGGCCCTGCTTGTATATTCCCAATTAATACAACAAGTAATTCCGATAATCCTGATTTGCCTTCAATAAAAAAATCTTCATTTTTTATGTCAAATGCAAATGGAGAGTTTGTTGAGACTATATATAGTGACGGTAAAGACTATGCGGTATTTTTGGTTTCTAGAGATCCAGAAATCACTTATGTTAATTCTTCAGGGGTTTTAAGATCAACTGTTTCTGGTTTCTTGAAATGCTATAATTCAAACCTGTTTGATGATTCTGGTATAGAAAATGCAATTATTTATAAGCCACAGGCTGGTTCTTCTTTGCTTTTTGAAATTATAAGGCCATATTCTTATTTTGAATCAACTGAGCCTTATTGGAAAAACCAAGTAAAAATAATACACAAGAATCTTCTTTTCGTAGAAGAAAATGGAGTTGTCGTCCCAAGAGGTGACGTTGTGTCCTCTAATTCATCTTTTGTGTCTATTGGAAACGAAAACGAAAACCTTATTGCGATTACTTGTAATGCATTTATTCCTTTAATATGGTCAAAATTTGGAGAGCCTACTACGTTGAAAGACAACGGTATGATATGCTCCCACATACATCAGAATCCTTTTGGTTCTGCTGGTACAATTGGTCCTCCTCAAGTGCCTTTTATAGATTATGATATAGAAATAAAAGGCACCATAAGTACAACTGTGGACGGAAAAAACCAGAATATAATTAGTTCTGGTAACTGGGGCACTGGCAATCCACCAAAATTTGTTAAGTTTATAGAACCTCTCAGGGTAGATCTTGCTTATGTTATGGTTAACGGTCAACCTTCATCTACATTAAAAATAGATGGCTTCTCTCAAAATAGACTTGTTTTTGTGGTTACTTTTGCTGGAAGGCCAGTTTCTGAAAATAGCATACTTAAAGTGTATCAGTGTGGAACCGACATACTTGTACCAGAACAAGATATAATAAGAGCAGAAATAAAAAATGATCCATTTTTTACTGGCAGGGATATTTCTGGTAATATAATACCTGGATATACACCGGGTAATCAGAGTTTTTTCTATCTTGATATATTGCCAATACAAACTGTTGATTTAGTTGATTGTAAAATTTTTGTTGAAAGTAACTATGACGAGTCTGGAACTACCGCTAGACAAAGAGTTCTTGGAGTAAAAATAAATTATGTTCCTAGTAGTGGTGGTGGGACATCAGGATTTTTTGACTCAGATATAGAAATATCTTCTTCAAGTAGTTATCCGGAAGAATTGCCAGACTCTTCTAATGGAGAGGGTTTTTCTTCTTTTGTCGGTGATGACGGTTTCACTACAGATAGTGAATCTTCTTCATCTTCTTCGTCGTCATTTTCTTCATCCTCTTCTTCATCTTTTAATATACCCAAATTAGAAGATGATCTTTCTGAAGCAGTTAGGCCATCGGGTTCATCGCCTTTTACAAAAACATGTTATATATATGATTTATCTCTAGAGGGTCAAGAAGAGACTTCTCCTTGGATTAGAATTGCAGATATGGCAATGGATAGAGCATGGAGCTCAACTGAATATATAAATGGAAATATTTATAACATAGGTGGAGTTATATCTGCTGGTATAACATCTTATAATGAGTACTGGATTGCTAGTCAAAATAGATGGGTTTACAGGTCTGCCATGCCTGTGTCTAAATTTGGCATGCAAAGCTGCAATGATGGTCGTTATATATATTGTTTTGGCGGTATAGAAATAGCAGACGTTAGGGTTGGTGGTGGATTTGGTGGTGGCATGGGTGGATCAATAGGTGGTGGTACTTCTAGTTCATCTGGCTCGAGCTCAAGCAGTTCTATATTGACTCAAAGAAGACCAGTGGTTTCCACTACTGTTCATAGATATGATACAGTCACTGACACTTGGATCCAATTAAAGTCTATGCCTGTTTTGGATGTAGAAGGTAATGATATTAGTGATACTACTATCCCAAACAACCTAAGTATAACAAAATATGGTGTTGCTTTTGGCAAGGCTCATTTAGTAGGCGACAAAATTTATATAATTTGTGGGGCTAACTATATAAATTATTCAACTTTTGAGCCATCAAAAATGAATGACAGAATATTAATTTATGATATTTCAACAAATAAGTGGTCTTTTAGTGAGGCTCCTGATGATCTTTCAAAATATACGTATCAAAGAGTTTATCCATCTTCTTTCATAAAAGACAATAAAATATTTGTTTTTGGTGGTACAAAATATGAAATACAGCTTGAAACAATTTATGTAACTGGATGGTTTGGTTCTATACAGGTTCCTTATACTAATAGGATAACTGCTACAGATATTTACAGCATAGATTTAGGGGTATTTAGTGCATCAAATTATTCTTCTATGAATTTCAGTATATCTGATGCAAGTTATTTATTCGATACAATACCTTATCCAAGAGATCAGGCTGGATGCTTGGCTCTTAATCAAAATGTTTATGTCCTTGGTGGGAGAATACTTCCAAATGGCGATTATCCTGGAACTCCTCATTCCAGAAAATTTGAAAGACTTGTTTATTCAAACGGTTCTTATTCCCATCAGAAAATTGAAAAAATACCACAGGGAAGAAGTATTTTTGGTATGGTTTCAGATGGTCTTAGTAGAATATTTGTATGCGGTGGTATAATATCTTCATTTGCGCCAGGGTATGCTCAAATAAAAGTTGAGGCATATGGAGAGCAGACAGAAAAAAATGCTGATGATACTGTAGACATTTATGAAGAGGCAGATGCAGTTGTTAGACTTGACGGGAGATCTTCTTGCGACTTAATAGTAACTTTGTATGATGAAGAAGGCGACATAATAGAGAAAAATGTTCGTGTAGAAATATACGGATCTATTAAGTTTCCAATTGAAGATGACTTTGAAGAGGGTCCAGGAATGGGATTCTTTAACAGAGGTGAAGAAGTAAGAAAAAGAATGCTTAAAAGAAGAGGAACAAGAGTATATCCAATTCAAATATCTCCACAAAATTCACTCTCACAAGATGGTAAGATTTTTGCAAAGGTGCTTCCTAGAACAGAGGATCCTCTTAGGACTTTAAGTGAGATTAAATCTATACTTAATAGGGATGTAAGTACAGACGGCGTTGGAGATCAATCTGATATAATAAAAATTGTTCAAGATACTGTAAGATTCCCATATCAAATTGTAATTTCAGCTCAAGTTGTTGATGATTTTTACTTTGGCAGTACAGTATATAATCCTATTTCTTCTTCAAGTTCGTCTTCTGATGTTCTTTTTTATCCTGAGCTTTTTGAGCCAGATACTCAGGCAGATGCTGGTGAGTTTTTATCAGCCAGATCTATGCCTTCATTTAAGGTAATAAATACATCTGGCACTAGTGCAGTTTTGCCGACTTACTTTTTTGATCGCGGTTTTATTCTCATGACTCAGCAATTTGGATTTATTGGCACAGTTGGAGATTCGGATCTTTACGCGGTTACTGTTCCCAAAACAGGATCTTATAAATTAAGTGTTGTAAGAAGAAACTTTAGTTCAATTAAAACAAAAGTAAAAATATACAACTCAAATACTCTTCCATATCCTGTGTGCTCTACCGGCGGTTCTAATACAATAGCATTTAGAAACGAATTTGGCATACCAGAATATTTTTCTCCATGTGGGTCGTCAAATCTTGGAGAAATAGGAGAAGCTATAAATCTTGTTGCTGGAAAATTATATTATCTTGAGGTTTCTGCTCTTGATGAAAATTCAACAAATTTAAGTGAAAAAGTGGGAGAATATTCTCTAAGGCTTGGCATAGTTCTTAACCAAAATGAAGTTGGTTTTTACGCAAATATATATAATTCTGGATCTCAATCTGGATCGTCATTCAGATCTGTTCGCTCCTCTGGGACTAATGCATATTCTGATGGAGCGATTCAGGGCTCTCCCGATTCCGAAGAGAGTTTTGCTGCTTTGAATTTTAGAAATGGCTCATCTGACTGTATATTCACTTGCCCAGAGTGCCTACCGGATAGCTCTAAGTGGGCTGGAGTTTCATGTACGGGAAGTGACAATACCAATTGCGTGTCTCTTCAAGTTGACTCGTCTCCTCCCTCTGGTAGTCTTGATTTCTATTCATTTAGAAGTTTGCAAATATCATCAAGTGCTTCTTCTGATCCTTACGATCCGTATGGAGACGTAGTTGTTCCTCCTCCACAGCCTCCAATTACTCTGCCAGAATATCTTTCTGTGGAATTTTCTGATATAGATATTGCAATTCTAGCAAACTCTGCTGGTTTTTCTTTCTTTGATCGAAATACCAGTCCTATTATACAGTATTACGCAGATTTTGACTGGATACCAGAAGTTAGAGAAGTGTTATCAATAGATGACGGTAATTATTCAAATGTTAATTTAGCTATAAATAGACTTAAAAACATACCTCCATTTGGTTGCTCTCCACTTTTTGATGGTGTTGATTCTATAGTTAAATCTTTCGATTTACAGAAGCTTGATCCATACTATCAGGATTTTAAAGAAACGTTGTATATAATGACAGATAATGATGAAAATACAAGTGATTCAAATCCTGATGATGTTGCTTCAAATGTCAATTCTATATCTGGAGAATTTAATACTCCTGTTGTTGCATACAATTTCAACTTGTTTAAGCCAACCACAATAGCCAACGAGGCATCTGTTGCCAACTCTGGGTCTTTGGCCAGATTTATGAAACAAGTTGGTGGAGAAATAATAAACTTTGTTGAAGAATCTATATATGATAAATATGTTGATTTCGGAGTTGGTGAGGCGATAGGAGGCGTTGGCCACGGAGAAATTGAGCTTTTAATATCATTTGATGAAAGTGTCTCCATAACAGGTTTTGAGTATGAGTTTGAAAAACCAAATTTTACAAACATATTATGGAATGCAAAATCTTCTTCTGATGGTGAGACTTTCGATAATGATAAGACATTTTACGACATAAAAGAAGGCAAACAAGAAAAATTTATTAATAGTAGTTTTATCAAATTGACTTTTAAATTCTTGCATTTCTTTAAGGATTCTTTTGTAGATCCTTATGAAATTTCACCTGATGCAGAAACTCCTAAGATAAAATCAGTAAAAATTTATTATAATTACCCAAGAGAAAATATAATAGTCCTTAAATCTCTTAATTTTACCGATGATCCACAGCAGGTCTCAATAAATATAATTGCAGAAAATGATGAAAATAGCAAAATATATGTAGGTGTTTCTTCGAGAGGCAGTCCTGATTGGAATAATTATTTCCGCGATTCTCAGCCTTATTCTTCCAACAACGGTAAAATATTTGTGCCATTAAGAGAGTTGGCTTCCGTTGGTTTTGAAGAACCGATTATAGAGCCTCTTATCAGAATAGATAGTTTCACTTATGTGGCTACTCATGGTTCTTGGAACATAGATTCTATCATAAGACTTTTGGACGGCACTTCTGAAATAGATAGTTCTAATTATAAGTCTTTTTCATCTACTGGCACAATTATACTTAATAAGTCTTTAGAAATATCTGACCCAAAGATAGAAATTGTAAATAGGCCAGATTTTAATGTTGCCATAAAATGTGTTAACTACAGTTCTGAAAAAGCAGCTTTGATAAAAAGCATATCTCTATTTGCAAATACAAATCAAAAAAATCAAGCTATAGACTTTAACACTAAACCCATAGCTTACAACCTGCGTTTTGAAAATACAGAATTAAACGTTTACTCTTCAATTAGCGCTGATTATAGTTACGCTGATCTTGATGGAGATGTAGAAGATAGAACAAAAACCATAATTAAATGGTATAAAAATGGCGTTGAGATACAGGAACTTGCCAATCAAAAGAGATATAACGATCTTAATAATCCAACAGATATAACTTATAGTTTTGTGTATTCTCCATTGGGAGGCAAAACGTATGCTGAAGTTGCTGCAGAAACTGGTTTAACTCCAGAGTATCTTGCATCTACAAGAGGAGAGTATTTATTTGAGTCAGGAGATATAATTTATTTTACTGTTCAGCCTCATGATGGAACTCAGTATGGAGATATAGCAAGAAGTGAGCCAGTAACAATAGTTGATACGTCTGATTATCCTGCTTATATAAAAATAAGAGGAAGGGTATTTACCTCGTATATTGAGCTTGATTTTCCTGGTAATGAGGGCGGTTCTTCTGGCTCCGGTATAATATTAACTAGTGTTTTTGATGCAAGGACTGTTATGTTTGCAGATTTTGATTTCTTTAGTCCTGAAAAAATGAGCCAATCTACATTAAGGTGGTATTTAAATGGCTCTATATGGAAAGAGGGGCCTTTGACTGGAACAAATTCTAATGGCATATATGAAATAAATCCACAAGATGAAGATATATCTGGTAGAAGGGCGAACAGTCCAGGTAATATAATAGAGGTTGAAATTATAGTTCCTAGGGACGGGCAGGCTGATCCATTTAGGCTTAAAAGCGATCCCATTCAGATTATAAACAGTGTACCTATAGCATACAATTTAAAAATAAATGTTTTAGTAGATCCTGGACAGGGCAGTCCAAAAGAATATTTATATGCGGAATTTGACATTAATGATCCTGAAATAGATGCAGGAACACAGCCCGATCAGTCTTCTGTAAGATGGTATTATTCAAATGACGATGGTGCAACTTGGAATTTTTATTATAAATCAAATCCTACAGTTCAACCCATAGGGCCAAATGATCATCAGGTTGGACAGAAATGGAAATTTGAAGTAATTCCTTTTGATGGATCACAGGAAGGACCAACTGTTGAAAGTGAAATAAGGACTGTCTTGTATTCTTGAATTTTATATAAATATTTAATTATTATATACGATATAATATATATGCTAAGTAATAAAATTAAATCTAAAATATTACCATCCAATATTTGGAGTGATTTATCTATTTTGCCATTAGACACACATGGATGGAATGGCAAATGCAAAGTATTTGAAGACTTAATATGTCAACATAAACCAAATCTTATTTTAGAATTAGGGACATGGAAAGGACAGTCGTGTTTCTCAATGCTTGAGGCAGCTTCTAAGATAAACCTTGATACACAAATAATATGTGTAGATACCTGGCTTGGTTCACTTGAAATGCTAACTTTGGAACCTCCGTCCAATACAAAGTCAGACACTATATTTGTTGAAGAGTTTATTAAACAACGCGATACTCTTCGAAAGAATGGGTATCCCGGTGTCTATTTTCAGTTTTTGTCAAATTGTGTTCACCTGGGTTATAGTAATCGTGTTTTTCCTATTCCCAATACCACATCTGTGGGTATTAAATTTCTTAAATCACTTGATATACATCCAGATATGATTTACGTAGACGCTAGTCATGACTATGAAGATTCGACTAGAGACATACGTGACTCATGGGACTTGCTTTCTCCAGGTGGTGTTATGTTTGGTGATGACTATAACTCATGGTGGGGAGTTGAAAAATCAGTTGATGAATTTGCGGAAAATAATAATGTTAAAATTGAATTTTTCTCTTTATTAAAAGGATGGAATATTAGATTTGAGCAAACATATTGGATTATTCGCAAGAAATAATTAATTTTTATGGATAAAATATTTATTGCAGTACTTCATCATAATAACATAGATAATATAAAAACTTTTTTAAAATGTTATTTTGACAATATTGACAAAAAAGACTCTGAATTATTTATTATAGATAATGGTTCAAATGAAGAAATTTATAATATTTTAAATTCATGGAATAATAATACTGATTTTTTTGAATTTAATTTAACAAGAAGCGAAGTAAATACTGGAGTTATAGGCGGAAGAAATTTACTATTTAATAAATTTATAGAGTTAAAAGATAATTATTCTGGGATTTTATTTCTAGACGACGACCAGTT